>Ga0116229_10006898_pt1 | contig 18161 bp, 10 predicted proteins | sample S1TSphgellanicum_3_FD_87313 | JGI IMG/M metagenome (GOLD analysis project Ga0116229, IMG submission 87313) | Host-associated microbial communities from peat moss isolated from Minnesota, USA - S1T2_Fc - Sphagnum magellanicum MG | ecosystem: Host-associated > Plants > Peat moss > Unclassified... | reverse complement strand
TACACCCTTTTGCCATAAGCTACTTCTTTTGAAGTGGAAATCCTTACAAGAAGAATCATCGGGTTTAGATTTGATTTATCAAGGATTTAGTGTTGTTTCTAGCAAAGATGAATGAAATTTTGTGTATTATAAAAAGTCTTTTTTTCATTGATTCTTCATGTGAGAGAATGGGAATGTGTCGTTCTCTCTCACAAAGCACTTGTTCAAGAACATAAACATGGGTTGTTAGCCAAGACAATGGAAAGGTAGGTGTTCCTTGCTCTTGGAGATTGTGCAACTCCCACCATTACATTTTATTTGTAAATGTTTAGAATAAGATTTGATACTTTTGCATTGGTTGTGAATTCCATTAACAAGAAATGGGTGTCTCAAATGTGCATTATTGTTGGGTTGTTTGAAGCTTCAAACATTTCAAGGGTAACCTAAGGTGAGTGAAATCCTTCTTAGCAAAGTTTAATCTTATTTATAAAATCTTTACTTACATGAAGGATGAAGTTAAGAATTTGACCACACTTGTTACTACCATGTCTAATGTTGGTTCACATGCACCATTGGACCTTCAAAAGTGTTTTATGCACATGTTTGTTTTGAACATATAATATCAAAGGCCTATCAATACGTGATGTCAAATGACAACTTTGTCTTGGCAAGAAGGAAGTGTTTTTTAAAAAGGCATGCTCATATTTGCAAAAAACTATCACTTGGATTAAAAAGTCAAAGAAAAATAGGTACAAATAAAATTTTGCATGTGTTGAAATTGGTTTTTGAAACATATTACAACTCAAATTTCTCAATGTTGTTCTTTATGTTAAATGTGTGTTAGTGTTGAATGTGAATTATGTGTAGATTAACTACTTATTATTGTTTTAAATTTTCTACTAAACATTTATACCAATGTTGGGCAAGTATCATAAAAGAGGGGAAAACTAACCAAGGTCTCAAGTTGGTTCTCACCTTGAATCCTTCAAAGTATCATTAATGGTGATGCCATTTTTGAAATTCATTTAGAGGTTCTCATTGGGTTGAAGACTGCTCGCTTGAAACCTTTTCAATTTTTGCAATTTTTTTTTGGATACCTTGTTAAGGTATAAAAAGTTAATAAGGTTAAGGTGTCAACTCAATTGATAAGTGTCATTTACTGTGGGAGTTGGTAGTGGTAGGTAGGGTTTTTTTTTAAATGAAACTAGGTTTCCAATTGCGTCGCAAAAACAAAACCACCTTCTTTTTTGTTATCCTTTTTCATTCTCCATATAAAGCAAGGTGATTGACAACTCTAAAGCATGCTTAGAGTTTAAGTTCTTGTTTTTGCTTGTTTAATCATTGGAGTTATTAGCATTAGCTTGTTGTGCTCTATTGGTATTCTAAAAAGCTTTGTCACCTTGTTCTATTGGTGTTCATTGACTATTTTGTTGTTATGCTTTAGTGGTGTTCATTGATGTTTGTTACTATATTTTAATGGTGTTTATCGACACTCATTGTTGTGGTCATGTGGTGCTTATCAAAGCTCCTTGTTGCGCTCTATTGGTTCTTATCAAAGCTCCTTGTTGTGCTCTATTGATTCTTATCAAGGTTCCTTGTTACATTCTTGTGGTGTTCATCAGTGTTCGTCAACACTTCTTGGTGTTTTATTGGTGCTCGTTGGCACTCCTTGGTGTTATGTTGATGTTAGTTGACACTCCTTGGTGTTTCATTGGGGTTCATCAACACTCTTCGTTGTGGTTTATTGGTGTTTGTCAATAGTTGGCACATTGGCATTCTTCAATGTGTTTTGTTTGTGTTCATCCATGTTCCTTGTTGAAATTTGTTGTTTATTGATGTTCATTGGCACATTGGCACTCCTTATTGTGTTTTGTTAATGTTCATTAGTGTTCCTTGTTGAGGTTTGTTGGTGCTCATTAGTGTTTTTTGCTGAGGTTTGTTAGTTTTCGTCAACACTTCACCTCGGGTACTTCTTTGACCTTAATGTTTGTTGATGTTCTTTGTTGTGTTTGTTAGGTTTCTAAACCAATACTTCCCCCCTTGCATTTTCTTTATAAGTGTAGGTTAGAAATCAAAAGCTTCTTCTTTCATTGCACATTGAAAGTTTTTTGCATTTAATTTTTTTCAAATGTTAGTTTCCTAATTTTTCTCATATTTGTTGTGCTAAAATGTATGTTTCAAGAATTTCAGTTTTTTAAATTTTTAATTAAACATATTATGTATATTTTGTCATGTGTAGGGATAGGTGGGCACTTGCAAAGAAATTTTCACATTAAAGTTTAAGACCTTTTTTTAACACATCTTTTACTTCAATAATCCTTTAATAATCCTTCAATAATCTTTTAAATGCTTGTAATTGCCTAAGTTGTATTTTTTGTTTGATGTTCTTTGGGTACATTACTAATATTGCCTTAGTTGTTTTAAATTTGTTATCAATATTTTTGTTTGATGTTTTTTGGGGTAAATTAAATAATTAAACTCAAGACCCTTAATTGTGTTAAATTTTTTACTTATTTTAAATTTTTCCACCAATTTTTTTTATTCCATTGAAGAAATGGAATTAAGTCAAAACGAAAATGTGAAAATAAGTGATGATGAAAATGAAGGTTTAAATGAATGTAATATGAAAAATGAAATGTTTGATGTTAGCTTTCAAATAGAACAAAACATAATAAAATAAATTCCTAATGAAATGGAAAGAATCTTTGAAATATTGCATACTCAAAGAAAAATATGGAAAGGTCACAGTAGGAATGTAATTTGTTAAACATTTTATTACGTAAATGATGATAAAGAAGTTGATCCTAGAAATCCTTAGGTCATGAGATGTTTACTTTGTCATAATATTCTTTGTGCTCTTAATTCGAACATTAAAGAAAGAAAAGGATTAATAACATAATATTATAAAACATATGGTATAGCAACCCTAAAAAAACATGTGGATAATGATCATGTTGTTTGCCAAAATATTTGAGGAAGAAGTAAATGTTGTAATAAAAGGACCTTTAGAGAGACAACCGACAAAAAAAAGACCAAATGTTGCAAAAAGTGTAATATCCAAAAAACAATTCCTCTCAAGGATCCTTTAAAAAAGGATGACAAACTACAAAAAGATTTTTTGCAAGACTTAGGTCTTTTAATTGTGAAAAATCAACTACCTTTCGTAGTTTGTGGAAAGTGTTTGGTTTAAGCATTTAGTTTTACATCTATGTCTTCAAGTTGTCTTCCCTTCTAGAAAACAACATTCTAATGAGATATTACCTAAATTGGTGGATAAAACAAAACAAGTACATGTTTTGCCAAAATTGAGAGACAATATATCTACAACAAGAAGTTTTGATTTATGAATGTTTAAGGGAACACATGATATTTTTGTTCTTGTGATTATCTTTTTAGGTTTTGATTAAGAGCTTAAACAAATGATTATTAGGTTATTTAAAAAATAAAAACTATTGGGTAAACCTTGTTTACTAATCTAACAAAATTATTTGATCAATATGGATCGAAAAAAATAAATTTACATATGTGAAAGATGAAAGGTCAAATTTAAATGCAATGAAAATTGCCATAAAATCAATTATTAAATATGAATTTTTAAGTTTTCATGAAAGTTTTCATGGCACTTGCTTTGGCAATGTTTTTTTTAAAGCATGTCAATATGCTATAACTAATGAAAAGGTCTACAAAAACCTTTAATTTATTTCTATCAAGTCTACCCAATCAAATTTACAAAAATGTATAACTTGGCTTAAAAGATCAAGAAAGGGTAAACAAGAACATAACAAAACATGTTTAAATTTTAACATTCACCCTAGAAAGTTGAATATTCCAATAAAGACAACGTGAATTATTATTTTTTGCACAAATTTTTTTTTTTCAAAGTTTGTTTTATTATTGAAATATGTTGCTTTGATAGATATCTTACATTTGATTATTTGTTACAGGTTTGCAAGTAAAATCATTATGTTCCAAGAGGCCTTGTAATTGAAGAATGTTATCATCCTTTGCTATAGTAGGTAGAATATCATTAGAATTAGTGGCAAGGTGCCCCTTCTTCTTACTTGGCACATGTCTCAAATAATTGTTGATTGTCTTTCTCTTGTTGTGAGTGCATGTGTTTTGAACTAGTCTTGTAGCCAATAGTTACTATCTAATGCATTGTAGTTTGCCATTACCATGTGCTTTTAATGAAAAGAAGAAATTACAAACCCACCTCCTCAAGTAAATTTGATTGATAATGATTTTGGAATTGTCTTTGAACTATCTTTGTTTGCTACCAATATTAAGGAAGTTTGCAATGTTTTAGAATCATTCCTTTGTTTTTAAAGAAGATTTGAAGAGAAAAATTTGCATAAGATGTTATGTTTAACATTAAACCCCAAATTTAAAAGCATTTGTTTAGTTTTTCCGCTTATTGGTCATGAAAAAGGGGTGAATATTGTTGAAATTTTTTATAAATGAACATTATATCCTAGGAAATTTTGATCCTTGTCTAAGAATCATTTCTGAAAACCAGCTGGTATGAACTGTTTGAGAACCGGCACTTTGAAACCCAGCTGAATTTTATTTTATTTTTTCTATCTAGTCAATTATAATACAAATGTATTTACTAGTTGTACAATCTTGATCCTTCAAATTTTTGGACCTTGCAATACTTGACATACCTAAAATGGTGATACCAACACAACCCAGATAGGGTCATTCTACGAATGAAGGTCTCAATGCAAGGTGAGAGAGGTGCATGGGTTCCAAATTCCTAAAACTGCCCCACCTTGATGCCCTTACTCAAGGTATAGATGTCATAGATTTTTAAATGGCTAATTTGCAATTTCACAAGAAGAAGAGGTACCTTTTGTGTAAGGCATCCTCCAAATGAGAAAACCTTCCATGTACAATGCCATCCTCTCTTGAGGCAAAACTTTTAGTGTGAGGTAAAGCCCTAGGGTGGGGGCATTTCCAAAACAAGGGCCGTAGGACAAGTTGATAGCTAAGTCTGGACCTACATGACTCAATCATCAATCTATTCTATGTATAGGATAAGGACTGAAAATTGGGCCATACTTTGAATGAAGGCCCAGCAAGGGAGCTGAGCAAGAGACCAAAAATTCCCATGCAAACCTGGATGCCATTCAGGTACAAGTCCTAATTTTTGGGTCCATCGCCTCCTCGACACTACACTCAAGGCTAGGATGGCTCTCAGGAGGAGACCTTCCCCTAACACATAAAAGGCTGGGTTTGTCGAAACCTTGAAAGTAGAAAGCATTCTACAAGAGTTCCAAGTCCTTTAGACAGAAAAAGAAAAAACTAACTGTCTCCAGCTTTCAAAAGGATGCTTGCAATTCCCTGTCTGAGATCCATATTAAACTGCACACTGTACAAAGAGACTTTAAGAAAACATAAGTAAATTGGTTTAAGGCCTGTAACACAGTACTATTCTAACCCAATAGAGGTTGCTTTATTATATCTCATCAGTGTTCGTCATGTGCACCAAAACAACAGTGTTCATCATGTGTATCCAAACAACAGCTACAGAAAAAGATACTCCCGGACATAGAAACAGGGAAATCGCAACAGTAGCTTTGGATGCGTTTTTTGATGATTCCAGCATGTACAGTTTTGGAACAAGGGCTAGGAGTTTCTGCCCTTGGTGATTTGCTGTCCAGCAAGCTCAAGAAATGTCACAAGAAGTTATTTCAGTTCTCACCCTTAGTAGTATTAAATTCCAGAAATTCAATTTTCGAGATTGGTTCCAGAGTCCAATGTTTGATGAATGCAGACATCACGGTCTGTAATTTCAGAGCTGTACAGGACAGCCTTCATGTCTACAAATCAAAGGATTAAGGTTTGAGGACTATGATCAGGAAAGGGAAACTTCAGGAGTTTCTCCTTAGGATTTGAGGATTAAAGGCATTGGGAGATTGGATATGAGATTTGAGAAGAGAACACTCACAAGTGTATCGAGTGTGTGATATTGGTGTAGGCAACTGTTCACCCTCTCCTTAGGGACTGCAGCAACTGCCCAAGCTCAGCATTTGGCACACCATCCACCACCCTATGTGACAGCATCACCAGGGATGACAGTGCTGTCATGCTACTGTCAGGCTGTATCATCTCTCTGATTAGAACCAGCCCTTGACATCCAGCTGAAATCTGACTCATTTACATGGTATCCCAACCCTTGCAGATCCCCAGTTTGTCAATTCTAACTCCACCACCTTGGTAACTTGTGCAGCATTACCAGCTTCCAGACCAATGACCACAATCCTCATATCCACCACTGGCCTGGACTAACACAGGAAATAAGTCTATGGATAGCATCTGAATCCTCCATTCCTCATCACTCACCATCACAAATCATTGCCCATATTCAGAAACAATGCATTGAACAAGCACTGATGGTCATCCATGTACTGACCAAATGGCACTCTCTCTGACTGGATGTCCGTGTTAAAATCAGAGGAACAAAATACTTGGTATCACCAGCTGCTCTTGCACCGTGCTATGACGTGGTGGTCCCCAATCTCCCCTTCCTTTTGACCTCTGATATTTCTTGAGATCTTCTGAAACTGCACCCACCAGAAATCAATGGTTGCTGCTATGAATCCAATTTTTTCCTGTACTCAAGATCTGATGTGGATTAGGAAAAACCTCCAATGCTCTGAGTAGTGAATGCAACAGCATGCCTTTGGCATAAATGTGAGTTGAATACCCCAACAGAAGGACAAGAGGGAGAGATGCAGAGAGCAGGCAGTCATGCTGGCTCTGGCAATCTCCAAAAGCTCAGTAACTAGCTGATGATAGAAGTAGCCATATTCCTGGTGCAATGAAAATCCATGACTGCATTAGTAGCATACTACAGAACCTCAAGTATGACAATTTACCAATAGAATGGACAGACCAAGTAGGCACAGTTGTTTAAAACATTTGCCACGTTAACCATGAGAAGAGTAAATATGAGTTAGTTGAAGGCAGTGAAGTGCAACCAAAGTGCAATGAGACTTTAACAGAAACCATAGGGAGACAACATAGAGCTCACCTGTTTCACCAGCAAAAAGTTAATGCACAGATGCAGCTACATATTTCTCTGAAGGATCAGACATCAGGGCAGAAGCTTTGAAGCATTGTACATTGCTACGTATTGGATATCAGCTTACAGTTTGACAGACTCTTCATGATAATAGGTCCAAATCTGCACCGTAGGCATTGACTATATGTTAAATTTATATAGAACCCTTCAGCCAATTTTCCTCAACATATAGCAAGGTGAATGAATCATGCAGTAGCAACAATGATACACTGAAGGACAGGCTGGCCTCTGTGCTTAACATGCACACAGAGGAGCTGCTCCATAGTTGGTATTTGCAACCATTATGTAAGAAGGGTTGTCGATGCTCCCCTTTGGACCAACCATTTGCTCAATGTGTGCATTGTACTAGAAGCTCCACATGATGCAGGAAATTACCATTCATAGCTAAAGATGCAAAATTGAGAACTAAGATGTATAACCAAAACTTTCCAGTGTGCAAACACAGCTTTGGATCACTCATATCAGCTTCCCAGATTAACTGCACACTGTTGCAGCAAGTGAACACTCACATGGACTTTCCCACAATTACCATATACCATGCTGTTAAACCTCTTAAACTAAGACATGAGAAAGAAACAATTTGAAGAGCTTTGCATCAAATTGGATTTCTGGTGTTTAATTGTTGGACATAGTGCCACAGAAAGCCTATAGATGCCCAGTGCAAATTAAATGGCATGGGGATTGGGGGAAACACTTGATGAACCCCTCAGCTGAAAGGTGCATACGTAATACAACCCCAGAACAATTCAACAACAGTTCTGGGCTATCATGAAATTCCTGATTACTGCCCAGCAGCTCTCAGTTTTCTCGATATATAGAGATAATGTCTATATCAATTTGGGTTTTCTTTTCTTTTCAAATAGCTGCATCCTCACCAGATGCAAATTTACAAAACCCTTACCAGCTCATAAACACACAAACAAGGTCCAGAATGAGGGGTTGGCAACCAAAAACACAAGAATGGGGAATCCTTACTGTAATGGAATATGAGGTGGAATCACATCAGTGACTGAAAACTGCCTCCAAGGCTCCCATGTCTGCAATGAAAAAATCAAGAAGAATATTTATTTGCATGATAAAAACTTGGCACATTCTCTGATCACACGCTACTTCTAGCTCCCCAAACCCTCAACCCAAGTCTTGACTTTGAGTGAGCGTGTCAGTGTGACTGCAGAGAGAATTCCAGAAAGAGATGAAAGGAAACTGGCCAAATGCTGCATCTGTTCCAATCAAACCAAAACAAACCTAAGAATGGCTGTGGTAATAACCATGCAGGTCTCCCTCACAAAGTATCAGAACATCACCTCCATCATGAATGGGCAGTGACTGGCTGCCACTACTCCCACTGAATTCATCAGGCTCTCGACAGTGGGTATTGGACCAAAAAACAAAAAGTACATGCTCAAAATTCTGAACAAAACATTATCCAATTTTGAGTTTCAGTCACATGTCTGGATGCATCAGGAAATACTCAATTGCCATGTTGGCAACCATCAAGTTCAAGCTCAATAAAACTGTGACAACAATGCAGAGAACATTGCGCACTAAAACCACAACAGCTACACCAAAAGGCATCAACAACTTACATCTTTCTCAGGTGGAACTCAACCTTTCACTAGCAGGAAACCTTCTTTGAGATCTTGGGTGCTGGTGATGGAACAATAATTGGCCTGCCCGATTTGGCTTCAGTGCAATTTGGTCCTACCATGTGAGTTCATCATAAGCAGCTGCCTGCTTTTTCCTCCTGTTGGCTTCAAACCTCCCATAAGGATGCCAGTGCATAATATAAGGTATACCACATTATGGGCTAGCTTTGCAGTTGTCAGATGTGTACCCAAGAAAATGAAAGTAGGATCTGATAAGTAGAAAGGACCTCAGATTGAGTCGCTACTCCGAAAAACCAACAAGCTAGTTGACTGGATGCTATGTTTGATCACAATCCTGGCATCAAATCTGTGATGGCCCTGGTCAAAGGACCTAAGCATATAAAAGCCTCATGTTTATCTGTCTGCTTCAGAGGTGACACCAACTCTGAGAGAGAAGGTGCAGGTACAGGACGAGAAGCCTCCGCACATGACATCACTGCACGCCTTTTTAGTGATGATGGATTTCCAGAAATACTGCTTCGCTTCCTTTTATTCTTCCACGAAACATGAACTGCATCAGATACAACAACTGATGTACATTCAGTAGAGTATCGCATTTTGCCATTCATGGGTGCCTGCCTGGAATCCACACCTTGCCCATTCTCAGGACCCTTTCCTCCAGTTTTATTGCCTTGACACTGGCAAGTCAACTCTGCCCACTGAAAAATAACTTGCTGTGCAGTTTTGCTTCTGTGAAAGCTGCTGAGAACTTTCTGAGAAGCTGCCATGAGTGTTGCTACACAGCTGCTGACCAAGTCATGTAGAGCCTCAGCTGAAGAAACCAATCCCTCCTTTTTTATTGACATTTCTAGAAAGTTCTTCACGACTGTTTCAAGCTGCTCAAGACACTCTGGTTTGACACAGAGAGCTTGCTGCTTCTGCTTACTTCTCTGCAGTGGAGAGAGAATTGATGGACACTGCTGATGGACAGATGAGGAGATGATATCTCCTTTTTCTAAACTTGCTCCTGCACTCTTCACAACTTTGTGCAAAGGTGTAACTTCAAGCTCTGTTGCAATGTTCTCCCTGAGAAACTTTGTCTCCATATCAACAGATCCCTTCAAAGGCTGATGACAGCCATTTCCATGGACAATCACTGGAAGACCAAGTTGGGCAGTAGCTGGATGAACACTAGTTGCACAAACCTCCCGATTCTTGGGTGTCAAGGGATGAGCTGACAAACCATCTGGTTCTGTTCTGCTTAGAGGGACTTCAGCATGTGTCAGTACACCATTGACAAGGTTTGCCTTCAAAACAGAGTCTGTCTCTGCTGCAGATATGTCTCCACCTGCCTCAGACCCATTTAAGACAGGAGCATCCTCTGAAAAAATGGTGCATAAAGTTTGCCCTTTCTCAGAACTTGCATGCCCTAGATCACCTTCAGCAGTCCTGTCCAGTAACCCTGTGACAGAGGGATGTTTAAGACAATCGCTGGAATTAACTGGAAGTCTCCCATTCTTTTCCTGAACATTTAGGACAGAGCCTCCTTGCTCCTGCTTATGTGTGCTTGGGTCATACTGCGAAATACTCCTTGATATTGGCAGGTTGTGCATGTTGGCTGCTACCTCCAGCCTAGGCAACCCAGTTCAACCAACATTACCAGCAAATCCATGGAGCTTTCATGTGACTCTACATATACCTGCTGTTCACAACATAGCAGTTGATATTCTGCTTGTAGAGATTGATCCATCAAGAACACATGTATGCATCTAGGCTGATGAGTCACAAAAAGTGAAAGCCGAGACCAGATTGAAAGCATGGGTCCTATCAGATGAACTAACTGGGATACTATCAACAGACAGTTTTTTGCACACATCTAATCTCCTAGACCTGAAGCTTGTTGGCACAAGTCATTCCCACTGCTGTGATGGGCTATGTCCAATTTCAAGATCAGCTCTAGAATTGAAGTTTTGCAAAGCCTACTACACACCATTAAAATGTAGGATTGAAAAGGGTAAAAAGTAACAGTACTTTAGAGGGACTCACTTGCGAACTTCATAAACCCAGGAGGCCAGAAGGTCCACAAGCATAGATGCCTGGGTTGTAAGATGAAAATATTGCAATCCATCTTTGCCACTATCAATCTTCTCCTGTACCCGACTGTAGAGGAGTTCAATTAATCCTCGCAACTCAAACTCAACCTCTCGTCCAGTTTGATATAAACCCCTCTGTGCCTTAAGGCCCACAGCAGCCAATCCACGAACTGTTTTGACGGCTGGGCACTTATCTTCTTGCCGATGACCCCGCCCACAACTGGGCCACAGTCCAAAGTCCAGCCTGTCAGAAATGTTTACAGATTTCCCATTCACGAAATCATGAATAGCGACAGCTGGTGCTGCACCCAAGACTGCTGTCACACTCCGGAGCTCACCTAGCTGCGGATCATTCAAGAGTCGGAATCCAAAAAAGGATATTGCATTCTGCAGGACCTTTCTTTCCCGTGATAGGGGTTCTGGAGAATTTGATGCCTCAAGGTGCTGAAAGATCCCCACCTGAGGGATCCCTGCATGCTGCTCCTCAGAATTTCTTTCTTGAGAATGAGCCTTTTCTTGTTTGCCAATGTGACCCATGTTCTGTACTGGAGCACAAGCATTCATGGATTCGCTAATGTCTGCACAGACGAATATGGATCCCTCAGCTGAAGACAACAATGTTGTTACAATTGGTGTGTTTTACTACCAGATATATCTGAGATGTACAACAGAAAGACTGTGAGAAGTCCCTAAACCCCTACACTCTTCACATTGCCACACGATTGACCCATTGGCAATTGGATTTAGAACAGAATGAGAAAGTTTTCAAGTTCACACCTGGTGCAGAGCAATGAGTCTCCATGTGTTCATTTTTTCCAGAATTGTTTACAGTGCCATTCAGCACAGCAGGCTCCCCATTGGGGCTCATTGCAGAATCTTCATTTCTCAAACACCTTTCCAAATCTCCCTCCAATCCTCTACAAGCTTTTTGACCACCTTGAACATCAGCAGTCAACTGTCCAGACAAGTTGCACTCCAAGTCCACCCAAGATTCTTCTTTCCTATTCCTTTCCAGATTGCTCAAGCCATTAGCCATCTCTGTGCTAAAACCACAGTCAAGGATCCGCAGCTGTTCACGTTCAAAGTCTCTTGTGATACCCCACCCAAGGTCTCGTCCAAACTGCTTTGCAATGTTGCGTGCTTCATACTTCCCTACAATTTTACCAAGATTCCTTCCCCAATCCTGTCCCAAGTATCGCAGTTCCTTCGCAAGGTCTTTCAGTATGTCTGAGTTCAGCTTCCTTGCAGCAGCCATATTCTCCTCTTTAAATCGCACTGCAGCTGTCAATGACTGAAGAGCACCTGCTGCTTTCAGCTTCAGTTTATCTTGAAAATTTGCTGCATAATACTCTCTCAATTGAAGAGCCTTTTGGGCATATCCAATGGCCATGACTCTTGCAGCATCCTGTGATGCCCGAACTATCACTGCTGTGATATCCTCCAGGGAGGGAAGTTGTATGCAAAAACATGGGGAGCACGAAGATGAATTTCCTGAAGCCATTGTGGTACAAGAAAAGAAGCTCATAACTTCTGAGGGCAATGCTTCAGCACCAGCCTCACAAGTTGCCTGCATAGCAACAAGTAATCAACTGTCAAAAGGGATAATAATTTGGCCTTGTTTTAGCCTGTGAGAGAGCCCACAACTTCAAAGTTGCTCTCAGAGTACTACTGTCCACAGTTCTGGCACATCCTTAATTGGTTTCAAATGAACACAGCAATTCCTTGATTATTTGGAGCTGATATATCTACACATCTGACACTACCCCAGAACTACAACCATTTGACAATCACAAAATCTAACAGCCTAACTCAGAACTGCTTGAAGTTCATACCAAAAGCATGATGGATGTGTCTGGTGGCATGGATTGCAACTGCTGCTTCAACACATTCCAGGCATTTGACACGACCATCTGTGGTTCACCTTCCTGAGGCTCAACTTTTATCTTAGCTGTACCATTAGAGTAATGTCTCCCTTCTGCAGCATGCAGAACTGAGCTCTCCTGGGAACCTGGGCAACAGGTAACTTTCTTTTCAACCTCATGTGTATTTACAAACTTGTGCATGACCCATTGTTCAATCTGTGGCATGAAGAGTACACATGGTGTCGTGCGCCTTGCCTCTCCTGCAAGAGTTTCTAACAGATGGACATCAGCAAAGTTCCTAGTCTATCATTCCACACCCTCACTTGATTATGACACAGGCATAGGGCTCCTGAACATATCTAGTTGAAAGGTCAGCAAACAAGAATAATACAACTCTTTGAAGGTCAGTCTTCAACATGACCACTTACTGAGATGCACACAAGTCCCTGTTGCCCTGAACTACACAATCTCTTTGGCAGATATTTGCTTGTTAAAGCTGGAATAGCCCATTTTTGCAGGAGGTTAATCAGACTGACCTACAATGCGAATAAGACCCTGTTCCATGTCTCCACATCCTTCCATCAGCATGGCAGGAAGGCTCAAAGTTCGCATCTGAGTCAACCCTTCAAATCCAAGGAAAATGGCACCTGCAACCAATCTCTGCCCATGCTTTGCACCACCCAAGAGCAGGAGACGGAACTTTCCACCACTTGATTTTGGCTTATGAGTTGAATCCAGCAAACTTGATGTGTCGATGCACTGGTCTTCCTTTTGGCTGCAACCTGGAACAGAACCCCCCCTGGTGTCGTTGCTATCTAAATCCAAGTCCAATACATGACTTTCCTTGTCAAAATTGATTCTCCTTGGAAAGAGAACAGAGGCACCAGTTTGGGCTGGACGGGAAGCTTGATGCATGGCTCCCACAATTCCTGCACTAACAAAAATGTCCTCAAGTGCTATACCTAGGCTGGTAGGGAAATGCTTGAAGGAGTTTTTGACAAGTGAAAGCCAGTTTCCTGGAAGACCTATCTGTTTCTCAGTAGGACTCATCATTGTCCTGCCTCTTGCAGACTTCAACACACATTGAGTCAATGAAAAAGCTTTAAGAAGTGCAGGGGGAAGAGAAGTCCGGTCATCAACGCCAAGATTGACAATAACTTCCACTAGAGCTGGTAACAGTACAGGGACCAGGTGCCTAGGAAGGGGAGCCTCTGGAACTTGATTCAAAGAAGCTGAAGCAAGCCTTCCAGAGCAGGGAACAGGGGCCTGTGCTAATGCTGCTGCCCAATCACTTGCCCTCACCTACAAAAAAACATACATATACAAGTTTTGAAAAAGCCTATTGATGAGATTTGAGAGAGGAACGCCCCACTAATGCTTTGAGGGTAAGCAGACAAGCAGTTCCAGCAAAACCAAAACCAACCCATAAAAACTATTGGGGTCATAACCAAAGAAGTTACAGCAATGCTACTCCACTTTGACATCTTAGACAACTAAAAATAGTGGCTCAGGAAGACTTTAATAAATACCTGTATGGTAGGAAGATCAGGCAATTTGGTTCCTAGATTTCCCTTCTCTGCAGCATCCAGAATCTGCTTAAATGGTATAGCCCTCCGAAGTGCAGTCATGGCTGCCTGAACACAAAGGGCCTGCAAGTCTGCTCCTGCAAAGCCAGGAGTTGCTTTCGCCACCACAGCGAGCATCTCTGCTGACGGTTGAGGAGTCAACGTGCGAGTGTGAACACCAAGAATTGCAGCACGGTCAACAGTTGATGGAAGTGGAAAGTAGATTTCACGGTCAAATCTCCCAGGCCGACGAAGGGCTGGGTCAAGGGCATCTGGACGATTTGTGGCACCTATCACAACAACTGAGCCTCGAGAGCTTAGGCCATCCATGAGGGCTAATAGAGTGGAAACAACAGAACTCTGTGTTTGGTCACGGTCCCCACAGCGGCTAGGAGCAAGGCCATCAATTTCATCAAAGAAAATTATAGCTGGTTGGCACTGTTCTGCAACCTGGAATAAAAGCCGTAGCTGGCGTTCAGAATCACCAACATATTTGCCAAGAATGTCAGCACCCTTGCGTGCAAAGTAAGAAATCTCCTGCCCTCCATGAGCACATGCCCCCGCCAAAGCACGGACAACTAAAGTTTTGCCAGTGCCTGGATGTCCATGTAAGAGCACCCCTCGGGAAGGTGAAATTCCTAGCCTGTTTGACAATCAAACATTCACTTCCTTAAGTTGCCTGATAAAGTAATATGCAAATCCCAAGGGAGCCACAACAGACAGTCACTGTCCCATGCCATTTGAGTTCTAAACTCTTGTAGCTGTACTCCAAAACCCTAAACCCTAAACTCTGTGCTTATGCAAGAGCAGAAAGCAATGGTAACTTAAAGTGGTACTCCAGCAAAGTCAAGGACTTTTAGCCAGAGAAAGGACAATCCTCGTGGTCAAATGCCTCTTAGCTAGAGAGTGACAAGATGGGAATATAAGTGTCACACAAGTCCAGTGGTTTAAAGAACAGACATGAATTCTGCCAGCATATTGGAGGTGTTAGTGATGAACCCCCAATGCAATAGTAACCTATGTACAGCAGCACAAAGGAATATAAACAGATCACAAATGATAAACTGATGGACATGGTATATGCAAGGGAAATTGCAAAAGGCAATACCAGAGACAAGGATCATAATAGCAAGCCAGCAGCTCAGAATCCCAACATAGACAAACAACATAGCAGTCTCCGATCTAACTAAGAAGTTGATGTCAGAGACCTTTGGAAAACCTCTGGGTAAAGGAGGGGTAATGTGACCATTTCTTTCATACACTGTACCACATCTTGCAACCCCGCTACAGAATCCCAGCCTTCAGGAAAGAGACTGGTGGTGCCACCAGTAGTAGCTGAACATCCACCCAGTTTCACTGGGGCTATTTCTGCTAAATCTCGCTGCAGCAGTTTGCGCTCCCGTCTCACAAACTCTTCATCCTCCCCAGACTTGTCCAGGCACTTCTCTTCTGCTTCAACATCCTTCAAGAGTGCAGCAGTTGCAGCCGCCCGTCTCTGTGTCTTTGAGATCCTTGACTGCTCAGTGTATATTGAACCACCCTCTCCCACTTTACCATAAACTGACCTGGGATGATCTTTCCATAACCACGACCTCTTTCTTCGCCGTGATCGGAACAGGTAAATATGATCATAGCAGGCCACAAGGTACTTTCGATGGTTGAATAAAGAACCCTCAGAGCGAGCACATGGCTGGATCAGACAGCAAAGAAGTCTTAGTGAACAAGAAAGATGGCACTTCTGGATCTGGAATGTAAGGTCCCCATGCTGGGGTCTTATTGTCAACACTAAGGAATGAGGAAATGAATGGCAGCTTTGAAAGAAGGCCTAATTCCAAATAATGAAACTCTCACCAGGTGATAATTCTGGGGGCATCGATCAACGCGACATCCAATAGTGGCCCCTGGTAGATTGCAGAGACTACATCTAAGGGACCGCCCTCGTCGAACAGCTGCCTTCACATTCTTCAGACGGCCAACTCCTGAGAAGTAGACCTGCAAGAAATTGAGAGAACCAGCCCTCAATACCATGATGGATCTTAGACTAAATGTCCAGAAGTCTTCCAAGTCAGTAACAGCTCATCTAGTTATAGACACAAAGCTGGCAAACAGGTTGGTGAGCACAGGACATGGGAACCACGCATCAGCCTGCCTACACAGAAGACACAGCCCACATTCTTAACTAGCTTAATCCAACATGCTCTGTCCATCCAAACAGCATGAAAGGCGGTATGATTATGTGTAGAGCCATAAGGACAATCACCATCTACCATGAGGAAATGAGGAATCCTTAAAAGTGACATCACAAGGAAATAATGATTTATTAACAAGTCTGAAATGTCACATGGCATTCTTGGTGCACCACAGACACCCATGAACTGCAGCAAACAAATGAGACAATGCACTACTCCATTAGGAGAAAGCTGTATTACTCTTACTTACATAGGAACAGGTGTAGCTGACAGACCAACTAGTAGAGTATTGTCAAGGATAAAGTAAATTCCTTCTAGGGGTTTCAATCAGACAGATTGTGACTGCAATCACCCTTACTTCTTCAAAAAGAAAAGATGATTTGGGATAACTTGGCATTCGAATCAACCCTAATTAAGTTCCTACAGCAGCAGGCATAAAGACCATGGTAGACACACTTGGCTGGGGAAAGAGAAGAAATTCCCCACCTCAGGGCTCCAGATAGCACAGTTCTCATGAACCCATGCCCCAGCCACGCCAACATGTTCGCTAAGAGGACCCAATAGCCTACCAAGCCACCCCTTTTGGGCACCGAATCCATCTGCTTTATTGAAATCCTGAGTTCCATTTGCAAGCAGTGACTGAGGAATACAACTCTCTTTACTCTCAGTCGCATCTGGTAGCACATCTTGTGGAGATTCCCCATCCGAGCTTCCCCCACAAAGCCCACATCTACATCAACAAGGCCAAGAATTAGGTCAGAAACAAATATACATATATGGCGACCGCTTTTGGCTGAGTGTTTGTTTGCACCTTGAAAACTCAGATTCCCACAAACATAAAGACTGCTGGGAGCACATCAAGTCGAGGCAAAACATAAAGGGAGAGTACATACATGCACAACCCTAAACCCTAGACTCATTTGGAGACGAAGAAACGAGAGCGTGAGAGCAGCAGAGGTATATATATACAGAGCATGAACCAGCGGCACCTGCGACTGGAGCTTTTAGGCAGCAGCTCCCCCGGCATAACTACTGCTGCTGCTGGCGCCGCTGGTGCAGGTGCTGCTTCTTCACACGAGCCTTTCACCAGCTCCCCTGCCATATCACCGCCCGCCCGCCCGCCCGCACCTCTCACAAGAACCCTTGTCTCAAAGCTCGAACTACCCAATCCGCGCTACTAGCTTCCATCGTCGTGAAACCCAAAATCCTGACTACATTCCCTTTGAATCTCCTTGATCTGCTGCAACAAAGTTTGCAAAATTGTGTGTGCATTTTATTTACGCACACGCGATCTCCTCCTTCTCCTCGCGATTTCGGATTTAGGGCTTTAGGGTTTCCGGGTCAGAAGCGTCGGGAATACGACGGGCCAAGGTAACGCCAACTCGCACACGTTCACACTGCTGTGGGTTTAACCCCGAAGGGCCCAAGTAATGTAAGCTACTATGCGTTCACACTATTGTGGGTTTAACCCCGATGGGCCCATGGTAACCCCAAAGTCCACCTGTTCACACTACTGTGGCCTGAACCGCGAAGGGCCCAAGTATTGCAAAGCTACTATGCGTTCACACTACTGTGCGCTGAACCATGAAGGGCCCAAGTATTGTAAGCTACTATGGGTTCATACTAATTTTGGGCTACATGAAAGAAAAAGTAATGATTCTTACCTATCATGTGTTCGCCTTATTAAGTTGCTTTCACACTTGTTGTTAGGGATTCTAACGTTAAGTCCCTTAGCATCAAGCTAGCTATTTAGGACTTAAACCTATTTACTATAAATTTTGATGTTATGTTAGCTTTTTA
>Ga0116229_10006895_pt1 | contig 18164 bp, 12 predicted proteins | sample S1TSphgellanicum_3_FD_87313 | JGI IMG/M metagenome (GOLD analysis project Ga0116229, IMG submission 87313) | Host-associated microbial communities from peat moss isolated from Minnesota, USA - S1T2_Fc - Sphagnum magellanicum MG | ecosystem: Host-associated > Plants > Peat moss > Unclassified... | reverse complement strand
TTCTTTTCTGTTATTTTTTTTCTCTTAAAATTATTTTATTGTATTTCCCTTTCCTTGCAGCAATGAATTGAATGTAGCTGCAACTCATGGGCTTTGAGTGTCCATCCGCATGGACGACCAGACAGATGGACAGAGGGACGACAGGGACGGATGACGGGATGGGCGGGTTGAGGGGCGGCTTCATTTGTCATCCCGACGTCATACCCTCGCTATATTTAGCTACTGTCCGTAGCCACTGTCCGTCCGCAGTCAGGGGAAGGAACTTTCTTCCTTTACAATATGTGATTTTCATGGGAAGTAAGATCAAGTCCTAAATGACTAGCATGATGTCAACCGTAAAGTCCCCAACACCAAGTGTGAAAGCACCTTTACTCACTGAAGTGGGTACCCACCTACCCAACAATGGGAATTACCCTTGCTCCTTCATTAGTACTTATCACCAGCCAGAGTGAACCAGCACCCACCAGCACACTATGGAGGATGAATAGTTTGTGGCCATTAAACACTTTGTATTCATGGGTATTCTTGTCCTAGTCCTAACCATCGTGGTTAGTTATGTACTAAACCAGTCAACAACTCTGGTACACACTACACACTCCCCAATCCCAATCCTCAAGATTATATGGGTACCAAGGTTTCCAACAAATTTAAAAAACAAAAAAGAAAAAAAAAAGGCTCCATGACTCTATGTAGGTATACAGGGTTCAACAACTAATTAAAATTAATGCTTAACAATAAAATTCAGTTTACACCATTATAATATTTAATAAAATTCAACTTTCTTACCTACAGATCCTATTTTGCTAAATATAAAATCGAAATCAGAACCATGATTTTTTTTTCGGTTGTTGCATGATTTGATTTTTGTGCTTGTAAGGTTGTCAACTTATGTCCAAGTCACCAAAAATTAAATTAAAAAATAATAATCGGAACCCATGATTTCAAGCATAGCTGACACTCAGATAGAGTTCAATAAGGGGGTAAGGGGTATTTAGCAGTGTTGCAACTTGTGAGGGTATCCAGTTTGAAGGGTGAAAATAGGGGGGCTTCTTGGGACCCAGACTTGAATTAATATCATTTTGTTGGAACTGGGACAAGAATTGAATCATGAAGAAAATGTTTCGCTAGATTCGTAATCGAAATTGTGAAAAAATATTTCTGAAAACATGATCAGGATTTGTATATTCAAAAGTTGAATTACAAAATTAAAAGTAAAAAGAGACTGACCTTCATAATTAAATATTAATTTAAATTAATTATTCAACTCTATATTTAGATAGACCCTTGTTTTGATTTGTTTGTAAAATTTTGTGCTCACATAATCTTTAGCATTGGAGAATGTGTAATGTGTGCATGGAACTGGACCCAGTTCAAAATTCAAGTCCGGATGTTCTTGAATTTGAAAAAAATTGAATAAAATGGAATTGGAAGGTTCAAATTTTGAAAGAGATTGACTGAAACCCTTACTAGATAACCTCCTACAAATAAATTTTAAAGTATTAAAACCGAAGTGGAGGTTCTCTCCAAAAGGAGGAACTGCACAACACTTGTATTTAGCCTTTCATATTGACCTTGTAAAACTTTGATTTCATTCTCAAATCATATATATTAATTCACTTGGTCTGTCTGTGACAGTGACTCCAGACGGACAGTGGCCACGGACAGTTGTTTGAAAAAAAAAGTTTTTAAAAAAAACCAAAAACATCAACCAAACATTGTTGAAATAACACACCTGTGCATAATGCACAGGGTTCACACTAGTTTATATTATTTTTGTTATGCAGCTTCCAGAAACGGCCTAAAAAGTAGTCACGAATCTTAACTGTTTAGAAAAAATTAGGGCTCAAATTGGCCTTCAATTGATGATGGTTTGGTAAAATTAGAGCTCAAATTGGAGACGAAGACGAAGAAGCCTAGAAGCCCAAGAGTCGTAGGGTGTGAGCTTCGTAGCCCTGCTGCATCTTCTTCTCTCTTGGACCCCCGCTCGCTCGCTCGCTCGAAGTTGTGGCGAATTTCTGTTTCTCCTCCTGCTCCTCCTCTTCTTCTCCTTCAATTTTGCAGCGCTTTGGTGAGCGATGTACAAAGATCATTTCATCGCCAGTGGTGAATTGAAACACAGTTTCGCAGGTAACAAATTCTTTCGTAACATGAATAGTGTCTCTCTGCACTTTCAGTAATCCGCTCTCTTTCCGTTTCTCTTGTGCGTGTGCGTTTTTTTAGTGTGTATTTTTGCGTGTTTCGTTAGGGGAAAATCCATCCCGAAGCGTAATTCGTTCTTTTTCGGAGGCCATTTTTCGGTTTTTCTGCACCCATGGAGGTTCTGCAAGTAATACGGGGAAACAATTTTGGAAATTTTATTTTATTTTATTTGTAAACTAGGTCGTGTTTTGTGGATATTTTCAGAACAGAAAATATGTTCTAGGAGATTTTGGCAGCTCTCTTTCTCTCTAGACTGTCCTTGATTTGTTGATTCTAGAAAACGCTGGTTTCGATCTTGCTAGTTAGCGACTCCGTTTTTGTTATTTCATTTTTTATCAGCTTTGACCTAGAACCGCGTCCTAGAGGTTGTGGCCGCTAGTCTGAAATTCCATGTGAAAGGTAAATTGAGGAAATCGATGAGAACAGCAACTCCGAAATGGTTTGACTACATGTGCGTGCTTCATTACATGATGACACGATAACAAATTAGCAAGCACCGGCAGACCATTGAGACTTCGCTTTGAATCTCCAATTCTGGTGTACTCTTTGCTTCAGAAAATACAGAAGAAAAATTTGTTCTATAACATCTCTAGATACGTTCTCATGATCTGGTGTTCATGCTGCTTCTGGATGGGAACCAAACCAGAAATGAAGATTGCTGTGATGTACAATCCTATGACAGCAGTGGAGGCTATCTGATATATTTGAGGAGGAGTTATTTCCAATACACAGGGGTAAGGAAGATCTCAGGTATTGCACTCCCCGGAAGCTACAACAATGAAGAGGGCATTTCCTTTCGATGATGAATTGGAGACGGTGTTCGGAGAATGGAGTCAATTGGGAGAGTATCTACTGTGGTTTATCTCTCTGCTATCTGGCATCCTCTTTTGTAAGCTTGTGCGTTCCTTTCTCTGAGAATATTTTTTCTTGAGTATACTCTCCTCATCTTGTACTTCTATTTTGTGATGCTAATCTACAATGTCAGTCCTTGATGACCATTGCTGTTATGAATGCCTGGGTTATACAAGATTTTTTCTCCATGGTACTGATGCTTATGTAGTGGGAGATCTGGGTTGGACAATTCATTGTCAATAGAGTGTCCTCCCTTTCTTCTTGCCACTCTTTTAGTTTCTGTTCTTTACAGTTTAGGTTTTGTCATTGTAAACACTAGTCTGTAAACGGAGTCTGATTATTTCCTCACTCTTGATGGTAACTTAGTACATAGATTTGTGCCCTACACTAAGCTCTATGGCTATTGGGAGGTGACAAAATCATCTGGTATGGTAGTCAGTCACTAGCATGCTGTTGAACATCAATGGCGAAGGAAGAAACTGTCACTCTTCATCTTGCAAATAGCTATTTCTTTTCCTTTCTCATCCTCTCTTTTCTCCTTTTGGTTTTTCCTGCTGGCTCTGCCCAGAGCAAAGAGACTGCACATTAGTGTAGGATTTGGGGACATTGAACTGGGAATCAATTCATAAATGACAGTTGGAGACTAGCTGTACTCTCTGCGCTTCTTTTGTTCATCAACTTCATATCACATTTAAATCACCTAACCAAGTTACCAGTGCAAGTTACATGGTTACATAGCTAGTCACTTGCATCCTGATGAAGGTGACCATCTAATAATTTCTGAGTGATGTGGTTATGACGTCACCCATTCTTGTTGTAATGTTCATGTTGGTCTTGCTGAGACTGACATGACAGTTACATTCAAAGTGGATTGTTCTCTGCAATCTTATATAAATGTTCCTATTGGGGTTGTCTCAAATTGTATTTGTATTCTTATCAGGTTGTATATGCTTCAGTTGTTCTTTCTTCCATTCTCAAGTTACTCTTGTTCCTCCATCATTCTCAAGTACAATACTGGCTCTACATACTCTTCCTGCATTGAAGAGTTCTTTGTGTGTGGGATGCAGGTGTACGCAATGTCCAAAGTGGTCAGCCCCATAGTTTTTCCAGCCTACAACAAAATTTTGGACAAAGACAAATTTGAGTGGCATAACAGGTTGTGCACCTTCTGCATTTGTTTTGTGCTGAGAATCTCACACTGGCTTCATAACCAAACTGCACTTTATTTCTGTTAGATAATTGATTGGTGCCCTTGGAGTTCCAGGCTTTAAAATCAGCAGATGACAAGATGGATGACTGAATATGGGTCATGTCTGAATGAACAGGATGTTTTCAACAGGGCATGCAATTCTGGCATCAATCTTTTCAGCTTATCTGTTGTACATAAGTGACATCTTTTATGACGATGCCCCATATGGCCCTGTTGTGTTTCGTAGCACTTTATTTTCACACTTCTGCCTTGGAGTAAGTTTGCTACACAGTCAGCTGTCCCATTAAACCACCTGGCCTTCTGCATGTAGCTGCCTACCTGCTTTTCCATTTGAATCTAATCTGGGTTATTTGAAGGCATATATAACATTGATTCTCTAGGTCTTGCTTGTTAGACTAAAGGGTGGTCAAAGCTTCATCTGGCAATTGTACTTCATCAAGGATGAAAGACATTCTGAGTACACTCACAATATGTGATGGTCTGGAAATAGCTTTTCATTCAGACGGCAGCCCACTTCTCTTATGAGTAGTCAACTAGCAGGTCTAGAGACAATATCATGAGATGGGCTGTGCTGAAATTCTCAGTCAAATAATGGGTCATAGTTAGTGTTCCACCCCAATTTTTGCTGACTGTAATCTCGAGCTGTCATCAGTGGCTCATAAACACCTCCATATCTATCACTGGATACTGCTATCAAGTAATTTTAAGCATCTATGTGACCAATTTCTGTGGCAAGTTATTGTACTTATGCTTGATGATATTCCTAATCTCACCACCAGGATTGTGATTGCAGGATTGCATGTTAGTTGCTTATCGCTGATAAAAACTTGTTCTTCTGTTTATCTTTACAGTTTTCCTGTGGCTATTTCATTGCTGATATAGCGATGCTTCTCCTATTTTATCCACATCTAGGAGGCTATGAATATGTAAGTTCATTCTTTTCTTTCGGGTTCCAGCTGTCACAACTGATTCTTCTGGTCTATTTTTGTGAACCATTCCATGCAATTCAACTCTTAGAGGCTTCTGTGCAGAATTTCCTACTTGAGCATTGTGTACCTAAAGCTCTTCCCTTTTGATTAACAGTGAATTTTGGTTTCATCATGGGAGAAAATGTCTTGCTTCAGTGCCTATTTGGAGTGAATCCCTCTGTGTTCCAGACAGCATGATATTTCCCATGTTCTGTGATGAGTTTTCAGGTTATACATCATCTTATGTCAGTGATGTCACTGGCACTAGCAATCCAATGTGGGCATGGGCACATATACATCTACATTGTTCTCTTATCAGAATGTACAACACCTTTTGTGAATCTTAGATGGTGTGTATTCTATCCTTGATTATGTGATATACTCTGTGGGTCTTTTATGTGATGCACAAGGCCAGATATTTGTTTGGTTGCCTTCCCTCTATTTGGCAGGACATTATTCTGATCCCAACATGTGAATTGTGGCTGGGTTGTTTTTCTTCTTTGCTTCTGCTCCATAGGAATTGGATGCAGAGGCATTTCATCTAGAAATCATGCGAGGTTCTAAAGAGATAGCAAGGATGCTTCCAAATAAAAGCTGACCTGGAATTGTGGCAGGTTTTTGATGATAACAAACCAGAAAAGCACAAAGCTGTACTTATTCAATGGAGTTGTACTCACTGTGCTATGGCTGGTACTCTTTGGTTTGCTCTTCAACTTTCTTACTTTCTGTATGTGATGTGTGTGAATGTCGGTGCTTTGTACTGAGAAAGCTGCACCTCATAGGGAATACTGACATGTTTTCTGACAAAATCTTCAGAATGTTAAGAAACCTTGAGAAACCATTTTCTTGACTTCTGTGTCCTGGAGGAGATTCCATGGTTCTTTGGCCATGGGAGATTTGGAAGTAATATGTAGAAACATTCATTAGAGCTGAAAGTATGGGTGTTGATGCAGCTTGCCCGTGTGTTGCTATTTGTATACTGCTTCATCCACATTTACTTCCACTATGACCAGGTATGTACACTGGTGAATCCTTGGGCCCTTCCTATTAGTTTGACACAAAAAATGGCCAGAGGGTTTTAAATCATGATTGAGAGTATTCATATTGATGATATTATTGTTGCTCAACAGGTGAGACAAGTGCACGATATTGGGTACTACTTTACAGTAACAGCACCTGTAGTCCTGGGATCCTTGAATCTTATGTGGTTCTTCAAGATTCTCCAAGCTCTGAATCGGACACTTAAACGCAAGCAAGCTCCATAAAACCCTCCACCCCTGCCCTTTTAACATTTTCAAGGGAAATTCAGCTTATTGCTTAGGAAGGCTTCTTCATCAAAGGTGTAGGATTTAAGCTATCAGGTGCTGTTCCATGTTTTGTTTGATTTTACCTCATTTTCTGCTTTTCAAGTATTGTGGAGTTTAACAAAAATTTTAGTCCAGAAGGTTTTTGCTCTGCAAACTCATGCCATGAGTATCCAACTATATTCTTGTCAAGTTCATTAATGAACATGTTCAATAGTTGAGGAGATCTAACAAGACCAACTAAGGAGACTTCCTGATAATATTTGTCTGGTTATGAGCTTCATGCAGAACACCAAGAAAACCAAACATAGAATATGCACATGATGGAGAAAAGGGACTGTTTTGAGTGTAGTTAGAACTATTTTTTTCCAATAAGGTATGATATACTAGAGGCAGCTTGTTAAAATTAATAAGTTCAAAACGTCTACACCAACAGCAATAAAATTCCATGTACATATCATGGGATGAAGTACATAGCCTTTAAATAGCATGAAACTGAGTTTGGCTAAGATGCAATGATTTCCAAAGGGCCAGTAACAATATGATTTCTTTTGATTGGTTGACTCTATTGATTGGCTTGTGTGGCAGCATGTAAATACTCTCTCACTTTATCCCATCCAATTTTTCATGTTTGTGGGTGGAGATGCTATCAGGTGCTCTTTTCCATGGTAATGAAATACCATGTTAAATCCAATTTGAATAGGGACGTGTAAATGTCAATTTGGTTGCATCTCTTGCAACAATTTTAATTTCTGGAAAGTTCAATTAAGGTTGGGTGTTCATTGTTTTTGCCATTTTTTCCAAGTTTCAATCCCGAACAACTCTGATTGCTTTTTCACATTCTCAAAAAACTTCAATTTGTTACTCAACTTCTTTAACAATCTTCAAGCTTTCAATCTTTGAATGTTATAATTAAAGAAGCTTTTTTTTATTTGTCCACACAAATCATATTCAGAGTCTAATTGTGGATTCATAAATACAGTAAATTTGGAACTTGTGTGAGGGAGCTTCTTGAGGATGATGCCCAGGAGGAGGACGTGTTTAATCTTGCAAGTTAAATCTTCAACGTTATTTGACCAAAACAGTCCTGATCAAAATGAAGGACCAGTCCTCACAAACACGCTCAAAACTCATGCAAATTTCAGAAACTTGAAAATCCAGTTCAAGGTAGAAAAAACATCGAGTAGAGGAGGAGTGGAGGAGTTTTTTGTGTTGCTTTTTTGGTTTGGGGTGGGGGAAGGTGGGGTGGGTGAGCCTTTATATTTTGTGATTTTTGCACTTGTAGAATTATTCATAGCTTTCACAATTAATTAAGTCTACTTGATTATCCATACCCATTTTTTCACCTACAACACAAAGAATTCGTTGTTAAGTAATTCTTCGTTGAGTTTCAGAAGTAGCTGGTCAGGCAGAGTCTTGCAGCTGGTTTTCAAGCTCTACTTGCTAGCTTGAGGGCCAATTCAGGATCAGCTAGTTCAGCTTGGTTTAAGAACGTCATTCACTATAGCCATGGCAGCAACAAGTATGCACCATACATGAACCTTAGAGATCGATGCAACAAGAAGATACACTAGTGTGGGGCCTGGAATTAATCGCCCATCTGGACGTGAATTACTGATTCTCAATTCACTGGTCATACGAACCGAATTGATGGTGGTAACTTAGAATTTACGATCCGGACTAACAGAAACGCAAATTAGTCTCGCTGCTCCAGCAGATTAGGCACAATGTTAAGCATAGGAACACAATTCATGGGCAAGCATGTCAGGTGAGAATTGGCGCAGACAGCTTGACAACATTACCATTCAGTAATCAAAGAACACATGAGCCTCCATCCTAGAAACCAGAGAACTAAGCAAGAAACACGTTCCAGCAACTACTTTCACGGAAATCAGACCCGAGAGCTCAAAACATGCAGTCTAAGGTGACAAATTACCGCAACGTAGAGAGATAAATATTAGAGCCGTACAGAAGGACTTGTACTTGGTCTTGAGCTCCTCTTTGTGGTTGAGGTTGAAGACATTGAAAAGATGGTCTGGGTAGGTGTCTTGAAGGTAATACGTGGGCGGGACTGCAATATCCATAGCCGATATCGTTGCTGGCCCTTTAGCCGGCATCTGTAACGATCTTCCAACGTTGTTTCTTAGATCGGGGAGACCTGCATTATGCTCGCTGGTAAGAGTGGAGGGCGCCAAAATCTCTAGTTGGTGCCATGACGCTACCCGCCGCTCTTCCAGATGAATGTAGAAACGTCAGAGGAATGACGAAGGTGGGTCACAGATAACAAAGATTAATGAGAACTTTATTGCAGATTATTGAAAGACCCAGCCGGACTTCGCAGCTGCGAAATAGATATCTCTTAGCTATGGCGATCCTTGCAGTTACTGACTCCGGATCTGAATGCAATCCATGACTTTGAGACAACGCGCATGAGTAGCTGATGACTCTATATAACTTCTCCTCGATGCTTGATGTGGGCTTGGTCGATGTCATGGCTTTATTAAAACAAAGTTGGATCCACTGAGCGTCCGTTGGCGCTTTGGAGTACGACAGGTAGGAGAGTCTAAAGTCTAAGCCTAAGAAGCCTTTAAGGGTAGGGTAAAGCTCTATGATGGCGGCATTCTAAAAATAAGCGGCCTAGGATGAGGCAATAGCCAAGTCCACCCCCCCATTTTGGTGATGTCCCCCACCCATGAGCTTTACTTATAGTAAAGCACAAGGCAAAATTTATCATGAACCAAAACTACATTGATCACAAGGCATAGGTGTGGAGGGATTTTATGCCTACTACTCAACAGTGGGAGGGAAATTATGCCTACTTCTACGCGTAGGTGTAAGAACCCTCCCCCTGTTGAGGAGTAGACATAATATCCCTCTCATTTTTGAGGAGGGAAATTGAAGGATGTAAGGTGCCCTCCAAATACACTACACATTTTCTCCCACTGCTTTATGCCTACTTATAGGTGTAAGCACCCTCTCATTATTGAGGAGTAGGCAGAATATTCCTCCCATTTTCTAGACTTTTAAGGCCTTAGACAGCCTTTGTAAATTCTACTTATATTAAGTTTGGGGAGGGTTTCATCATTCTATCATTCAAAAGTTGATAATGCAGTATGAGCCTGCTTGTCGGCTTGAATTGGATGCCGAATTAGGTCAACCTTAAAACAAATCCCGAGAATTCGGTAGTCTAGTGTTTTTTCCTAGGCTCTCAAAAGAACTTCTCTTGCAACCACCTGGCAGGGTCTTTCTTTTCAGTTTTGTGATGTAGCCAATTTGCTGGCAATCATCCACAATAAGATTTAGCCAAATTTGGCTATACAGCAGATATGAAAGTAGAAAATTTTAAGAATCCTTTGGCTACCTGCTGGAAACTATTAGAGAAATTTGAGAGCTTTATTTTCTACAAATCTCATGGCGTAGGTTCTTTCTTTTCACAAATATTCTTTTTATGTGTTGAAATCGTATTTTTCAGGTTGCAGAAGTGCAAAAATTTGCCCCAAAATGAAAACTGGCAGCCAAGTTGTTCATTGTTTTTTTATGGGGGGAGAATTTTCACCAAAGTTTGATCTGAAAAAACATGATTTCAAGACCTATACAATTCTGTCACAATATTCCTTGTGAAATTGCCAGGCTTTGAGGAGTTGAGGAGTAAGATACACTAGGTCCATACCATGATATTCACATTAACTTACTTTATTTTACACATAGTCATGATTCGGATTTATTCATTTTTAATACATAACAGTTTGTATTTTGTAACATAAGATAATAACACAATTAAATTGAAACTCAAGAACAAAATAAAATGAAATGCTTAATAGTTATGGAATAACTGTTTGACATGAGTGGAATATCAATCATTTTCCTCCCTCTAAATGACTTGACTTGTGGGAATATCAAAGTTACATTCATGTTTCACATATTTATGTGTTTGACCTATGTTTGATTTATGTTGTGCACTAGACTCGAGGACATTTCTTGTGATAATAAAATAATTGTCTTGCTTTCCAAAATAAGTTTTTTTTTCTTTCTCCATCAACTCGACGCAAGCATCATTTTTTTCTTATGTTCTACATACTAAAGCCATGCTCAATTATATTTTTTCGTGAAGATTTAGTTTACAAAAGGTTTTGAAGGTCAAGGTTTTTGTTTTTTCTAAGGGTTTTTGATTTTTTTTGCTCTAGTCTTTGATGTATAGTAGAAGCTAATGTCTTAAGTTTCATGCTTTTTATGTGTTTTATGTGTTTCTTGTGTTCTTTGTTTGTTTGCTCTAAGTAGATTTCCTTTGCACTACTCTTGTCACTGAAAAACAAGGACACAAACAAACAAAATGCAAAACATGTATATATTGAACAACAAATACATTTTCCAAACTTCACATTGGCCGGAGCAAGTGGCCACCTAAATTTTGTCTAGAAACCAGCAAAGAAATCACCTTTCTCATCATAGAGAGGCTCGAGGTTTTCAAGGGGTTAGATTGCTTTGATCTCATTCTCTTGAGCCCACTGGCCTCTCTTCTCAAAGTCCTCAGACCCACACAAATCACATGATTAGATTTCCTTGACACCATTGCTCCATTTAACAAGATAAAAAGACATGAATACAACACATTGACTTCCCCAAATCACTGTTTCAAGAATCCTTACAAAGAACTACACCCATCCCTTCTGTGATGGACCTTGTAGACTCAATGGACTGCTGTAATCTTTTGGAATTCCCAAAATCAGGGTACTTGCTCTTGAAAAGCAAAACAACAAAACCTAGATACAAACAAAACACAAACATAGACTCTTAAGAAGAGTTGTTGGCCGTTCTCAAGACCTCTAGAACTTCTCATCATTCCCCCTACTCAAACATCATATTCCGTTCTAAGATAAATATTCTGCTTCCTTGAGTACATTACACAGCGGATTGTTTTTGTACTTTCCTTTGAGATAGAGATTTACAAACCTCACTCCCAGAATTTCTCCTATTTGCAACAACCCAAAATCAAAATAAAAAACCACAGTTTTCATCCTTTTCAAAAGTCTAACAATTTAGCTTCTTTTTCATCATCCCCCAAAAACTTCCACACAAAAATATGATCCCCAAGTCCTTCCTCAGTTAGCCTCAAATATCGTCCTTATCACCTCATCTCCTCAAAATCCCCCTTGCCAATCACTTTACAGAAATTTGATCCACAAAGCTTTAAAAAATTCTCATTGGGCTACTCATATTTTCTTCCATTTTAGAAATTATCTCACCTACTTCCTTTGTCATATCCTGCCAAACCACCAAAAATACACAAAAATAAAAACATAGTAAATTTTATTTTCTTTTTTAGTGTCATTGAAGCACATTGTTGCCAGCAGTCCAGTGTAGTCCAAGTGGCCTTCAACAAAAACAGTTGACACTGTTTTCAGGTCACATTCCAGTGTACCTTCCCCTCCTTCCATTCCCTTTTGGGCTTCATGATGCCTAACTATTCCCTATTTTATTTCACCTTTGTTTTTGTCAAGTTTCAATGGGAGGTGGCACAACTCAACTTACTATTCATGAAAGTTGGCCAAAAAATGTTTTTGAGAACATAAAATTGTTGTAGTTGTTTTGTTACTATTTGTTGCATGTGACATCCAATCTTCTTCATGGTTTTCAACATCTTTTGAAGCAACATAGTAGATGAAGGTGCAACAACAAGTGAGCTGTCAATTTTTATGGAAAAGCCAATTATAAACATCAAAGGAAAAGAAAGCAAGAAGGATAAATCATCATCTAGGTTTTCTAAGTCCTCCACTCTATTTAAACCTTTCCAAAATATTCTTCACATTTTTTTTCATGTAAATATTTGGAGAAAAACCATGCAACAATAGGAGGGACTAACCTTAACCCCAACAAAAGTTCAAGCTTTAGCCCTAGGGTCTAAGCATGATTGGGGTACCCCTTATGAGACATTAAGTACTTTCAAATTCACCTTTTTTTTCACTTTTCCTATGATTTATCTTTATTTTTTTTTCTCATGTGCAATGAAATAATTTTGTTCAAAATTTTATATAGACATTTAGAATATCTGTTTTTTTCACTTATGAGAGTAAGAATAATAAATTTATTTAATGTGGACACCATGTTCCATTAATGGCCCAAAATTCTTAGAAATTTCATTTTTTTGAAAATTTTTATATTACAATAAGGAATTTGGTTTTTTTATCAAACTCACATATTTTATGTAAATTAGTACCTAAGGTGTTTGTGGTAAAAATCTTCAGCCAAAAAAATTTGTTTAAACATTTTTTATGAGTCTTTGAACTTTTTTTTTTCTAAGAAACAAAGTTTTGAATTTTTTTCTTGGACTTGGTAGGAATCTTGAAACTTGTTCAAATTTGACATGCTATGCATAGAATAATACTTTAGTAATGTATCTATCCATGAAGAAATTCAAACTTTCAATATGAATGTGCCATTAAGTTACAACATGTTTAAGTGAGGGGGTTCCACTCAATATAAAAGGAAACAATCCTTTTTAGTACTTTAACCATGCTTTGATGCCCTATGTTTTCAAATTTTATTGCTGCAACAAGATCATCACCATCTAGGTTAGTGATTGGTTAATTGCAACTATGTCATCTAGTTTTTTCATTATAACTAATGTGTTGGCAATAGCTTTGAGTGTTTCCCCCTATGCATAAAACAAACATATAACAATTCAAGGGAATATATTAGTTTTCTATGAGGATAGAATAAAAATGAATGTGTCCTAGGAATGTTGACACCTATGGATTCTTTATATGTTAATCTATCTCCAATGTTTCTTCAAATATGGTTCTAAACTTGTCATTTATGAAAGGTCACTTGAGATCTCACTTAATTTTTGTTAACATTTTGAATCCCATGCATAGTGTATGGTTTTTTAAAGAACATGTTTGAGTCCATTTTGCTTTGCAATGAACCTTATGAATCTTGTTTGGCCCTTTCCTACCTCTTGTTTTCCCCTTTCCTATTGACTAGATGTAAGTTATGGTGGTTCAAAAGTGACAAGAGTCCTAGTTTCAAAAGTCCATAAAAATGGAAAAATTAACACTAAAATAAAAAAAAAGTTAAAAAGCAATGTTAAGTGGGCCTTATGTGATGATTAATCAATTAATAAAGTCCATATGAAAGGTTGCCCATTTAGAAAATTGTTTATTATACATGTTAAGGGAAAAAAATAACAATCAAACAAAAAATGATCAAGATTGGAACTTTTGAAAATAAAACTCAAATCTAATCATTCAAAAGTTCATAGTTATTTGTTGATTAAATTTTTTCAATTCATTTTTTTTCCTCATCATGTATCATATATTGAGTCCTTATAAAAAATATTAAGATGAAATCATAACAAAAAATGCAATTGATTGTTAATGCAGAACCCAAATTATAGTCCATATGTTTATTTTAAAAATCCATTACTATATGATTAGTGCATGCTTATTGAATTTCACCCCTTAATAAAACCTACAAAGTGCACAAACAATAGGGATTTGCACAAAACCATAGTGATTCTTCAATGAGTTGCTACTCTTGGTTAAGGTTCTTCATCTCTTCCAAACATCATAGTTAGTGTACCTCCGTCACTAGCCAATTTGTGACAGACGACAACTTTCTCATCTTATGTGTTCTTTGTTATGTTGGATTATCATTTTGTAACCATGGGTCCTATTTGCATAAGATTTTCTCATTATTTTTTTGTTCATTGTTTGCTTTTGTTTTTTCCTTTGGTTTGTGTTTACTCATTCTCTCATTTGCCTTGTCCTTTTGGATGGATGGGTTCCTCTCCTTGATATTTTTATACATGATTTTAGTTTTTTTCAATATTTCGTACCTGGCTCTTTACAACCAGGGGCCAGTAGTTTTAAGGCTCAGTTTACACAAGGAGTTGAGGCCAAAGTTGAACCCAAATCAAGCAATCTTAGGGGTGTAACCACTAAAAATATATTAGTCCCAAGGACTTTACACTAGGACTCAAGGCCAAACTAAAAATGTAATATTTTAATTTATCACTGTTTGGCCCAGTGATGGGCCCAAGCTCAAAAACAGATACATATCAACTTGGGGCCGACTTTGAGCATGTTTGGCTTGTTGTTTGGCCCCAAGCTCCTAATAAATAAATGCTAGAACATTGATGTCAGGATATTAATAAATGCTGAAACATTGGCCTCAAGGGTTGCCTGGCCTCCCAAATTTGATGATATCTTTTTTCCAGCCTTGGGGCCAATACAAGGCCATAAAGTTCAGGGTTGATTAGTAGCTGTGGGCAGATTGAAAAGATTTTTTCCTAGTTCAGCCTTGACTCCTTGTGTCAAGCACTTGGGGCTGATTTCAACTTTTGCACTTATAGGAATGCTTGATTTGGGTTGAAAGTCGGCCCTGACTCCTAGTGTAAAGCGGGCCTAAAGTAGCCTGAGACCAAACAATAGGCCAAAAGTTCCTACACAAGTTGCTGAAAGTCCTGTGCTCAAAAGCAGCAGCATTAATTTGGTAATTACTCAATATCTTTGGACAAACAGTCCCATGCTGCATTATCAACTGTTGAATCATTGTGCCGACTTTCAGTCCAATTCTGCATTATCAACTGTTGAATCGTAGTACACGTTCTAATTAAAAACGCTTAGACTTTAGACTCCCTACCTGTCCAATTCGAAAGCGCCAACGGACGCCCAGTGGATCCACCTTTGTTGGCCTTGCCTCGAGATCGTGTTTAGATTCATTATAGAGTATAGTAGCTTAATGGATTTTGGCCCCTAGGTAATAATAGGTCTATTTTTTATATCAGGATTTTTGAAAGATGATATTTTGGGCTTGTGTTGAAACTTGAGATTAGTTATGGAGTTATGATATCTCGAACGATTTTGGTTTCTTTTAGACGATTTTTCTGAAGATTATATTTCTACATGGTGAAATATTTAATTTTTCATAATTCTTCTTTTGCCTTAATATACTTTTTAATGGTAATGGCAAGGCCACAGTGTGACACGCCCCTTGTTTGAATAAATCCATGGCATTGACCAAGCCCGCATCAAGCATCCAGAAGAAGGTCTATCTATATAGTGATCAGCTACTCTCACAATCATCGCTTGCATTCAGAGCCGGTGTCAGTAACTGCGAGGAGCGCCATAGCTCAGAGATATCTGTTTCACTGTTGCGAAGTACTGGGTCTGCCAATAATCTGCTGTAGAATTCTCGGGCCACTTCGTATATTAAGCTCTATTACTGTCGTGCAGCTGAATCTGTGATCCACCTTCGACGTTATTCCTCTGACGTTTCCACATTCATCTGGAAGAGCGGCGGGTGGGTTTTGAAGCCTCATGGCACCAACTAGAGATTTGGCGGCCTCCACTGCTACCAGCGAGCATAATGCAGGTCTCCCGGATCTAAGAAGCAACTTCGGGAGATTGTTACAGATGCCGGCCAAAGGGCCAGCAACGATATTGGCTATGGATATTGCAGTCCCGCCCACGTATTACCTTCAAGACGCCTATCCAGACCATCTTTTCAACGTCTGCAACCTCAACCACAAAGTGGAGCTCAAGGCCAAGTACAAGTCCTTCTGTACGTCTCTAGTTTATAAGCTCTCTTCGCGATTTGTCACCTGAAACTGCATGTTTTGAGCTCTCGGGTCTGATTTCCCTGAAATTAATTGCTGGAACGTCTTTCTTGCTTAGTTCTCTGGTTTCTATGATGGAGGCTCACGGGTTCTTTGATTACTGAATGGTAATATTGTCAAGCAGTCTGCGCCAATTCTTACCTGATGTCTTTCCCCAATTGTGAACTCATATCCTTAACATTGTCCATAATCTGCTGGAGGGTCTGATCTTGGAGACCTGAAGTTCTGATCCTGGAGATCATAATGAGCTGCTAGACTCGGGGCCAGCTACTTCTGAAACTTAACGAAGAATTACTTAACAGCGAATTCTTTGTTTTCTAGGTGAAAAATCGGGAATCAGGAAACGCCACATGCTTCTCACTGAGGAGGTGTTGAAGGCGAACCCAGAAATCTGTACTTCCATGGCTCCCTCTTTAGAGACGCGAATGAACATGTCGGTGGTCGAGATTCCAAAGCTTGGCCAAGAGGCCGCACTCAAAGCCATCAAGACTTGGGGCCGTCCCGTTTCCGACATAACTCACGTGATCTTTGCAACAACCGGCTCGGTAAATATGCCTGGAGCGGATCTTGTACTCTCAAAGCTCTTGGGTCTCAAACCCACAGTTAGGCGTGTCATGGTATACATGGGTGCTTGCAACGGGGGTACTACGGTTGTGCGCATCGCCAAGGACCTGGCAGAGAACAATAAGGGAGCCAGAGTGTTGGCGGTCGTTGCCGAAAGTACGATCCTGGGTTCTGTGCCACCGAACGAGGACGATATCGATGAACTCCATGCAGCCTCAGTGACCGCAGATGGAGGAGTAGCTCTCATCATCGGGTCTGATCCCGAGCCCAACGAGCGCCCCCTGTACGAGATTCAATGGGCCGGAGAGACGTTCTTGCCTAACACTGAACAAGCGATCATTAGGCGTGTAACGATAGCTGGATTACACGGCCGTTTTCTCAAGCACTTGGTGAGTTTCGCGACTAGCCTTCCCAAATTCCTAACCGAAGTGAGGGAGGTAGTTGGCGGACCCAGTTGGGACAAGATGTTCCTGGCGATGCACACAGGAGGCAGCGGACTACTAAACGCAGTCGAGGCATCTCTCAACTTACCCAAAGACAAGCTGCAAGCAACGAGGACCGCCCTCTCCGAGTACGGCAACTTGCAGGGCGCTTCCTCACTGTTCGCGCTGAACGAGATACGCTTACGCTCGGAGGAACTGGGCTCCAAGACGACTGGCGAGGGATGGGACTACGGCTATGTTCTGGCATTTGGCCCTGGAATTACTTTGGAAGCTTTGTATCTAAAAAGTTGTCCTCGTTGAAACAAAAAAGACAAGAGGGTTTCATAAGAAAAGACTGCAATCTCCCAGTACTCTCTAGACTCCCAATCTTGAGCAAAAAAACAAGCTATAAGCTATCATTCTCTAATAAATCAATACCGTCTGAAACTCAAGCATCACATTGTAAAATAATCCAAGTTCCAGACTACTAGTCTTGGGATCCGCGTTGCTTGGCACACTACCAGTGACGATCGAGTGACATGATATTAAGGTTGAAATATGAATACAGTTTTTCATTTGTTTCCTGAATCTTATGATGTTATGAACACACAATTCCATGATCATTTTAAATTTCCATGTGATCACCGCCAAGTTCACCATTTGAATCTTTATTTAGTACCCTTTGAAAGTGAGGCTAAATGAGCATATAGAATTGATATTGAAAAATTAGTTTAACTATTAGAATATCGATTATATTTTTAAAAAATGATTGTATAATTTTTATTTATAAGAATAACTAAAAATTGAAAATTCTTTGCCTTGCCATTATTTTTACGTCTTTCTCACGTATATTTGGAAATTTTTCTTTTCAAAATGAAACTAAATATGACCTTTCACACTAAGAAAATGATCACAGATAAAAAATAAAATGAGCATAAAATTTAAATTTAAAGATTAATTTAATTATTAATTTAGATTCAATACTTATAAAATTATTATAAAATTAAAAAGTATAAAAATAATTATTGA
>Ga0116229_10006891_pt1 | contig 18177 bp, 12 predicted proteins | sample S1TSphgellanicum_3_FD_87313 | JGI IMG/M metagenome (GOLD analysis project Ga0116229, IMG submission 87313) | Host-associated microbial communities from peat moss isolated from Minnesota, USA - S1T2_Fc - Sphagnum magellanicum MG | ecosystem: Host-associated > Plants > Peat moss > Unclassified... | reverse complement strand
CCCAAACAAAAAGACAAGGGCAAGAGCGGCACATCTTTTTTGAGCATATGTCGGCAGTTTCAGCCGCTGTAAGTTTAGGTACGGTGAATATTGAGTTTTCTTTTAATCTTTTTTATTTAGAATATTAGAACCCCTTTTTACCATATTTGGGCTCCACGCTGCTTCGCACTACCAGTGACAATGCTTAAATTATTTTTTTGAACATAATTATTTTTTATTAATTTTTTCTTTTCAAAAAATAAAATTCTATAAATTTCATTATATGTTATTTATTTTATTCATATTATTTTCTCATTCTTGTCAACAATAGTCTGATTCATTAAATAAGTTCACAACAAGATACAAATAGAATCAAAATAACAATAATTCAAAGGGTGTAAGAAAAACAAGATACAAATAGCCAAAAACATTGAACGGATGCAAAACAAACAACAAGAAATGATTTTTAAATGAAATTTGATCTATGACAAATTATAATCTGGAATGGCTCTAAAATTGTCACAATGATGATCACCAAAATACCATCCTACATAAACCAGGTCCATTGAAACATTGTCACTGGAATTAGGGTTTAAATTTTTTTACAAGATATTCAATTTTAGGGTTTAGTTTGTCTCTTGAGTTTTAGCATTTTGAACTTTTTGGGTTTTTAATATTTTGTGTTCTTTGGTTTTGTGAGTGTAGAGCTTGCAACAACAAGTTTTAATTATTCATATTTGAATTTCATAGTTGGTGTTTGGAATGAATTCAATGACGATTGACATTGTGTTATTGGTATTTTTCTTTTTTTCATTGTGTTGAAGTTTTGAGAATTAATTATCATAAGAGGCAAAAATTGATTCGAGCAAGGAATTTATTCTTGGAGTTCAAAGTACCATTCATTTTCCATGTAATATATATATATAATTCAAATTCAATTTAAATACATACCTAACATGTACATGCATAAAGATTGTAAAATAGACCCAAAAAATCAAAAATTGATAAAAACAACTTCAATCTCAAATACATACCAAAGTAAGAAAACTTGTTGGAGTCCAAATGTCGTAAAACAAAAATGAATTTCTACACTTTGAAAATTCTAAATTAACATCTTACATAGTTGATAACTTATTATGGTGAAATGTTATAGTAAAAATTTCTATTTTACCCCTATTGTTATACTTTTTAAAATTTGGGGCACAACTACAACATAGGCTATTAGCTACAACTAGGAGGCCCCACATCCATGCCAAGGGGTTTCAACAATGGGCAAAGGGGGAGGTTGTCGTTCTAGCCCCCCATTTGCCCCTTGAAGTTGTCCATGTGCCCAACCTATATGGAATTGTTGTAGTTTCATTTGGTCCCATAGTTTGAAAAATGATCCCTAAATGTCATTCTAAATTGGGAGTTAGTTTTTTACAAGCACTTCATGGAACATTTTTTATTTAATTGTTATACCCAAGGGTGGCTATTTGAATGCAGAGCTTCAAGTGCATGGGTGCAAGTGTGTGGGTGCATAAAGTTGACATGGACGATCATTAACGATTGGTCATCACATCAACATTCCATTGACAAATGACATGGCACCATGTGAAAATATTACTAGGATTGCAAGAAGGAACAACAAATTCATCATGAGATTATGGTCTTCCATGGGTTCCCTAGGCTTAACCAATCCTATGCCATATTCTGTGGATGATTCCAGTGGGAGAAGAAAAGCAAACACAAGTGTGATGAAAATGTTTTTCTCACTTTTGCACAACATCAATTCTACTAGTCCAAAATCATGTTGAATCCTACACCTGAACCTCCACCTCAAAGCTTTATGGATGTGTTTTAGCGATGGATTCAAAACACCAACCAAGATGTAATGACGATAGAAGCTATCTTCTTCAATACACATTACAAATATGCAACCCTTACAACAATGAAAGATATTAAGGCTATTGTTGATGGTGATATGAGCATGAGCAAGTTGCTTATGGATAATGTGACATCAACAATTGCCTTCTTGTTGACCATGTATAGTTGGTTGGAGAGGTAATCATTGGGAAGGGTTTAGATTGGGAATGTCTTTTTACAAGCCTTTTCAATTATAAGGTCAACTTTCAAAACTATTTGTCTTTGTGACTAGGATGCATTTTCATACATGTTTTTGACCATTAATTAATACCAATTCTTGTCCAAATTCCATATTAGAGTTTGGCCAATACATGACAATTGTTGTGTAACCACCCTTCTAGAAAAATGTGGTCATGTGATCTCCAATGCTTTTGTATGCATGTTTGTTTTTTAATGAAGTTAGAATAAATGTGAAAAAAGATGTCTTAGGGTCTCAAACGCTTGCATCCTTGGTGCAAAACACTAGTACAAGTTTTGTTGCAAATTAAATGTTTTACAACCATGAGATCAAGTTGGATGTGTTGAAGACAATTTTGAATCTAGTGCTTCATAGCAATATGGATTGCTTCAACATATATGGAAGAGGGGCCCCAATACATCTTTGCTTGGTCATTACTTTACCAAAATTTCTCATGAATTATGAAGATATTTTATTCTTGGTGTTCTTTTTAAAATCCATTTCTCAATATGTTTATGTGTTGCAAGAGAAAATGTGTAAGGTTTTTGAGCTAGTTCTTGAAAATGCAAGACCCATAAGTGAAGAAATTATTTTTGTTTATTTGTAAATGCTTTTAACTTGAGCAATGATTTTGCATAATCAATGGCCTCAAACAAAGTCCAATGAAAATCAAGGCCCCCAAGAAGATGCTCTAAAGGTTCCTAGGCAAGGCACCTCAAAGGAAAAGGATCTTGATGATGTTCTTATGGAGAACATTTTTCCTGGCTCAAGTCCATAGGCATGCAAAAAGTAGTTTATAAGAAAAATCTTAGTCAAGCCCTCATCATAGTCCACAAGAAAAAAATTAGGTGGTATTGTTCAAAGAGGGTGCAAAAATCTAGTATGGGCACTACTATGTCCTTTAGTAGATCTTTTTGCATTAGTTTGGTGGTTATGGTCTTGGTGAAACTTCATTAACAACCTCAAATGATACTTGTTCCATTGGTGATGTTCTAGATAAGGTTTTAGCACCAAAAGCTTCAAACACTATATCCAAAAGGTCACCTATAGGAAATTTAAACCTTATGAAGAATGTACCCAAATAAATAAAAAACATGATCTTCCATTTTAACAATTAAAATAGTGATCTATTACATTTCATTTTAAAAACATTTACACAACTTTATTAAATAGCTAGGAAAATATGATATATCCATGGATTTAATAATAATGGGTGCATAAAATTTATTTTATTTTAGTACATCCACCTTGTGACCACCAAGTGGTTTTTATGTTACTAAAGTTATTGGGAGAGAACCACTAAATTGTTCTCCATCTTAAAAGTGAAAAGGCAAACCACCATTATCCCAAAATGTGACTTTCATGACTACAAAAATACGATTGTGGTTGAATCCAACCCATTTTTTATGTTATTTTTATAGTTTATTATGTCAAAATGGCATAAACAATGGATCCTATTCAATTGTGTAATCATATGAGTGTAGTCATGAAAGTCATGTTTTGGTGTAGTGCACATAGTGGCCATTCATTGGTTTTTGTGTCATTGTTGTTAATGGGAGAACTAATTGGTGGTTTGCCTCCTCCAAGTCCTTTGGCTTCTTTTGTTTCTATCAAGTTGCTTCATCTTTTGCCTTATGACGTCATAGTGTTGAATATTTTTGCTTAATGAAGGTATTTAATTTGGGGTTATTCTTTTTGTTAATGTAGGTAGAGATCATGATGGAATCAACACTTCAAGGGTTTATTTCCTCTAAGGAACATAAACATTTTTCCTCCTATGTTAAATTTAACTACCAATGTTAAAACAATCACAAGACTTGCAAACCTAAACTCTAGTGATGAACCTAAGCAATTTGCACCGCATTGTGTTCAATCTGTATGGAAAGGCAAGTCAAGGATCCCTTCCATCAAGACACCACCTTTTTTATTTAATCGAGTGAGATAATGGCAAATGTTTATTTTTATTTTTATTTTGCATATGTGCTTTTTGAAAAAGTTAACGTTGATTCACCTACATTTCATTATATTAATTATTATTTTTATTATTGATGTAAAAGTTGTAAGGAACCTTGTGTTGAAGATTGGTGATGTCACCATATTGAAAAAGAAATTTTCATTTGAAGATGATTTGAACACAAAAAAACAAATCAATGATGGTCATTTGAATGGGGTTGTTATGGTTAAATGTGACATAAAACCTCAAGGAGTAAGAACATCATTGCAAAAGGAACCTTTGATGGAAAATAATGGTCCCTCAATGCATGGGTTGTTTGACACAAAATATGAATTTGACTCAAGTGATAATCTTCAAGAGGATGTCCTTGGCAATCCATAGGATGCATGGGGGAAATAGGTTTTTATTATAATGGTGGTGGGTTTCACAAAAATTCAAATTATCAAAATTTTGGACCTCATTCAACAAATTGATGAATGAAAATGCTATCCCTGCAAATTTGTGTAAAAAATGATTAGTTTGTTTTGATTACAACCAATTTTTGTCCAATGTCTAATAAGACTAAAAATTTGATTAAATTCAATCATAAAAACATCATTGATTTTGTGGTAGTAATGTGCAAAAGATAAGGTTTCAAATGTTTTTCAAATGGTCATTTCTAAAAGTTTCAGATCTTTTCCTTACAACAATCTAAAGGACCTTGACGTGAATCCTTTGCTTCTAATTTTTTATTTGAAAGGTGTATTTGTTGGCAAGTGATATTTCATGATTATTCACTTGTTGATTCTATTACATAATGAATGATAATAAGGTCCAAGCAAAAAAAAGTAAACGGTTCACTACTCCTTCTAAAAAAAATCAAGTAGCCATGAAATTTTTTTAATGTATTAAAAGTAAAAAATTATTTTGTACAATAATTAACATGATGGTAACCTTTCATTTTATATTTAAAATGTTGAAAAACACCATCTTGAAAGTAGAGTGAAGTAGAATTTTTGTAAATGTTTATATTTGCACAAAATGTCTGATCTTACAAAATGGGCTACATGTAGATGAAATATTGATTTTTTAAAAAATTCAAGTTTGTGGGGCCTTCAAAGATATTTATGTAAATTATTAATTATGCATGCTATAATCATAATATATCAAAATTTTAATATGAAGTAGGTTTGAACACCATTTTGACCTAGTTAGTTTCAAATGTACTTTCAACTTACTTTTATGATTTTAAAGTTGCTCAAACTATGTATCCAACTTCCCATAAACTAAATGTAATGACCAATGTTTTCATATTTCTATTTCAAGATATTTTGAATCTTTGAAGTTAGGACTTAGGGAACTCTTCATGAGGTGCATAGAACAATTTATTATATATTTATGGTTTTTAGTTCTATCTCACAAGATGATGAAGTACTTGAGAAAAATCATAGAAAGAGCAAAAATAATTATTGACCCCAAAGGATTATTGGTCAAAATCTATGCATAATGAACAAGCATATATTACAAGTTCTTACTAAAAATGTTTTTAAATGTGACATTCTTAGGATTCTTAACAAAATTGTTTACCATAAAGAACTTTTTGATTTTTGCCCTACATGTATCTTTCTATTCACTTGGGAAATACATTGAGCTACTAGACAATACCCCTCGTAGGTGTTGCCACAATCCTTCCTTTAATGTCACTTTTGTTGAGTCCTATGAAAAAGAAATAGTAGAAGAAAATTACCTTATCAACATAGTTCCCCCATATTTAAATCTTTTCATTCCTTTAACTTAGTGTTCCCACTTTTGTTGAACACAATATTTTTGGTGCGATAAAAAATATTAATAAAGTTGTTTCCAAGTACAAAATGTGATTTGAAAAATGTGACAACAAGTGTTGTATCCAATTTTGTGTACACAAGTAAGCATCCAAAGTAAGGAACAATTTCATTTGAACTTATTTGATTTTGAATAAACTATGAACTAGATGGTTAGATGAACCACTTTCAATTAAACATATGATGTTATGTTTTTTTTAATGGATTGCATTTATTTTTGTAGGTTGTTTCCATGGAATATTATGTGTACCTTCTTTTGGGATTATGGAAGATGTGGAGTTTTCAATTTTCCATCTTCTAAATATGTTGAATGTCAATGAAATGCCTTCAATTAATTCCAGTCTTGGAATTGATTTACTAGAGCTTTGTTCGCCTCCACCAAAGGTGAGTTCTTTCCATTTTATTTTTTATTTGAATGACGTTTTTGTGGCAACACACTTTGAGGTGGTTCAAAATACTAGGCCTTTGACTCGACATGAAAAAGCTTTCATTTCATTTCGCACCCTTGTTCTTAAGCTTTAATTGAAGGAATTCCTTGAAAGATGTATGACACAATTCACTAAGTACATATGGTTTATAGCCCAACATCACAACATCAATTATCATTTGGATCAAATCTAATGTGAAACACAAATTACCATCAAATATCCCTCAAGGGTGCTTGGTCAAAAGTGTTGCACCCAGGATGTTCATTTTTTGTCTATTAATCTTGACAAACTTGTTTTCCATAAAAACATTGTCATTTTCTTAAAATATTGTGACATTCACATTGACAATATGTTGTTTGTCAATCATACACCTTATAAAAGTTTGTTTAATGAACCATTTAATGCCATTTTCCTTTGATAGTTTTCATAAGAAGGATAATTATTTGCTAGGTATTGTTTTCTCTTACTTAAAAACTTTCCATTGTTCCAAATATGATGTCAGATTTTTGTAGAAGAATATTTCTGGTTGTATTAAAAGTAATAGTCAGAATAAAATGTTGTTTGTGAATTAATCTTTGATGTTTTAGATTTTATTCCAATTTTTGAGATTTGTTGGACCAACATTTTTTTGGTTTTTGTAAATTGTTTATTTACATCCATTTCCACCCACCAAAGGTTTGCACAAGCATTTTCGGTCATGTTTTATTGCCCCTAAAAAATTGTTGATTTTCAACATGAATGGTACATCATGTGTTATTTTCCACTATTTGTTCTTTTGCAAGGAAATTAATGTTTGAAGCAATATTGACATTAATAAAGTGGAAGCAAGACCTAAAATGCAACAATTTTTCCTCTTTCAAGCATTGAAAAAATAAATATTGCAAATTGGTCTTGTATGTTGTTGGAAGACCATTGGGAGAAAAATTAGGGTTTTTAACTATGGTTTTGACTACGTTTCAACTACATTTTGAAGCTGAAAATGTCACTTCCAACTATAAAATGTTTTTTTCAACTCAAAATGATGTTTTCAACTGCCTACTAAAATAGTTGACAATGTTGAGTTGAACCCACAACGTAGTTGAAAGCTACCTACATGTGTTAATTTTTCAACCAACATTAAGGTGACAAGATTTTAATTGAAAGCAACAAACCATTTAGTCGACAGAACATTTTCAACTTTTACATGAAGCTCATCTACCTTTGTCCAGATCTCAAAGTTAAATTTGTAACTATTTTCCAACTTCATGAATTGTCCTACTTAGAGTTATGTTGAAGCAAATAATCTAAACAATGGTTTGTTGACATGTGTTCCTATTTAAAATTATGTGTAAGCTTAGGTGTAGGTATGTAGGTCCACTTAGAAATAAATAGGTAGGTAGGTAGGTAGGTAGGTAGGCCTAAATAAATAAATAGTCCATAGTGCTACTTAGGCTTAGGGTAGACAAGTAGGCTTCAAATAATCCTATTTTATACCATGTGGCCTTTAAGGTTAAACCTTTTTTATTAGTTTGTCCTAGGTGCCAACTTCACCTTTTGAAAGCATTTAATGCACCAACTTCATTATGTAATTTACAAATTTGAAAATTATGACAAACAATATGGGATAAAAATTATAGTTGCACTTTAGTTGATATTTTTTCAAATGTTTTGAAGAAAATTTAAAAATCTTCTATAGTTTAAAACCCCATATTTTTTTCATTTAAAGTCCATTTTGATTGATTTAAAAATCTATGGGTGTGGCAACTAGTGATTTACAAGACTTTTCTGTACTCCAAATGCAACAAAGTAATGAAAAAAAAGTTTAATCTTAAAATTTGAATCTATGATATTTTATTTCAAATGTTTTGAAAAAAAACTTTAAACCTTTCTAGTTTGAAACCCATATCTTTTTTCATTTTAAGTCCATTTTGAGGGATCTAAAAAGCTATGGGTGCACCAACTAGTGATTTACAATATCTTTTTGATTTTAAAATGCAACAAAGCAATGAGAAAATCATTTAATCTCAAATTCCAAAAATGTGATATTTTGTTTAAAATCTTTTGAAAAAAACTTAAAACCTCTTTAGTTTGAAACCTCATATATTTTTCATTATAAGTTCGTTTTGAGTGATTTAAAAAATTATTGGTGAACCAACTACCAATCTACATTACCTCTTTGAACTTCAAATGCAACAAAACAAAAAGAAAAAAAAAAAATCTTAAAATTCAAAACTATGATATTTTGTTTGAAATGTTTTGAAAAAAAAACTTTAAACCTTTCTAGTTTGAAAACCATATCTTTTTCCTTGTAAGTTCGTTTTGAGTGATTTAAAAAGCTATGGGTGTGCCAACTAGCGATTTACAAGACCTCTTTGAAACCCAAATGTAATTAAACAATAACAAAATTATTATTTTTTTCAAAATCCAAAACTATTTTAACAAATTTATCACCAAACATGAATCCCTTTACACAAAACAACCCATATCCTCTTCGTTCCTTGACTAAATTGAGTATTTTTTGTAGCATTGGAAGTGTTAAATGGAAGGTTACAAAATTTATTTTAACAACAAAAAAAAGAGCAATGTGTAAGAAATCGACTTCTTTTGAAATCTTAAGTATATGGTGGTAGGCCTATTTACCCTAGTTGAAATTAAGTTGCAATTTTGGATTCTAAGATTAAGTTTTTTTTCATTGTTTTGTTGCATTTGGACTTGAAATAGATCTTATAAATATTTAGTTGATACACCCATAGGGTTTTTAATCATTTGAAAAAGACAAAAAATGAAAAAAAATGGGGTTTGAAACTAAAAAAGGTTTTAAGTTTTTGCTTCAAAACATTTGAAACAAAATATCTATTAAATTACAACTACAATTTTTATTACATGGTGCTTAGGCTTCATTAAATTAGGGGTAACAATTTAAGGTTAATTAAGTGTTTAATATCAATTAAAGTGCAACTATAATGCACCATAGGTTTAGCTACAATTTTTTTCAAAACATTTGAAACAAAATATCATAGTTTTGAATGTTGAAATAATTTTATTGTTGTTACTTTATTGCATTTGAAGGACAAAAAGGTCTTGTATATCCCTAGTCATAGGTTTTTAGCTAATTTAAAATGGATTAAAAATGAGAAAGATATGGAGCTTGAAAATAAAGAAGGTTGGAGTTTTTTCTTCAAAAACATTGAGACAAAATATCACAAATGCCTTCTTCCTTCTCTTCATGTTTTCTTTCTTGTTCCTTTGGTTTTGGTGTTTAATGAAAAATTTTAATCCTTCAATTTACACTTCTAATGACATAAAAATCATTATTGATTTGATTAAATAATGAAAAACATAATAATTTTTTTAATGATTTTTAGGCTTGTGTTCAATGTTGGGTGGTTCCAAATACTTAATATCCAATTACTAACTAGACTAAGAAAATAACTACCTATAATAATTAACTAGTTTAGTCTACCTACTAAGTATTGTAGATAATATTAATTAATAGGGAATAATCGTCATAAAAAATCTAATTTATTGTAATGAAATTAATAAAAAAATAGAACTTAAATAATATTAATTATTTAAAGATTGCATTAACCATAAAAATTGGGACAAATACATACATTAATTTAATATTATTTTCAAATGTTAAATTTTAATTAGCTCTAAATTAGGGTAGCTACATTTTAATTATTTTAATAAATAATAATATTATAATATGATCCTAATTACAACAAATAATTAGTAATTAATTTCTATTAATTAATTAAATATACATGGTACCTAAACTTGGCTAAATTGGGGCTAACCATCTAAGGTTAATTAAATGTTTAATGTGACACCTAAAGTACACATAAAGCTAAGCCATGAGGCACCTAGGCTAAACTATGCTTAAACCTTTGGTGCATGCCATGTGTGCAAGTACCTAATATTTCAAAGAATAATTATTTAATATTGAATCAATTAATAAATTTACAAATCAAAATAATTAGTAAAAAATTTAATGTATTTAATTATTTTTCAATTACTTATAAAATAAAATATTTATTTATTTATTTTAAGATGAAATAAAACTACTATTTTTACTTTTTAAAATAATTTATAAAAAATTCTAATGATCAATTAATTAAATAAAATAATTATTTAAAAAATTGACTATATAAGAAAATAAATTATTAACTAGTTGGTAATTGTAAAATATTAATTATAAGCTATTAAAATTTTAACTTTTAAAATTAATTTGTAGATATGAAATTATTTTTAATTAATCATTAATATTAATTAAATAATTTAACTCATTAATAGTTAATTATTTAAATAATTAACTATTAACTAATTAATATTTATATTAACCATAATTATATAATTGGGGTAATCCAATTTATAAATGAAATGAAGCCAAATTTTTAATCATCAACTTTTGGCATATGTTGGTAAATGGCAATGAATCATTTGTCTTCCCATCACAAGTCCAACAAGTTTTTTATTTTGATGATTTTTCTAACCCATGGTGGAAGGTTATATTGCATAAGGAGCCATAGAACAAATGTGTGTTCCTAGACACCTATGGGGAATACATTAGCACAAATGAGTATGGAAGTGTGTTGGATGCACGAGGGGCAATGCCAAATGCACCAACCACTCCAACTAATGTTGGTGCAATACTCCTCTTTAAGGAGAAGTCACTATTTTTCAATGAATCAAAACAACTTAACCTTGAAAGACAATCCCAAGGAAGAAATTTTAGGAGGTAAATGTTTGTTTCAATAAACAAGGACATGTCAACTTAATGTTCCACACCTTTTCACCATCTAATGATTTCACACCATGCTCAATGACTTCAAACGACGATGTTTGTGTTCTCCCACTTATGTTCTATCACATTTGGACACCATGAAACATAAAATTTTCCAACAAAGTTAGGGTTTCTAGTGGCAAGGTGCAGTGTAATGAAATTTATTGACTTCAAAATTAAGGGGTTTTGAAATTACAAAAGTTGGAAAGTAATCACAACAAAGTTGTGAGAAAATCACAATTAAGTTGAACATAAAGTCAAATCAAAGTTGAACTATAGTGGAAAACACAGACATTTTCATCCATCAAAATTTCCAACATTCATCCATCCATAAACAAGGCTAACCAAGATAGTGAAGCAGTCGACATGATAAAGCTTAACAAACTTTGAAAGTGGATTTTTCCACTATAATTCAATTATGAATTTATTAATTAAAAATACAAATAATGATCAATTGGTAGTCATGGTCAACGCCGTACACTTACCAACCTAGTTGAAAAGTTGACTAAGTTGAGGTGTGAAGTGGGCAACATGGAATTTGTTGAAATAAATATAATTATGTAGTTGAGGGCAAGTTGAGTTCGACATGCAATTGAAAATTGGTTGGTTAGAAAATGGCCTTTTTTCTCCTAGTGGATGTTATGAAGTTCTTCCTTTGCTAATGCCACTAGTATTTGTTGATCAATTTGTCTTCATTTAAGGACATGAACAATGTTCTAAGACATTTGGTCAATTCACTCAAATAGGAAGATATTATTATTTTAAGTCTAGTGAAATGTAGGTATTTTGCATGTTGAAGATTGCCCTATGGGAAAGAGGACTAAATGTTGTTCATTCATGATGAGCTAAGCAAGGCCCTTTGAAATTCCAAATGGTCTTTTCATTGAATCTTTAAAAAGACATAAATTATTAAAGAATAAGGTCCAATGGTTGGACCTTGCTTCCCATTTATGGCCAATGTTGGTTGGATTACCATTGGCAAGGACAATTAACATCCACTATGAAATTATTATCAAATATTCTAAGCCTCATTTGATTTCTTCTTCACCAAATTATTCTTGGTTCATGCAACATGTGGAGAGTGATAACAAGGATGTTAAAATTACTCAATTTCCTTTAGGTATGAACTTTCAACCCTATCACCTTTAGAACATTTAATTCATTTGTTCTCATGGTTCATCATGGAATTATTTATTTATCAAATTTAATTACTAAGTTCTGCTTGTACTTGGTTTGGATTATTGTCTATAGATTACGTGATAATGTTTACAATTCTAAAGGATAGAAATTGATGTTTTCCAGTTGGATTTTTGTTTCAAAAAGAAATGATGTAATTCCTTATTTAACTATTGGAGAGTCATAATATGTTAATTGTATTATTACTATGTTAGCAAATGATAAATTCCTTAAGTTTTACAAACTTGTAATACAAAAACTTTTTTAGTTTTTAACCCAAATGACACAATACAATAATTATTATTTTTAAATGATGGATCTTTGATAATTACTCTATTAGTATTTTGAAAATTGAACTTTAGATTTTTCAAATCTTTTTTAGCTTATGTTTTTTGTGTTCTTACCTTTTGAGTTTTTAGCTTTCAATATTCATCATTTGGTGACTACCAAATATTAATTCAATTCTTGTATGTGATGTATACAATATTCAAATTAACCTTCATAAATCATTATGTGATTGTCATGGCCACTACCAATTTTCTTGTGCATTTAACCTATTGGCCACCAAGCCCAATTTGCAATTTCAAAATTTGTTTGAAAATTTCAAATTAATTTTGGACTTTTCTAAAATCCATAATTCATTAAATACATGTTTGGTGGTTTTTAAAAAATTTCCTTGACATAAATTTTATGGGTATGTACAACCTTGTTTTCTCTTACAATTTCTTTAGATATGTACATGTTTTAAATTGCACAACATGGCTTTCCAAAATCATTCTTATTTTTTCTTTTGTAATACATTATAAAAGTTTTTAATGTTTCATTATTTTTATGATTTTTTTTCTTTTATTTTTCAATGTTGCATAAGAATGAACTAGCTTCAAATAAGGTTTACCTATAAACTCTTGCATATTCTATTAATGAAACTTTGTTTGAAGGTTTGTTTGAATTAACAAGTACCTCCAATTTAGCCAATTATTTGATTTTGAAGGTTTTGGATCATGGTTTACACCATTTGGGCATGTCCACACCAATGGGAACCATCTTTTTCATGTTTTGTGATTGTTTATTTTGGAATATTCTTAGAATATTTTGGACAAAAGTTTTCAAAAAATTATTTTGCAATTTAATTTATAATATATATCATTATGTTAAGATTTGTATTATATGGTTTCCAAAAATGTCATTTTCAAAAAAATTCAAGTCATTACACAAGTATTTAAAAAAAAATTAAAGTCCTTAAACAAGTTTTTAAAAAAACAATAATTATAAAGCTTTAAGAAAATAAAATATTTTTATCCATTAAATTGAATTCAAATTTATTTGTGTTTTTTTGGTTGTACTCATAATCCAATGAATGAAAAGGGTGTTAAATTGCAAACAAAACCAGTCAAAATTAAAGAAATGTTTATGTTTCGCCATTTAAAACCATGGCAATCATGGCAAGATTTTGCTTGTTCGTTCATATGTATGTCAAAAAATTCAAACAAAAAGCCATTAGAAGAAATTTGGAAATAAACGACTATAATTTTAGTTGCAAAAGACAAAATTTTAGTTGTAATGGGCACATGTGATTACAAACCCTATAATCATTTTGAACAAGTGGCAAAAGACAATTGGTTGCAAAAAAACTCCACGTGGCATGTACAATCACCCCTATACTCGCATATTGCTTGCAACTGTACGAATTTTTCATCCATTGACTAGTTGTAGGACTATGTGACTATAGATACAACTACATAAAATATTGGGTAGCATTTTTTAAATAATTAAATTTAAATGATTTAATATATATTTAAATCACATATATTAAGTATTTTATTATTTATATATATAAATAATGTAATATTATAATTCATATTATTGGTAATTTCATAAATTTTCAACCTACGAGTTGTTGACACTTGTCACTACTTAAGCCAAGCTAAAAACCCTAATTTAAGTAGCTAGGTGAGCCACCTAGTATAGGTAGTTAGGTGGGCCTAGGTAGGCACCTAGGTTAAGTAGCCTAACTATGTAGGGTGCATATGGTCAACATACCATCGTTGACCACAACTATCTAACTTTTGAGGTTTGACCCTTAGACCCCAAGGAGGGATATCAACTCCTTTGCCACCCCACTTGATGTGCAAATGTAATGGAATGCATTCTATTTGACCCATACTTGACTTTAAACATTACACAAAAATCAATTTCAATATTTCATATTTTATTGATATTTTTCCAAATGGAAGATTTTAAAGTTGATTCTTAAAATATTTTCAATGGCATACATGATTAAATATATTTTTCTTCAAAAAATGTACATTAATTTGAATAATTTGAATTACATTTTGATGATGATTTGTTGGAATTGTATTTCAAGCACATGATTTATAAATGAAAAATATTTGACGACTAATATTTAATAATAAATAAATAAATAATTTATCTCCCACATACTAATCCTTTATTTCATAAAAAATAAAATGCAATGTGATTATAATATATCATAATTTTAATTTTTTTCACATATAATATTTATAAATGGATAATATGTCTATCACATTTCAAAAAAAATTAAAAAATCAGTTATAAATAGATCATAACTAAAATATATTTAATAAAAATATAATAAGTCGTATTTTCAATGTCAATAAAAAATGTAAAATAGTAATAAATAATTATACACAAGTTAATTATCAAACAAATATTGTAATTCCAAAGATGCCACATACGTTTTAATCATCAAAATATTGTAAATGGAAAAATTATTGGCCTTAGTTACTAAAACAACTATGATCATTTGCAAAAACAACTAGGTTTTCATCCATCCAAGGATGCATTCACAATATTGGATGAAAAATGTGCACTTTCATTTTAATTTTTTATCCAAACATGTAATAGTCACAAATTATAGTTGCATTTGTGACTTCATTTGATTATGTCAACATTATAATCGCATATGTGACTACAATATGTACATATATGACTACATACATTTACAACTAAAATGACATGTAAAACTAACCCAATTGTAGTTGTAAAAATAGTTGATTTGGACACTATTCGCATCTATAATTGTAACCATATGGTTGGAATGGACAAGATTTCTTTTAGTGAATTCATTTGACAAAATTTCAAGTTTAAATTTTTAAGACATTTGAAAGTGAGCACTTATTATGTTAGAAATAGTCAATTTTGCAAGACTATAAAAAAGACTCATATAGTTTAAAAAATTGATGGGAAAAAGAAGGATACAAATCTATTAGCCACATTCAAAATGTTTAGAAATTCAAAGAACTTTTCAAATTTAATCTAGAATTTTGAAAGTTCAAGAGTCCTTTACCACATATAAATGGGTTATAATATATATGATACGATTAAAAAAATTGTAGATTGTTATATATGAACATTTAAAAATGAATTTTTTGTTATGATTTGAAATTGTTATCATTTTTAAAGAAGCAACATAAAATCTACAAGGAAATCTACACATTATAAATATTTATTCAAAAATGATAAACAAAAAAATGTTGTGTATTGGGACAATTATAAGCATTTTTAATAAAAATTTGCAAGAAATTTCATTCAAAATTCATTTGTAAGAAAAAGTTATTTCTAGGCAAAAGGACACGTGCATGTAGTCCTTGTTTAAAATAACACTATTGGCTCATTGTATCTTGTTTGTAGCCTCCCATGATATATTATGAATGTTCCTATATAAATAAATCCAACAATTTCAACACCAACTGAAATTACCATTTTAAAACATGAAAAATCAAACATTGATTACACTTTTTATGGATCTTATTAATGTGGATGCACCCATCTAGACACCTATTATTACAATATTTACACCTTCTTATAATTTATGTAGGTGCTAATATTTATGGTTTAATGATTGATTTGAAATTCACATGTATAATTACCTAAATATTTTTGAATTTCTTCAGCTTAATTGAATTGAATTTGAGGTTTGGTTTTTGTTTTGTAATGACAAATTGTTTTATTAGGGGGTGGCTAGAACTTCAAAAGGTGAATTTTGAAAAAAATTCTAATTTGATTTTTAAATTGCCTATTGAATTGGTTTGGAAGTTTTTCCAAGGAATTTCTAAAAATTGGCAGAATAATGTTACAAGATATTTTGTGGATCAACATAGACCTCCTATTGATTGTCATTACAACTTTCAAGGAATTAGCTTGTCAACATTTTACTATTTACCCTAATGATAAATCAAGTCTTCACTGGTTCCTACATCCTTATATTTGAGTGCGAGAGGAGGGATGAAATCTAGTATACTACATTTTGAGTTGGGCATAAACCAACTATGGTTAATTGTTGATAATATGAATTCTTACTTTCCTTCCTCGAAAAAAAACCTTTCATCCAACCAAATTTAAATAAAGGTTGGGATTAGTTTTAAAATGGGGTCTCAAACGAAGGAAACTCTTGTTCCATAAAAGTGTGCCATGGAGGTTCCATGTCATAGAAGCCCAATCTCATATACAAAATCAATTCTTCCCCTTTTCTATTTTTGTTTTTTCAAGCTTTGTGTTTTGGGTTTGAGTTTATACATATATTTTTCTTTCATTCATTTGAGCTATTGTTTATCAATTCAAGTGCTTTCATTTGTGGTTTTAAATTCTTGTTTTGCATTTTTTTGTTTAAAGGGATAATCAAATCAATATGCATTTGAGAGACAAAGCTCTACAACATATTATTAACAATGAATTGAAGGGCACTTTCATGTCCTTCATTATGATAAAGCTTTTAGTGAGGAGAAAAAGACATTTGAAAAGACAAATGTAATGCTATAATTTTTTTCTTGATTTATGGTCTTTGTGTTTTTTTTTAGTGTTGGATTTTGATTGTTTTTTGGGTATGCAAGATGTTCTTACTAAAGATAATGATGTTAACTTGGCATTTATTGATTCAATTGTTCATGGCCATGGAAATTTAGTTATTATTGCTAGTCCACTTTTTTGTTCATGTGAAAATGAATAGGTTCCTTTTTCAGGTTTTTTAAAAATTTTATTTATTTATTACAAGAGGTTCCTATTGAAGATCAAATTGATATGACACCTTTTGATTCAAATGTTTTTGCCAGTAAGAATATAAAAACTATTGTCAAAAGATTTTGTTGTTGATGATGTTATGCATGGTTATGAATCAAGTAAATCCAATGTTGATGTTGATGATAATTATGAAACAAGATGTTTGATCTTGAGCTCCCTAAGCATAGGTAGTGGTTAAAAGCAAGTTGTTTGAGGTTTTGAACATGAAGACAACTTTTGGGCACATTTTCAATCATCTTTAGCATTATTTGATAACTATCAATTTTGTTGTTGATTTGAAGTCTATTCTTGGTTTCATCACAAATGTAGTGGACATGGTATGTGTGATATGATTTGGGATTTCATGAATAATTTGGATCTTTGACATGTCAAATTTGTGTTTTGGAGTTACAAATTTGTAAATTTATTTGATTTGACTTCAGGTTATGATTCAATTGTTTGTCTATTCATAACTTCATGCATTGATAGATTTTTGACAGTTTTGAAGTTTGATGTATGTGGTTACATAGCATTGAAGGTAAAACTCAATTGCTTGTGCTTTGATTTTTTTTATTAATATCCTTAGATATCCATAGCTTGAAATTTGATTTTAATTTTTTGAAGTTCAATACAGTTGTTGGCAAGTAGAAGCCAATTTCTTGAGCTTTTCGTTTAGGTTATTCAATTTGTTTAGAGATTTGGTTGAGTTACTTTTTTGAAATTTCATACAATTGTTGCCATGGCAATGGATTGTTTTTTGTGCCTTTAGTGGTTTTAAATAATTATATATATATTTGAAGTGTGGATCAAATTTTATGTATATGATTAGGGATTAAGATTTTTTAATCATTTAAAAATTTTAGGTTAAAAAATGAAATGAAAAAAACAAAAAAAAACAAGTAAAACAAAATATCCACAAATGTACCTCCTAAAAT
>Ga0116229_10006888_pt1 | contig 18180 bp, 16 predicted proteins | sample S1TSphgellanicum_3_FD_87313 | JGI IMG/M metagenome (GOLD analysis project Ga0116229, IMG submission 87313) | Host-associated microbial communities from peat moss isolated from Minnesota, USA - S1T2_Fc - Sphagnum magellanicum MG | ecosystem: Host-associated > Plants > Peat moss > Unclassified... | reverse complement strand
CTCGCCGCGACGACGCTCGGCAGCTCGCGCGTGACGTAGCTGTACATGCGGTAATGATCCGCCCAGGGCGCCTGGGTCGCATCGACGTAGAAGCCTGCCGACTGGCCGAAGTCCCAGCTGTCCGCGTCGCCCGGCAGGCGCGGTTCGCGAGGGCTCGTGTCCGGCGCGATCAGCGCGAGGCCGAGCTCAGCCGCGATCGCCTGCGCATGGCTCTTGATCGGAAACGTCTCCTCGGTGCAGGTGAGTCCGGACAGGAAATACAGGACCGGTACCCTGCGTGTCTTCGCCTGCGGCGGCAGGTAGGCCGAGAATCTCATCGGGCCCCGGATTTCGACTGAAGGATGCTGGAAGAAGCTTTGCGTGCCGCCGAAACAGCTGTGCTCGGCCAGGAGTTGCAGGGCGGTCACGAGTACACCACGACGCTGCGGATCGACTCCCCGGAATGCATGAGGTCGAACGCGGTGTTGATGTCCCTCAACGGCAGCTTGTGCGTGATCAGATCATCGATGTTGATCTTGCCGTCCATGTACCAGTCGACGATCTTGGGCACGTCGGTGCGGCCGCGCGCGCCGCCGAATGCCGTGCCCTTCCAGACGCGGCCGGTGACGAGCTGGAACGGGCGCGTGCTGATCTCCTTGCCCGCGCCGGCGACGCCGATGATCACCGACACGCCCCAGCCGCGATGACAGCACTCGAGCGCCTGACGCATGAGTTCGACGCTGCCCACGCATTCGAAGCTGTAATCGGCGCCGCCGTCGGTCAGTGCGACGAGGTGCGCGACGAGGTCGCCCCCGACCTCGCGGGGATTCACGAAGTGCGTCATGCCGAACTTCTCGGCGAGGGCGCGCCGGCCGGGATTCAAATCCACGCCGATGATCTTGTTGGCGCCGACCAGGCGCGCGCCCTGCACGACGTTGAGGCCGATGCCGCCCAAGCCGAACACCACCACGTTCGCGCCCGCCTCCACCTTGGCCGTGTTGATCACGGCGCCGATGCCGGTCGTCACCCCGCAGCCGATGTAGCAGACCTTGTCGAACGGCGCGTCCTCGCGGATCTTGGCGACCGCGATCTCGGGCAACACCGTGAAATTCGAAAAAGTCGAGCAACCCATGTAATGGTGCACGAGCTCCTTGCCGATCGAGAACCGGCTCGTGCCGTCGGGCATGAGACCCTTGCCCTGCGTCGCCCGGATCGCCGTGCACAGATTCGTCTTTTGCGACGTGCAGGACTTGCACTGCCGGCACTCGGGCGTGTAGAGCGGAATCACGTGATCGCCCTTGCGCAAGCTGGTCACCCCGGGCCCGACCTCGACCACGATCCCGGCACCCTCGTGCCCGAGGATCGCGGGGAACAGTCCTTCGGGATCGGCGCCGGAGCGCGTAAACTCGTCGGTATGGCAGACCCCGGTTGCCGCGATCTCGATGAGCACCTCGCCCGCCTTCGGTCCCGCCAGGTCGACCGTGACGATTTCCAGCGGTTTGCCGGCCGCAGGGGCGACGGCTGCTTGGGTCTTCATGTTCGCGCTATCCTCTTAACGTGTCGGTAGGAATGTCGGCGCTACCCTAAAACAACCGGCGCCCACTTGGAAGGTACCCATGAACATCGAATTATCCCCGCACGAAGCGCGCGTGATCGGCTGCCTGATGGAAAAGGAGATCACGACGCCGGACCAGTATCCGCTGTCGCTGAACGCCCTGACCAATGCCTGCAATCAGAAGACCAACCGCGAGCCCGTGATGGAGCTCTCGGAAAGCGTCGTGCAGGCCACCGTCGACGGCCTCGTGAAGAAATACCTCGTCAGTGACAAGTCGGCCGGTTACGGCGGTCGGGTCACGAAATACAAGCATCGTTTCTGCAACACGGAGTTCGGCTCGCTCAAATTCTCGAAGCAGGAGTTCGGCATCGTCTGTGTGCTGCTGCTGCGCGGTCCCCAGACGCCAGGCGAGCTGCGCACGCGCACGAACCGGCTCTGCGAATTTCCCGACATGCCGGCCGTGGAGGCGGCGCTCGACGCGCTCATGACCCGCGAGGACGGTCCCTTCGTGGCGCGACTCGCGCGCGCTCCCGGGGCCCGCGAATCACGCTATGCCCACGTGTTCAGCGGCGCGATCGAATCCGTTGCTGAGGAACCGCATGAGTGGGCCGCCCCTCCCGGAGCGGCGCCGGACGCGGACGGGGCTGCCGCCGCGCTCGAGGCGCTGGCCCTGCGCGTGGCGCGCCTGGAAGAGCTGCTCGCCGATCTCAGCTTGCGCCTGGATCGGATCGGGGCCGGCTAACCGCGCGGCGCCGCTAGGCCGCCGGCTGTTTGGCGATGCTGTCGCGCTCCTTGACCCACTGATCGAACGAGGAGATCGAGGTCGCGCTCATGCCGCCGGCGTCGCTTTGGTGCCGTGTCAGCCATTTTTGCATGTCACCGAGCAGCTCGTCGGCATACGCGCGCGCGTGGTTGAACAGCTCCATGTACGCGCTTTTCGCCTCGTCGAGCCGATCCACGCCGAGACAGGCCTCGGCGCGGTGAAAAACCGCTTCCTCAAGATCCGGCTTGAGCTTCAAGGCGTGATCGTAATCGTCGATCGATTCGCCGAACGCACCCAGGCGCAGATGCACGAGGCCGACCGAGTCCCAGGCTTCGACCATGTCGGCGTCGTTGCTCAAGGCTTCGGTGAACTGGTCGAGGGCACGCGTGTAGTCGTCGCGCGCCTTCTCGAAATCGCTGGCACGCTTGTCGGGATCGGCCGTCTTGGCACCCTGGTCCTCGAGCTCGCGGGCTTTGTCCAAGGACTTCATGCCGGCTTTGAACGCCTTCTTGGCGGCAATGTCGGGTTTATCCGGCGGCGGCGGTCCGGGCGTGGTGTCTCCCGGCGGCGCGCCACCCATCTGGGGCCGCCCGCCCATGCCACCGCCCCCGCCGGGCATCATCTGAGCCGATGCCGCGCCGGCCAGTACGCTTGCACTGCACGCCAGGGTTGCCAAAACGATACGACGCATCAGACCCTCCGATGTCACCCGCCATTGTAACTTGAGCCAGCGCAAGCTCAAGGATCGGGCTTCGCCGCCGCTTGCAGCCCGATGCGCAGCGTGTTGGTCGCGATCCGCACCTCGATCAGGAACGCGAGCAACGAGGCGCACAGGGAGAGCATCGACAGGATGAACATGATGGCGATGAACGCCGACAGATCCCAGCGCAGAAACGCGTTCACGAACAGCATCACGACGACGAACGCGATGAATAGCGCCGAAATCGTGATGAGCGTGACCGCTGCATTGATATAGCGCGCCCGGCGCGCGAGGACCTCAAGCTGTCGGTGGAGCTCCCGCCCCTCGCCGGTCGTGGGCCGCGCGAGCGCATCGACGCCCCGCAGCCGGTCCTCCATCGCACGCGCCCGGTCGACGACTCTGGCCAATCGGCTCGTCAGCACGTTGAGGGTGACGCCGATCGCGGAGATCAAGAATATCGGCGTCAGCGCAACCTGGATCAGGTGCGCGATATCCACCGACTGAAGAGAGTTTCCCGACATGGTCCGGCTCGAGCAAATCCCGATTATAGCCGGCAACCTGCCGTCGGCGCCGAATCCCGGCGCCGGATGCGCCGGGAGCCCGTCGTTGCCGGGTCAGCGGATCATTGGTAGCTGCCCGAGGCGATCAGTGCATCGAACGCGGTCGGCTCGTCGTTCGCGTCGAACGTGAAGTTCACGGTGTTGATCGGAGCCGGCGTGGAGTTCGCGCTGGTCGAGAACGCCTGGGTGGCGAATATCGAAAAATCGATGTTCGAATTCACCGTCGCGGGCGGAACCGTCGTCGTGTCGTCTTCGTTGCAGGCCGCGAGTCCCGCGACGGCCACGAGCAGCACCGCAACGAGTCGCCATGGATGGAGCGTGTGTGTCATGCAGAGTCCTCACAGAGCCGCGACGGGCGATCCGGGCAGCGGCGGATTCAGGTAGGGAAACGTCGTGCCGAAGCTCGCGGCGCTGATGGGCGCACCGTCCGTGAAGGCCTGATTGCCGACCGGCGCATCCGCGGGCGTACACAGTCCGAGATTGGTCGGCGCGCCGTTCGTGCCGATCGGCAGGGGATAGCACAGCGCCCCCATGACCACCCGCAGCGAGATGTCGACGACGTCGTCGCCGGGTCGCCGCCCGTTCGGATAGCCCGCGAGGTCGCCCGCCGCCACGCCGAGCGGACTCTGGCCGGCGGCCGGCGTCGCCGCCACGGCCGTGTTCAGGCGCAGCATCTCCGAGGGGGTCACCGTCGCGAGCTGATTGAGTCCCTTGAAGCCGGTCAGGAAGGCGGCGACCAGGTCATTGCGCGGGAAATTGGTCGGCGCCAGATTGGTCAGCGTCGTCCCGAGCGTGGCATTCACGGGCGTCAAGAACAACGCGTTCAGCAGCGCAGGCAGCGTCGGGTTGGTCACGTAGTTCAAGAAGTAGGCGTCGCCCGACGGCACGCTGCTGTTCCAGGCGTCCTTGTCGGGCAGACCGACCACGACCTCGTTGACGAGCGGCATGCCGAGGCGCGACACCTGTGTCCAGGCGCCGCCGTTGACCTCGGGTTTCGCAAAGCTTGCCTGACCGTTGAAAATGCGCACCTGCCGCGTGCTCGCGTCCGTCCAGGCACCGATCACGCCGTTGCCGGTACCCTTCAAGCACGTGGTCGGAATCTCGAGCGCCAGCGTCGTGATGTTCTTGTTGGCGAGCACGTTGTTGGTCGCGCTCTGGGTGATGCCGCCCGGGAACACGGCGGCGGGCGCCGGGTTGTACAGCGGATTGTTGTCGCCCTCGATCGGTACGAAATCGACGAGATCGAAGATTCCGCCGAGATTCACCGCGAAACCTTCCTGACGCTGGCCCACGAAGACGCGGCCCGGAGTGCCGCAGTTCGGGATCGTGATGGTGTAGATGTACTGGTTCGCATACGCCGCATAGCCCGCGTCCGAGCCGAAGCTCTTCCGACCGATGTAGTCCATCGGCCGCGTGAACGTCGTGCTGCCCGTGGCGGCGTTCGTGATCGGCGTCGCGACGCCCGACCTCGCGGGACCCGTCACCATCGTCAGCGTGTAGGTCTGGATGAAATTCAAGTTCGCCTGGCTCGCGGCGCTGATCGGACCCACGTTCTTGAGCGGGACCGGGACGCTCTTCGCGCTGCCGGCTGGCCCGACACTCAAGGCGGCACCGGCATCGTTGTTGGGCAGCGCGTTGCTGAATTGAAATTGGAACGTGATGTCCTCGACGGCATCACCGGTGTTGTCGATCTTGATCTCGTAGAGACCGGCCTGATCGAGTGCGAAGTAATTCGGGCCGCCATAGGGATCCTGCAACGGGATGTAATTCGCGAGGATCGTCACGTAACCGGCCCGGCCTTGTTCGTAGCTGTTGAAGACGTACAGATCGGTGGCATCGAGCGTGGGATAGCGCGAGATGTTCGGCGCCTCACGATGGCTCGACGCGAAGGCGGCTACGGGAAACCACAGCGCGGCGGCCGTGATCCAGAGGTGTCTTGCCATATCGAAGGCTCCTTGAAGATACTAAGGTCCACGGACGCTGAAGCGTGCCCACTCAAAGTACTTCTACGCAGGACGGGCTTCTCTGGATGCAGGCGGCCCGAAATTCTCAGAGCCTCAAGGTCGCGCGAAGCTCTGCAGCGCAGCGAAACAAAGGCACGCGCCCACCGCCGTGATGGCGGCGGCGCTCGCGACCGGCATCAGCTGCGGCCAGCGCGCATCGCCGCGCCCGCGCCCGAGGCGGTGGCGCGCATACAGAAAGGCGAGACCCACCGCGGTCAAGGTCAGCGCGAGACCGAGACTGAAGGCGGCGACGAGCACCATGCCATAGAACGTCTTGTTGAGCGCGACCGCGGCGAGCAGCAACACGAGTGCCGACGGACAGGGCACGAGGCCGCCGGACACACCGAGCGCCAGGAGGCTGCGCCAGGTCACCGGACCGCCGGCGCCTCCCGGCGGCAGATGCGAGTGCATGGGCCCGCCCCCATGCGAGTGCATGCCCGGAGTCATCGCCGCGTGCGAGAGCAGCAGACCATGCGCCTGTGCGCGCCTGTCGACAGCTCGGAACACCGGCGTCCGTGCGGCGAACGGTCCGATGCCGGCGGCGCGTGCGGCGCCGAGGCGCCGCAGCAGCATCGCGATGCCCATGCCGAATACGAGCAGCGCGGACAGCAAGCTGAGCAGCGGAAACACGCGCTCGGGCACGACGAAGCGCGAGGCGTAGAGCGTTGCAAATCCCAGCGCGAACACCCCGAGCGTATGCGTGATCGTGACCGTGAGACTCAGAAACACGGCATGCCGCGGCGTGCCGTGCGAGCCGACGAGGTAGGCGCCGACGAGCGTCTTGCCGTGACCCGGCGACAGCGCATGGACCGCTCCCAGCACCAGCGCCGCCAACAAGGCGAGCAGCGCCACCGTGGGATCGAGCCGCGGGCTCGAGATCAGGGCGACGAGTCGTTGCGTTTTGCGTTCTATCCACGCGCTCGATCCCGGCATGGGCGCACGCTCCGCCGCGGCCTGCGCGGCGTCGGTCGGAGTCGCGATCGAGCCGGGTCGCGGGCCGATTCGCACCGCTCCGGCCGGCAGCGCAGCCGCGGTCAGCCGCGCGTGAACGGCCCGTTCATCGAGGGGACCGTCGGCCGGCAACGTGCGCAGCGCCTGTGTGAGCGCCCCGGTCAGCGAGCTGTCGTAGGCATTCGTGTCGAAGACCGCGAGCCCGGGTTGCGGCGCGACGACGATCTCGTGCCAGCCGATGCTTCCCGGGTAATTCGCATTGTCGAATTCGAGTTCGTGCGTCGTGCCGTTGCCGAGCGGCGGCACGTCCGCCGCGAACTCGACGTCCACGCGCAGCGAGAATCCCCCCTGTTCGGTCGGCAGACTCGTGGTCCAGCGCAGCGCGTGCAGCGGCACGGGCGTTCCGTCGAGCCGCAGCGACAATGCGCGGGCGAAACCCGCGACTCGTGTTGCGACATACGCGTCGCGTTCCGCCTGGGTCGTGACGCCGTTGCCGTCCGCATCCGCGAGGTGCAGCTCGCGCAGCGCCGGTAGCTGACCGAAGACCACGGCGTAATGCACGACGACGCGCGGATCCGACACCTCGAGAGCACAAAATTGATTGATCGTGAAATTGCCGAGCAGACTCGCGACCGTATCCGCGCGCCCGGCATTGGCGAGCATCAGTGCCGCGAGTACCCAGGCGGCCGGGTGTGCAAAGCGCCGCTGCGTCATCGGCCACGGGTCCGAGCCGACGATTTCCAGTAGCAGACCGACAGTACCCATGCGAGCAGGAACAAGGCGACGATCACGTAGCCCAGCGCGCCGAAGTCGAGTGCCGCCACGACGTCGACGACGGGGCCGCGCCAGCCGAGCAGACCGATCAGCACCTGCAGCAGCTCGACCGTGCCGATGAGCAGGGCCACCGCGACCGAGAGGCTCGTGGTCGTCAGGTTGTAGAAAATCTTGCGCAGCGGATTGATGAAGGCCCAGTCGTACGCCTTGCTCATGAGCACGCCGTCGGTCGTGTCCATCAGGGTCATGCCGGCCGCGAACAGAATCGGCAGCGACAGCACCGCCGGCCACGGCAGGTCACCGGCCGAGGCACCGGCCGTCATGGCGAGCAAACCCACTTCGGAAGCCGTGTCGAAACCGAGACCGAATAGCAGGCCGAGCGGGTACATGTGCCAACTTCGGCTCATGAGTCGGGTCAGTCGACCGCCGAACAGCCGGTTGAGCAGGCCGCGCCGTTGCAGCAGCGTCTCTAAGTGGCTGTGACTGTGAGTGCCGGCTTGCGCGCCGCGCCAGATCTTCAGAATGTCGAGCAGCACGAGCAGGTTCAAGATCCCGATGATCCACAGAAAAGCGCCCGACACCCCCGCGCCCAGCAGCGCGCCCATCGACCGCAGCTCCGGAAGCTGTGCCTTGACCACGACGGCCGCGGCGGCGAGCGCCACGCTCAAACCCAGCACGATGGTCGAATGCCCCAACGAGAAGAAGAAGCCGACGGCGAGCGGTCGGCGGCCACGTTGCAGCATGAAGCGCACGGTATCGTCGACGGCGGCGATGTGGTCCGCATCGAAGGCATGGCGCAGCCCGAACAGGTAGGCCACCAACCCTAAGCCCACGAGCGGCGGGTGCTGGCGCGAATAATGCAAATAGGCGCCCCATCCCACCCCGTGCAGCAGCGCGATGAACCCATAGAGGCCGGCAAGCTCCGAACATTCCCGCGCCGAGAACGCCCAAGCCGAGCGCACGGGCGCACCGTCCTCGCCGATGGCGACGAATTCCTGCAAACGGCCTCCCTTTCCGGCCAACCGGCCGTCGTGTCCATACTACGTCCGAGCTCCGCGTTCGGATGCATCCGCGCGCAAGGCTCGCGCGTAATGATGAAGATGAATGCTGCGCGCCACGACCGTCCCCCGACACGCCGCTGCGCCGCAGGGCGGGCAGCGGCGATGCTCGCCGGCGGGCTGCTGACGACGGCCCTGGGATCCGCTATCGCGATGAGCGCCGATTCCGCAGCGGCCACCGTCCTCGAGGCGCCCTATCGGGCGCCGTACGTGCCGACGGACGACGCCGCGGATCTGCAGGACGTGCCCTCACGCAAGAACCCCGCCGTGCTCGAGATGCTGCAGCGGCGCAAGCTGTTGGGCGCGACGCCGCACAGCCTGCCGGCTGCGCTCGCGCTGGCCGATGCCTACATCGACTTCGGGCGCCACATTGGCGATGCCCATTATGCCGGTTACGCGGAAGCCGTGATCGCCCCCTGGGTCAACGCGAACCCAGCGCCGGCGCAGGCCTTGTTGCGCCAAGCGACGATCCTGCAGTATCGCCACCAGTTCAGCGCGGCGCGCGACTGTCTGCACCGCACGCTGCGCCTCGACCCCGGCAGTGCGCAGGCGTGGCTCACGCTCGCAACGCTCGACATGGTGCAGGGCGATTACAGCGCGGCGGCCCGCGATTGCGTCAAGGTGTCGGCGAGCGCGAGCGTCGAGTGGGGTATTGCCTGCTCGGCCAACGTCCGCTCCTATCGAGGCCAGGCGCGCCAAAGCCTCGCCCTGCTGACACCGCTCGATTCAGGCGGCGCAGTCGGCTATCGCGCCTGGATCCAGGGTCTCGCAGCGGAAGCGGCGGAACGGCTCGGCGATTGGCCGCTCGCCGAAAGTCATTACCGTCAAGCACTCGCGCTCGCACCCGGGGACAATTTCTTGCTCGTGGCGTACGCCGATCTCCTGCTGGACCGCGGGCGTCCCCGCGAGGTGTTGGAGCTGCTCGACGCGCATGCCCAGTCCGACACGGCATTCCTGCGGCTCGCGCTCGCCAAGGCGGCACTGCACGATCCGGATGCGTCGCGCTACGCCTGGATCATGTCGGCGCGCTTCGAGGCGCTGCGCCTGCGCGGCAGTGACTTGTTCGGGCGCGAGCAGACGCGCTTCGCGCTGGAACTTCGGCACGACCCGGGCGCCGCGCTCGAGCTCGCGCGCCAGAACTGGGCCCAGCAGCGAGAGCCTTGGGACACCCGTCTGCTGCTCGCGGCCGCCCTCGCGGCGGGTCAACCACAGGCCGCCGCGGACGCGCTCGCTTTCGTACGCGCGAACCAGCTTCAAGATCCCGCGATCGACGCATTGGCGCAAGACTTGCGCAACGAGCTCAAACTATCCGCTGCGGTGAAGCGATGAGCGGTGTCGGTGTGCGCGCGGCAGCCCTGATCGGCGCATGGCTCGCCTGCGCGGCGCAGGCGAGCGCGCATTCCGCGAGCGACGCGTACCTCGACCTGACGGTGCTGCCGGCGGCCGGCCGGTCCGGCGAACACCTCAAGGGTCAATGGGACGTGGCATTGCGGGATCTCGACTTCGTGCTGACTCTCGACGACGACGGGGATGGGCGACTCACGTGGCAGGAGGTACGCAGGCACCGCGCCGCCATCGTGGATTATGTCCTCGCGCATCTGCATATTGCCGGTGGCCCCGGCAATGTCTGCACGGTGAAGGCAGGGCCCCCGATGATCGACGCTCATGCGGACGGCGCCTATGCGAGCGTGTTTTTCGACGTGAGCTGCACCCGCGCCACGCGCCGCCTCACCGTGGATTATGGTCTGTTCTTCGCGATCGACCCGTCGCATCGCGCGATCGTCGTCCTGCACGACGGAGACGACACATCGACGGCGCTGCTCGCTCCGGATAACGCCACGATCGACTGGCAACTGTAGAACCCGCGGCGCGCCGACCGGCGGCAAAAAACGCTGCCTGAACAGCGGACTAGGGGAATTGCGCAATCGCCGGACTCGACCTCAAGCGACTCCGGCTTGGAGCCGATAGGGGTTTGACCGAGGCGACGCCCGCTCAATGAATCACCCGCCACTCGACGACGAACGACAGGTCTTGAACCGGCTGGCGGAACTCGCGCGCCGGACCGCCAATTCCGTCGTCGTCACCGATACCGCGGAGCGTATCCAGTGGGTCAACGACCCCTTCACCCGCATGACCGGGTATTCGCTGCAGGAGTGCCTGGGCCGCAAACCCGGCGAGCTCCTGCAGCGCGCGGACAGCGACGTAGGCGAACGGACCCGGGTGCGCACCGCCCTGCAGCGCGCCGAGAGTGTGGTCGCCGAATTGGTCAACTATCACAAGAACGGCACGTCCTACCTCGTGCGCATGGAGATCGAGCCGTTGCTCGACGCCGATGGTGCGCTGACCGGCTTCATGGCCATCGAGACGGACGTGACCGCCTCCCGCGAGGCGGAGCGGCTGCTGCGCGATCAGACCGATCGCCTGGAACTCGCCTTGCAGGTCGCGAATCTCGGCTGGTCGGATCACGACATTCTCGCCGACCAAGTCCACATCGACGCGCGCGCGCGCGGCCTGCTCGGCCTGGACGAGTCCTGTGCCTGCATGAGCGGCGACGCGATCTCGCTGCTCTATCATGCGGACGACAGGGCGCAACACCAGCGCTCGATCGAACTGTTGGTCAGCGGCGCGGCGCGCGAACACCGGCAGGTCCTGCGCATGCGCCGCGGCGACGGCCGCTATCGACGCATCGATATCGCGAGGCTCGTGGCCGCGAGGAACGCCGCCGGCGCGGCAACTCGCATCATCTCGACCTACGCCGACATCACCGACCTGGCCGAGGCGCGCGAACGGGCCGAGGCCGCGGCCCAGGCGAGGAGCGAATTTCTCGCCAACATGAGTCACGAGATTCGCACTCCGCTGAACGGCGTGCTCGGGATGACCGAACTGCTGCGGGGCACCGGTTTGAGCGACGAGCAGGGGCAATACGTCCGGCTCCTCGAGAGCAGCGCGGCGAGCCTGCTCGATCTGGTCAACGACATCCTGGATTTCTCCAAGATCGAGGCGGGAAAGATCGAGCTCGAATGCCTGGATTTCGACCCGCGCGAGGTCGTCGCGCAGGTCGTCGACGTGATCTCGATCTCCGCGCGCAGCAAAGGTTTGAACGTCGCCTGCGAGTTCTCAGAGACCGTGCCGCGGATGCTGTGCGGCGACGCCGGCCGCCTGCGTCAGATCCTGTTGAATCTCGGCGGCAATGCGGTCAAGTTCACGCACCAGGGCAGCGTCGCGATCCGCGTCGCGGCGACCGCTTTGAGCGGCTCGCAGGTCCGCTTGCGCTGCGAGGTCACCGACACCGGCATCGGCATCGATGCCGCGGCGAAAGCCCGCTTGTTCGCCGCGTTCATGCAGGCCGACAGTTCGACGACGCGCCGCTATGGGGGTACGGGACTCGGACTGTCGATCTCGCGGGAATTGACGCGGCTCATGGGTGGCACGATCGGCGTCGAGAGCGAGCCCGGACAAGGCTCGCGGTTTTGGTTCGAGGTCGTGCTCGGCCTAAGCCGCGCCGCGGCGGCCGCGCGGCCGGCCGACGCCGAGATGTTCATGCCGTCGGCCGCCAACGCCGAGATGACGCGCGGTGGGTCACGCAGGGTGCTCGTCGTCGAGGATAATCCGGTGAATCAACTGCTCGCCAAGAAGCTGCTCGAGCGCTTGGGCTTCCAAACCGAGATTGCGGTCGACGGCAGAGAGGCCATCGAGGCACTGAAGTGCCGGTCGTTCGACGCGGTGCTGATGGATTGCCAGATGCCGGTCATGGACGGCTTGGAAGCGACTCGGCGGATTCGCGACGCGCGGACCGGCGTGCTCGATGCCGGGACACCGATCATCGCGGTCACCGCAAACGCGATGCCCGAGGACCGAGCCGTGTGCCTGGCGGCGGGGATGACGGATTATCTCTCGAAGCCGATCAACCGGAAGGAAGTCGCGGCGGCGCTGGAACGCGCCCTCGCGAAACACGTCCCGGCCGCCTCGCGGCAGCCGGGACGCTGACACTCAATTCGTCGTCGCAGGAGCGGCGGCGGCCTTCTTGGCCTTCTTGCTTTTCTTCGCCTTCTTCGCCGGCTTGGCGGTATCGGTCGAGGGCGCGGTGGCGTCGGCAGCGACCGGAGTCGTGGTCGCGGTCCGCGGCATATCGGCGGCCATGGCACCGGCGGCAAATCCAATCGCCAATAGAGCGGACGTGATCAAGGTTCCAGACTTTGTCATGATGTCTCCAACGAGGTGTATTGAAAGCCCAGCCGCAAGAATACGCGGAACACGTGCCGTTGCGGCGAGATGAAGATCATTTCACGTAGCGCGTGTCTGTCGGTGAATTCCCCGATCAAACGCGGCCGCGTGGAGGTCGTGGCCCGGAATCATGCGCCCTGAACGAGGTGCGTTCGGCCCGCTCTCAACTGAATGATTAGGTACCAAACGATTGCCGTGTTCGCGATCAACAACGTCGCCTTGCCCCAGGTCGGCCGATGCAGCAGTTCCCAAATTTCCAGCGGAATCAATGACGCCGTGATCAGGATCGTGAGCCATTCCGCCCAACGACGGCGCATCCACAGGCCGACGCCCTCGACCGCGAAGATGGTCGCGTAGAACAAGGTTCCCAACCCGAGCTGATCGATTCGCCTCGAACTCAAGCCGCTGAACCAGCCGAGTCCCTGCTTGACGACGTCGTGTTCCAATCCCGACGGCAGCGTCGAGGCCCATTGATAGACGCGCGACAAGATCGAGGCATCGCGCAGACGAAACACGCCATAGCTCGCACCGAGCAGCAACAGGACCTTGGCGATCTTGTAGACCGCGATCAGCCGCAAAAAGCCAAAACGCGGCGGCGCCGATTCGTGTGAAGTCGTCATGCCGCATCACGCCTGGCCGGCGGGGGGCTGGAAATCCAGCGTCGCGTCGAGCAAGGCCGGGATGTCGAAGACGACGCGCTCATCGGCATACAATAATGGCGCGATGCCCGCGGCCGCGACGAGCGCGGCCGGCACTTGAATGCGGTCGCGCTCGCGGCTCACGGTCCAGGTCTCGAGACGCTTGTCCTGGAATGCCAGATTCAGAGCGCCCCAGCGCAGCAGCGCGGCGCGCGCGAGCGGGGTGTCGCCGCCCCACTGCCGCTGCGCGAGCGTCAGGGCGGACCCCACGGCGATCTGCTCGTGGGGCAGCGTCATCAGATCCTGGATGTATTTGACCATTTCGTCGGGTGGCACGTGCAAACCGAGGTACGGGGCCGCATTCTCGCTCATGACGGGCATCCTACTCCGGTTCTACGTCGGATTTTCCAAGCTGAACGTGGCGTGTTCGTCATCGTAGGCATAGGCCTCGGCGTACCGGCCCCAGCTCACCACGGTGCGCAAGGTCTGCTCGGCCGCCTCCTCACTCATGAAATCCTCGAGTTCGTCGATGAACCGGCTCTTGCGCGCGAGATGCGAGGCCCGTTCGTCGAGGACCCGGCGAATGTGGGCCGCGAGCGGGACGTAGGCGAGGAGGTGGCGCATGAAAATCCGCTTGCGCTCGTCCTGATCGGCCTGCGCGAAGGCGACGCCGTCCTCGGTGAGTTTGAGGTCACCGCCTTCGAGCTCGGCGAATCGCATCATCTGCAGCGTTTCGGCGACCGGGAAGAGTTCGTCGATCTCCATTTGCAGATCGGAGGCGATCTCCGGAAGGTCGGCCTTGCCGTTGAACGGCGAGGCGGCCACCGCCTCCATCAGACCCGCCTGTGAGTTGGAGGACACCGGCGGGAGCACGCTGCCGATACCTAAGCCCGGGAAGCGTTCCTGGCGGCCGACCGCGGCGGCACCCGTTGGGCGCGCCGTCATCTCGACGTAAATGCGTTCGACCAGTTCGCGAAAACTCGGGTCGAGCCGATTGCGGGGTTGTGGCAACGTGACCTTGATCTCGGACAGGATGCGGCCCGGGTTGCTGCCGAACACGAGTATCCGGTCGCACATGAGCACGGCCTCCTCGATGTTGTGCGTGACCAGGATGACGCCCTTGATCGGCATGCGTCCTTCGGACCAGAGATCGAGAAAATCCGTGCGCAGCGTCTCGGCGGTCAACACGTCGAGCGCCGAAAACGGCTCGTCCATGAGCAGAATGTTCGGATGCACGACCAGGGCGCGCGCGAACCCCACCCGCTGACGCATGCCGCCCGACAATTCACGCGGATACGCGGACTCGAAGCCGTCGAGACCGATCAGATCGATCGCCGCGAGCGAGCGTTTGCGAATCTCGGACTTCTCCATGCGCTGCGCCTCGAGGCCGAGGGCGACGTTCTCGAACACCGTCAGCCAGGGGAACAGCGCAAAGCTCTGGAACACCATCGCGATGCCGGCGACCGGCCCGTAGATCGGCTGGCCGAGATAGGTGAGTTCCCCGGCAGAGGGTTCGGCGAGGCCCGCGATCAGGCGCAGCAACGTCGACTTGCCCGACCCCGACCGCCCGAGCAAGCCCACGATCTGGCCCGCGCTGACGTCGAGATTCATGCCCTCGAGCACGAGGAGTTCGCCGCCGTCGGGTTTCGAAAACGCCTTGCGCACGTCGCTGACGTGCAAGATCGGAGCAGTGTTCATCAGCGCCTCCTTCGAGTCGGTGGCCGGTCCGATCGGTCGGACAGGCTAGGTCAGCCGAAATTTGCGCTCGGCGTAGTAATAGAGCGGTCGCCAGAACACACGGTTGATGGTGACCACGAACAGGCTCATGACGCTGATGCCGAGCACGATGCGGTGAAAATCCCCGGCAACCGAGGCGTCGGCGATGTAAGACCCCAAGCCGTGGGCCTCGAGCGTCGTATTGCCCCAATTCACGAGTTCCGTGACTTGGGCCGCGTTCCAGGACCCCCCAGATGCCGTGATGGCGCCGGTCACGTAGAACGGCAGCACGCCCGGCAGCGCAACTTTACGCCACCACAGCCAGCCTTTCACGCCGAAATTTTCTGCCGCATAGCGGAGCTCCGTCGGCAGCGCCGACGCGCCCGCAATCACGTTGAACAGGATGTACCACTGGGTTCCCAGGATCATGAGCGGACTCAGCCAGATATCGGGCTTGAGCTGCCAGGTCACGATGGCGTAGACCGCGAACGGAAACAAGAGATTGGTCGGGAAGGCCGCCAGGAACTGCGCGATCGGCTGGACGATTTCGGCCGCGCGCGGTCGCAGACCGACCCACACGCCGATCGGCACCCAAACCAGGCTCGCGAGCGCGATCAGCACGAATACCCGCACCATCGTGAGGACGGCGAGCCCGCAAACCTGCAGCGCCTCGCGCAGCGAGGTATTCGCGATCAGCACCGCGACGATATGCCAAAAACCCAGGATCACGGCCGCCGCCACCAGCGATACCCAGACCACGTCGAAGCTGCGTCGGGGCTTGACCGCGACGCTCTCGACCGGCGCATCGCTCAACTTGACGGCGCGGCTGGTCCACAGCACGGCGGCGTGAAACGACATCTTGCCGGCCTGAATCAGCCGCGAGCGCCGCATCATCGTGAGCGCCCAGGAATGCGGCTGACGCGCACCGGGCTCCTGCTCGACGCGGAAGCGGTCGACCCAGGCCACCAGCGGCCGGAAGAACAGCTGGTCGTACAACAGGATCACGAGCAGCATCGTGCCGATCGCCCAACCGATGGCCCGCAGGTTCTTCTGCTCGATGGCCAGCGCGATGTAGGTGCCGACCCCCGGGAGATTCACCTGCGTGTGACCGACGCTGAAGGACTCCGAGGCGACGACGAAGAACCAGCCGCCCGACATCGACATCATCATGTTCCAGACCAGGGCCGGCAGGCCGAACGGGACTTCGAGCTGCCAGAATCGCATCCACGGCGAGAGCCGGAAAGATTCCGCCGCCTCCGACAGCTCGGTCGGAATCGTGCGCAGCGACTGATAGAAGCTGAACGCCATGTTCCATGCCTGGCTCGTGAAGATCACGAACACCGCGGCAAACTCGGCCCCGATCACGCGGCCGGGCGCGAGCGACATGAAGAACACGTAAGTCAGCGACAGAAATCCCAGGATCGGCACCGACTGCAGGATGTCGAGGATCGGCACCAGCAGCTTGCCCGCACGCTCGCTCTTGGCGGCCCAGGTGGCATAGGTCAGCGTGAACAGCATCGATACGGCGAGCGCCGCGAACATGCGCAGCGTGGTGCGCGCGGCGTACTCCGGCAGATGAATCGGATCGAGCGAGATCGGCGAGACGTCGAGCTGGGCCAGGGGCACGAACAGCCCGCGGGCGGCTTCGCCGAGAAACGCGAGCAGCCCGATCACGACCACGAACGCGGCGACGTCCCAGCGCGAGGCGAGATCGCGCAGGAATCCGAACGTCTCCAATCGCCGGGGGCGGGAGGTTGCCGCATCGCTCATCGATTACTTCGCTTCTGTGTCGTCACGGCGTAGCGCCAAACTTTGCATCTTCGCAGGAGCGCCCTGCCGCTCGCCAGTAGATTAGGGAGTTTTCATGACGGGTCGTAGCGACCGCGCCGCGGGCTGCCGGCACCGGCCGGAGCCGTTGGGTTATGCTCGCTGCGGCGTCACGCGGTTCCACGGAGAGCATCCCCCTTGAATGAGTCAACCCACCCTCACTCGGTCGTGATCGTCGGAGCGGGCTTCGGCGGCCTGTCGGCGGCCGCCGGTCTCGCGGGCGCGCCGGTCAACATCACGATCATCGATCAGCGCAACCATCATCTGTTCCAGCCCCTGCTGTACCAGGTCGGAACGGCGACGCTCGCGACCTCGGAGATTGCGTGGCCCATTCGTCATTTGCTGCGCAAGCGGCGCGAGGTGACCACGCTGCTCGGCGCGGTGACCGGCGTCGATACCGAGAACCGCAAGGTGTTCATCGAGGACGGCGGCGTGGTGGCCTACGACAGCCTGGTTCTGGCGACCGGCGCACGGCACGCCTATTTCGGCCACGACGAATGGGAGGCCGATGCGCCCGGCTTGAAGACGCTCGAGGATGCGACCTCGATCCGTCGCCGCATTCTCCTGTCGTTCGAGCGCGCCGAGCGCGCCACCGATCCGTCCAAGCGCACCGCACTGCTCACCTTCGTCATCGTCGGCGGCGGACCCACGGGAGTGGAACTCGCCGGGGCGATCGCCGAACTCGCGCATGAAAATCTTCCCGAGGATTTTCGCAATATCGACACCCGCAAGGCGCGCATCGTGCTGATCGAGGCCGGCCCGCGAATCCTGCCGAGCTTCACACCCGAGTTGTCGGCCTACGCAAAGCGGGACTTGGAACGCTTAGGGGTCACGGTCGAACTCGGCAGGCCCGTGAGCGAATGCTCGGCCGACGGCGTCGTCTTCGGCGGAGAGCGGCTGGAGGCGAAGGTGATCCTATGGGCGGCCGGCGTGCGCGCCTCGGCGGCCGCCGACTGGATCGGCGGAAGCGCCGATCGCGCCAACCGCCTCCAGGTCGGACCCGACCTGACCGTGCCCGGTCACCCCGAGATCTTCGCGATCGGCGACACGGCGACCGTGAACGCCTGGCACGGCAAACCGGTGCCCGGGATCGCCCCGGCCGCAAAACAGCAGGGATTGTATGTGGCCGGCGTGATCCGCAGGCGGTTGCGCGGCGCGGACGTGCCCCCGTTCCGGTATCGGCATTCGGGCAATCTCGCGACGATCGGCAAGCGTTCGGCCGTCATCGACTTCGGCTGGATCACGATGAAGGGTCATCTCGCCTGGTGGGTCTGGGGACTCGCCCATATTTACTTCTTGATCGGCGTACGCAACCGGCTCGCCGTCGCCTTGAGCTGGCTGTGGATTTACACGACCGGCACCCGGACGTCGTGTCTGATCACCCAAGGGGAGTACCTGAGCAAGCCCCACGCCGACGAACCGCTGCAGGAAT
>Ga0116229_10006887_pt1 | contig 18188 bp, 7 predicted proteins | sample S1TSphgellanicum_3_FD_87313 | JGI IMG/M metagenome (GOLD analysis project Ga0116229, IMG submission 87313) | Host-associated microbial communities from peat moss isolated from Minnesota, USA - S1T2_Fc - Sphagnum magellanicum MG | ecosystem: Host-associated > Plants > Peat moss > Unclassified... | reverse complement strand
ATATTTTTTTAATTAAATATTTTGGTTGGTGTGTTTTGTTTTTTTTTTTTTTTTTACCCCCCACAAATATTTTTTTTTTTTTTTTTTTTTTTTTTTTTTTTTTTTTTTTTCCAAGTTTTTTGTCTTGAAAGTTTGGAAGGTGTTTCTAATTTTTTTGCAATTTTTTTAAATTTTACATTAAAATAACATTTCCAATTTTTTTTTGTTTCCACAATGTGAAAATCTGCCCCCCAAAAAATTAAGTCTATTTGCCAATGCAATCTCTAGAGCAAGTCTACCTGATTGAGAGTCGAGAGTCCAGACCAATGTTAGGTGGGTATCAGAGATTTTGAACCAATTCTGATATAACCACGAATCTGAAAAACTCCAAGAACTAGTCAAATAACCTTTTATGTCTTTATGATTATTTTTTTACCATTTTGATCTTAATGACATAAGAACTAGTCAAATAACCTTTTATAAAACTACATTTAAGATCAAAACATTTAAAGACATTTTATAATCTAATGTTTTTAAATGTTCATTACTTAGGAATCATATTTGGCTATGCAATTTTATTGAAAAAAATCAAAAATGAATAACAATATTTGTTCAAATTGTTTCATATTTCATTATGTCAAAAAGTAGCAGCTATAATTTCATCCATGACTTGAAACCGTAGTTGTATATGTTTAGCAACTAAATGATTATGTATTCAATTCAAATTCATTGCTTATGCCATCTAATCACAACCATGACTATAGTTGTTTATGCCATTCCATATCCTTTTCATAACTATAGTCATGGATGAATGATCATGATCCTAGAAGATTGTGCAATCATGATTGTCAAAATTTGTAGTATTAAATCAAATTATTATTATTTCTTAACAAATGAAGTGTACATGCTTGGTACATCATTATCAAAACACATGTGGTTCCTAAACATAGGCCACCTAGGCTTGAGTAAACCCTATGAAACTTAAACTACGTCTAGACCAAGGCCACCCAAATTGAGATCAGACATAGGCCCATGTGGCACCTAGCTAGAAATCCTATGTCATTTTGAATTTAACTTTTAAAGTTGAACTTTTTTTCTTAGTTCATTCCAAATGGCATTTAAAAACATATTTTATTTTATTTTATTTTATTGGATGCTTGTAATGCACCTAGTTATATTGTTTACAAGCTTAAGAGGATGACAAACAATATGGGATAAACTTTTGGGTAGGGGAAACAATTATCCCTACATAATTAAGTAGGTGTACTAATTAGGTAGGTAGGTAGGTAGTTAGATAAATAAGTAGATAAGTACACTAATTAGGTCAATGTAAGAGCTAATTACAATGGTTAGTACTTAATCATTTAAATACACATTAATTAGTTCATTTTAAATAAGTAACTAAGTAACTAGCTAGTAACTTAATTTAGGTATGTAAATAGCTTACTATAGCCTACAAACTTAGGCTAATTATAAACTACCTAAACCATTTTTTTACTATATTTAAATCACCTAAGTTAGGTAGGTAAGTAACTTAGCCTAAGTATATAGCTAATTGAACCTACATATGTAGGTGGTTTAAACTAGCCTACATAGGTAGCCAATTCACATAGATAGTTTATCCTAAGTAGGTAAGTAGCTAGGAAAGTAAGAAGTATGCAAGTAACTAGGTAATAATACTTAGGTACCTACTTAAATAAACATACTTAGCCTAGATACTTACCTTGGTAGGTATTTTGGCCTATGCTAGGTACCTAGACATGTGTGGTGTGAATGTATTTTAATATTGGTTTCCATGAAAAAAAATGTTTAATCACATGATGTTGGCTTTAAATCTATTTTTGTGGTTCATGTGAAAAATCACAATATTTAAAATCATTCACAATTGGTTAATGATCATCAATTTTTCCATATATATATATATATCATAATGATAATTATGGATATATTGATCATAAGTGCATGCACCTAATTGACAAACGTTTTTCATGTAAAACTTTCCTAGCTTCTTGATGTGTCCAATATTTTTTTCTATTTGGTCAAAAATGGTTTTGAAGTTAAACAACGTGCGTTAGTCCTATCGTTATGAGCCACATGACATGACTTAGACATGTAATCATAAACATAACTAAGTTGTGCTACATGACTAAGGACATGATTAAAAGTTGGTCATAGTCACAAAAATATTCAAGTCATGCATGCCATCTTTTGGCATAATGTTTAATCACAAATATAATAAATTATATTCTACATATGAGATAAGGGTCTAAATGGGTTATTAAGAACCAACCCAATTAAACATAACCATTGTTTAATTTTCATTCTGGGAAATGGTTACTTAAATTGATATTCAAATTTTTAGATGAACTTCTACAAGAATATTTGATATATCATGAGAATGATTGAAAAAATTTGAAATGAATGTAATGAGTATGAAATACCTTAGAGCTTTTAAGACAATGTAAGTAACATTTTCATTATGTAAAAAACTTCAAATGACTTGAAAATGACAATTTAATGGGAATTTTTAATGTATACCTTTACATAATAGTATAATGCAACATCTTTTTGGGTCATGAAAAATAAAATGATTTAAAAATCAATTTGGAAATTAGGATTGTAAGCATATTTGGAAAAGTATTCTACTTTTAAAAACAAAATCATGGCCTCAAATGGTTTTTTACATTATGTTTACACCCATAAATTTTTAATATTATAAAACACCATATTTTGCTAATGATATTAAAATATCTAAGTTTTTTATTCAAAAGAATGCATTAAAAAGGACAGTCATATTAATCCTAATGATAATGTTTTGAAGGAAGTATATGATATGTATGTATATGTATATATTTATCTTTTTATTAAAATTTTGACTATCAAATGAAACATTGTCATCCTATAATGTCCTTGAATCATGCATTCTTTATAGGTTTAATGTTTCAAATTTGTTAAATTATTTTTTACCCCCCATTGTAACTTATATTGGTTGGAGGCCTAAACATACATATTCTTCATTTTTTAATATTCAAATCATTCATTTGACCTCAATACATAAGACACATGACAAGACTAGGTCATGGGTGTTATTGTGGTCATCAACTATGGATGCCATTCATTAATATAGCAAATTATTTAAAATATTTTTGCATGATGCCATTTTTAATATTCGATGGAAATATGTGGATTAATTTGGATTGAATCTAATCAATATATAGTATTCAAAAATATGCATTAAAAAACTATAAGTATTTTTTTTGTTGTTTTTCATTATGTAAGAACTTGAAATGCCTTCAAAATTACATAATCATGTACAATAATTCAAACCTTTACATAATAATATAATATGTCATGATGAAAAAATGAAGATTAAACTTTTCAAAATATAAAAATTAAAAAAATTAAAATCATGGATTTCTAATCCATCACATTATGTAACCAACTCCAATTTACCATATTATCTTGGCAAACATTCCCACATTTTTTTAAACAATCAAAAGTTGGTCCTTATTTGATCATAGTGGCAAGATTGGCTCTTTAATGTCAACTTAAATCATTTATTTTTTAATTGGCAATATACACCAAATTATGAAATGAAAAAGTTTCACTACTAAATTAATTTAAATTTGAAAAAGGTATCGCCACATCAATGCCTTAAGTTTTTAGCTTGTACATGAGGAGGCCATTCTTTGTATATTTTAGGAAGCACTTGAAATAAACCTGTATTTTTTATGAGGGCATTACTTTTTTTTCCCGTTTTTCATCCACCCTGTAACTTTATAATTTTTGACATGCATAATTATTTGGTGGAATTTTTATTTTATTTTTTTATAATCATCAAGTATTGGCACTAGAAGAAAAATAGTTTTTTACAACTAGCCTATGCAACTATCTTTTAGTCATTTGCATCATATGCAACTAAAAATCCCTTAATCACTTTGAACAAGTTACATGCATCTTTAATTGCAAACAAATGAAGTCAAAATTAACAGATACAATTTCATCAATATGCAAAAACATATGGTCTAATGATCATGCAACTAGCATGCGACTAGATAGGTTGGACCTTACATTGTGTCATGTGTATAACATTTAATAACAAATGTTAGTATGACACATGGCATATTTATTAACTTAAGGAGGCCTAACCTAAATTAATGAGGTGTATTCTTTAACAAGTTAAAAGGGGACATGTGGCAGTTTGAAGGTTTATTTTTTGATCAAATTACAAAGTGACACATGGCAATTTTTAGGTTTTTTCTTTTATTGAATTACAAGAAGACATGTGGCAATTTATAGGTAGCCTATTGGAGGCCTAAGGTACCTAGGCCTAGTCCATTTAAGTAGGTTAGTAGGTTGATTTCTTTTTCTTATCTACCTAGCCCAACTTTACCTACCTACTTGCACTAAGTGGGTGTTGATGAGCTCAAACGAACCAAAATTGATGTCACAATGTCAATTTTTTTGCAATTATTGTTACATTTGTTTATATGGTGCCACTTTAATGGCATGTGAATCATGGAAAGTTATGCTTATTGAATAATAGGGATATTGAAAAATCTAAAATGAGTCCAAAAAAAATCAATATCAAAGTTTGGTTTTAATAACTTCATTCATAACACTATTTTCATAAAGGGCCCCTTATTTTTCATAATATAATTTACTTCATCCTCAAATTTGCTATAGTAATAAGATATTATTAGACACATCTAAAAAGCATTCAAATCTTCATATTTTTTCAATTTTGTGTTTATTAAAATTTAAGGTTGTTAAAAAGTTCATGAGTTCTTTACAACATGTAAATGTGATGCAATGTATATGTTGATTAAAGAAAAGTTGTAGCTTATAATATTTAAAATTAAACTTGAAAATATTAACATGTTTTGGTATGATTTTAAATCATGGCAATTTTTCAAGATGAAACACAAAATTTGGCAAAATATGTGCATTTTCAAAAATCCATATTTTTTCAAATTTGATAGTAAATAAACATATGACATATTGGGGCAACTATAAAGAAAATAAATAAAAAGTTGCAAAAGATTTCATTTGAAAATTCCTCTTTATGAAAACATGTTTTTTTGGCAAAATGACCTTAAAAAACACAATAATCCTAAATGCATAGTAAACACATTGGCTCGTTATATGTCGTTTGCACCCAGGTAGGTAGGTCTAGGCTAAGTAACTAGCTAAGTACGCCTAGGTTAAAAAGTAAGTTAAATTTTTTATCCTATTTTATTTCAGGTTTACCTTTTGAAGGTCAAGTCTATTTAATTGGCTCATCCCAAATGACATTTGGTTTTGAATGTTCTTTATGTATTTTCAATGTTCTAATGCTCTTACTTATATAATTTACAAACTTGAAAACAAAAACAAAAGGTATGGGATAAGTTTTTTGTTACAACATAATTGCAACCTAGTCACATGTACTAACAACTACATACTAACTAACAATTACTAATTAATTAGTTAGCTTAGGTTAAGCTAGGTTAAGCAAATTAGTTTATACAACCTTATGTTAAACTAAAACTTAGTTAGGTTATATATTTAAATTAAGTTAATTTAGGTTAAGTTAAACTAGGTATGTATTTAAAGTAAGGTTTGGTTATGTTAAGTTAGGCTAGGTACTTAATTATGTTAAATTAAGTTAGGTTAAGCTAAGTAACCTAAATTAAACCTTTATGGACCTAGGTTTAATTAGGTTTAATTAAATCAGCCTTAAGTATCTAGTGTAGATACTTAACTCAATGAAGTTAGGTTAAAATAGGCTAGGTACCTAAGTTAGTAAAGTTAGATAACCTAATCTACTTTTTTCTTTATACATATATTCAACATACATATTAAAATGCCCTTAGTTTATTTCCTAAATATAACCATATACATCCATATACACACCCCTATACATTCCGAATATATATATATCCTACTACACCTTAGTATTTGTACCCGTAGGGTTTAAGCCTGCCCCACAATGGTACAACTAATTTTGGTCACTATTGCAACTAATGGGTCATATAAGGTTATTAAATGAAAATGTTCTTAAACTTGTCCATATGGATAGATGAAGAAAAAATTAGCTACAATGTAATTTCAAGATGATCATAATTGATAAATAGTTGCAAAAACAACCAAAACAGTTGTGAATAACATATTTTGTACATAGTTGCAAATATATGGGTTGCATTCTTGCCTTTTTATTCTAGTGAATTAACAACTTATATTTAAAATTAAAGTAAATCCATCTTTTAAAGACTTAATACTTTTTGCAAAGCTTCAACATCAACACCATTCGAGGTGTAAACATTTTCAAATTTTCACCAAAAGTTCCAAACTTCTTTTCATTTAAGTTTCATCCAATTCACCTTTTTAAGAAGCCTCCAATTCAAACCAACCATAGATGAGATGACATGTGTCCTACATTTGTCTTTCACATTTATGTACCCATATTATTAATCTTTAAATTTATATTCTTAACATTATATTCATTTAAATGTGATATTCAATAATCTAGATATGAAATTTATTTTCAAATGCATTTTAAATTTTACTTTTGAAATATATATTATATTTTTTTCATATTGTTTGGAACATGCATGGAAGTGATTCCCAATAATAAGTAGCCCACATTTAGTTAATGCAAAAAATACTATATCAATTTTTAATTAACTATAGATGTCTTGTTTTGTTATTTATAGTATCGCCATATAAGTGCACCACAATTGCATTATGATAACCACCCATGCAATATTCAATATTTTCATTGAAAACCTTAATACCATTTGCACATGTGTGAAAGATATTTAATTCAGATTTTTTTTCATTGAAAATTCAATGTGAACTTTTAAAAATAAAATATAAATATTTGTTAAACAAGTATATTTTAACCTAAAAAAGGTTCAAACCTACAAAAGTTACTTTTAAATTGAAACCCCAAGGCTTATAAACACATAAGTACATTACCCAAACTAAAGTCCCACACATAACACGTGCACCAAATTCACGCAACACACATACCACAAGTATAAAAACTTATGACCCTTTGGGTTAAAATCATTCACACACTTAAAAGATTGGTTTTTATGTTGGTTTTGAAAGGAAGTTCATCACATGCATTTGAAGACTTCATTTTATGCAAACCACTCACCAAATGTGCATAAGTTTCTTTTTGTGAATGTTTTCACAACTAAAACAAAACATGAGTCTATTGCATCATAAATTTATTACATACAAAATTCACAAAACACCCACACTCTAATTGTGGACTTGCACAATTTGATGGTTTCAACTTCCAAATAACTACAAATTTTACAAGGAGCAAATGTCAATCATATTGATGCATATTTATTGTGGTATGGTTGAACACTTCATCATTCATGCTTACATTGAATGTTGTTCAAAATATACTAACACTAAACATTCAATTACATTCTAGCACCCCATAGATCTAAAGTATTTCAAGGAACTTGATCACGTGCTTCATCATGCACCTAAAAGAATGGTTATTGCATTAAATCACATAATTTCATTGATGACAATAGTGACTAATGTAGTTTATAATTATTATTATTTTGAAAATTCAATGAAAAAATGAAAAATCTAAAACATGAATTCTAGGTAGACACTTTGTCCAAATTAAAAATTTCACAATAAAACAACCCACACCCAACTCCTTAATGTTTTGTTTAAAATCAATGGGTTATCAAGTTAAGATGATGTGGCAAAATTACATTAGATTTTCAAAAAAAAAATTTAATTATTATCTTTTACAAGTCAAAAAAAAATTTATGACCTGAACAAAAGCATGGTAAAGCAAACCAAAAAAATAATCTACCTAAAATCCAATTCGTAATTGAGGCATTTTTTGACATGCACATAAAAAAGTAGATAAATTACAAACTAGAATTTAAGTAAATTATTACCCTCCCAAAGCCTTCTTCATTTAAATTAAACAATTCACATGTGTTGTTATCAAAAAATAATTTTATGATCATATTTTTTAAACCATTTCAAAATTCTTCCATTGCAATAGTTATCATACACCATAACCAATTTTTTTTCTTAGAATTTTTGTGAGTTCACCTTCTTATCAAAATATTGTCATTGTCAAAAGCTTTTGAGTTCTCTCAAAAGAATTGTTGAGGAAAACAAGGTCCACTCTTCTTTCTCACCTAACATGCTAGCAATGTCAATAGTTAAAACAATGTGTAATTATTAATAACTTTAAGTGAATAACTCCAAAAATGAGGAACATGAAGGGATTATTTTTGTGTGTTTTTCACAAGCTAGCAAACACAAAATGAAACATAGATTTTTTTGATGCATGTTGTCCAAAGCTTCATGTTTAATTTCTTTCATTTTTTTAAATTTTGGTGATAGTTGGAATTTTAGTTTAAAATTTTTCTTCTTACCCACCATTGTAATCTTTGGACAAATGAACTTGCAAGGGTTTCATACATCATGTGTGTTATTTTTTGGGTTTAGGCATAGTAGGTACATCTACTTAAAGGTACAAGTGACTTATATTGGGCTTGTCTAACATGTAAGGGTTAGCATATAATTAATTCATCTCTTTAATGTGTTGTGTTACCATTGAATATAGTTTGTTTAGTGATGTCTTTTATTTTTAGCACTAGCATCACTGGGATGGGTGTAGGTATTTTGTTTTACAAAACATTCAAATTATGTGCTTGCAAACTTCCTTCTTTCAATTTTCTAATCTTTTAAACCTCCTCAAAAGTTTTGGCCCCTTTTATATCAAACTTGTTAACAAATTCTATTTTGAAAGTGCAATATGTAATGCTTCATAGTCAAAACATTCATGCCCTCCAAAGTTAGAATATTAATAATCACACTTTGAGCCTTTAAAATTTTTCACATGCAATTATTAAATTTTATTGCCTTTGCAATGTATCGTTCACATTTTCAATAGGATTCTGCCCAAATCATGTCATTTCCATCGTAAAGGAATCAAAATTTTCATGCAATTGGAATTTTTATAGAAATGCATTGAGAAAAACCTCTCATGTCTTTATTTGTCCTATGGGAAATCTTTCAGAATTATGTCCATGTTTTTTGCTTCAACAATTTTTTTAAAAATCTCATAATCCATTGCTTTGTGTTTGGGCACCAATAGTTCTAAACATGCAAGTTTTTTCTAATTATTTCAAAAAAAATTCATGATCATCATTTCATCCTCATTTATACAAAGTTATGTTTGTCATGTTCAAATATCACTTTTTGTAACTAATTTATTTACAAATTTCTTATTGAATTTTACTTCAGATTATTTTTCAAAATATTTTCATTTCACATTAGGATGAAAATTTGAATAATTCACATGTCCTATGTAAGTATAATGAAAGAAAGAAATGCTTATTAGATTACATCATTTAGGCTATGAAAATGACATCAAAACTTAATGAAAATGCATGTTTCATATTGCCATCAATTCAATTTTCAATCTTGTGGGTGTGCATGTGAAAGTGTGTGGGTGTGTAGAAATTTAAAACAATTTGGTGTGCATATTGGCATGGAAAAAGACATGGCACTAACATGGGGGCACATGGCATGGGTGAAAAGGCAATAACATGTGATCCTGATGCGACACATTGATGCATTGCAATTGATGATGTGTTGTTGATTCTACACACCAATGAGGTGACAATGGGTGATATGGCATTGATGTGGCAATGGGTGATGTGGCATTAATGTGGCACTTTTGATGATGTGATTGTGGAAAATGTGGCACAAATGTGACTAAGGTATGCCTTTTTGCCTACACAAGAATGTGATGTCATATAACATGAGATTACAACATCATCAAACATGGGAACCTTAGACCCAAAACTCTAGTGATGTAGGAATTAATTTATATAGGGTTCTTTGCAAAAAAATTCATATGTCACTTCTACATTATCATTCTGGTCATATGATTGTCCCTGGACCATTCCAAAAACAATTCACATATAACTACATAACTACCATTTTCAAGCCTAACTATTTCATAACTACTTCCTTTTCCTATTAACTTCCATAATAACTATCTCTCACCTTTCCTAATAACTACCTCCATTTTATAACTACCTCACTCCTTTTTCCTATCCACCAACATGGATTTTTAAAAACAAATCAACATGTGTCTTTTCATGTCCATGAAATGTATATTAATTTAAATTAAATTGACATTGACATAAATACATTGAAAATATAAGAAAAGATTAAATAGTTGATTGTCATTGGTAGTGCGCAATAGAATGGAGCTCAAAATAATTACTACATAATTCATGAGTCTGACTTTAATCCTTAGTCAAAAGATGTTCATAGTAGGGCTTAAAGTTGCATTATTTATTTGTTCCCAAACCTACCATCTTACCCCTAAGCTATGATTTATTTAGTATGTGTGATTTTTACCCCCCCACCCCCTCCTCCCACCCTTTCCTTCTCTAACCTTTTTTTGGTGTTACATAACCATACGTTCTTTCCATTTTTAAGATAATTAATTAACTTTTGAAAAATATCAAACAATAAAAGACGTGCGCCTTGTGAATCCATGGTGGAACAATCAATTACATTTTGCAATGAGCCTTCATTAAACATGTTATCAAAAAAAAAAACAACAATTTAAATGTAATCTCATTAATAAAAACCACAACAAATGTAAACAATGTTTGGTTAATTAGTTTTTAATGTTAAAAATTATATTATTGTTCTTAAAATGTCTTCACATGATGATGTTTTCAATAGTATATTATGGAAGCATGTGAAATAATTTAAATTAACATAATGAGTATATAATATTCAAAAGCATGCAACCATCATTATAATTAATATTTTTGCTATTTTTTCAATGCTTGAATTGGTGTCTAAAAGATATAATCAAGTACAATAATTGTCACAACTTTACATAATAATATGATATGTCATGACCAAAATTTTTTTTTTTTTTATCATTGTAAACATTTTGCAACTTGTCATAGTCTATCACATCATCCTAGCATTTTTGTTGCTTTTTAGGTAGTCAATAACAATTTGTCACAATAAATTCACATAGGCAAATTTGGCTATTATTGACCTATTTGCACATTTTCACAACATCGAACTCATCAAATTCCTAAGAAAAGGTCCAGTTCAAATACATGATTCTTGGACCATTTTTCACAAACTTCTAAGATTAATTGATGTTTTCATATTTCCATTGAAAATATAAATCTTAAAATGGATGGTTTAATAATGTCACTAGTTGCTTAAATATTTAACTTAAAATATCCCCTATTATCCAAAATGTATTTTTATAGGCAATGTGTTATCCTTGGACAAAAGAATAAGCAATAGAAGCATAAAACCTCTATTAGGTTTTTTTGCAAATGTGCCTAATAACATATGGGCACATTCAAGAAGAGCCAACAAATGTGTAACCAATGCACATGATATATTTCAAGTGTCACGAATGCTTGATGAATTTATACAAAAATGTTTTTAACATACCAATGTAACATTGGAATAAATTTGAAAACAATATAATCAGTTTAAGATATTCAAAAAACACATTTTAAGAATTGTAACTAATCCTTAAAACTATAATTTTAGCATTATTTCAGGACTATTTCAGTAATAATTTAGCACTATTTAAACATTATTTGACCAATCTCAAGACATCACATCAACCTTTCAAGACTAATTTAGAAATGATAATCATAACTCTAAAGGTGCTCCCTCAACTCCCTTTATCTTGAATGTACCCTTATGGGATCCCCTAAGACTACAATTGATGGTTAGAAGGTAGGTACATAACAAAAATAATGTGTGTTGTTTTTTTCATTGAAAATAGAAAAATTATCCATAATACAGATTGGATTGACATACAATTGATTGCTATATAAATGTGCATTCAAGTTATATGGATGACTTTGGTATTTTCATATTTTTAAAGCGTTTTATAAAAGGAAAAATAATCACATTTAGTGAATATAATTACCTCCACAAAATTGATGTGGAACAAATGTTATTTGTCTTATGGTTGAAGTCAGTTTTCCCATGAAAGACACAATAATGAATTTTCTATTTGTAACCTTATCATCATGCAAGGAAGGAAACTTCTGTGAACTGATACAAACATGCTAGAATAGATTTTGAGTTTCTTTTCATGTTAAAATGTACTTTAAATGCAACTCAGCACCAATGAATGCACCATCTATTGGAAACATAATATCATTCATTGGAGTTACCAAGGTCAAACCTTGGTAACCTCTTGTAAACCCTCCTACTTCCCCTTCACACTACCAAGGTAACTACCCAGGTAAGTGAGCAAATATCATATATGTAAGTAAGTAGGAAATGTAAGTGGTTACCATTTTTGTACTTAGGTAAGGTACCTTGTGGTGACTACTAGTAGGTCGATGCATGCAGATGGTTAATACACAATTACCAACCATGGTTAGCTATGGGGCAAAAATACTATGAAATATTGTTTCCTATAGTAGTAACACCACCATCCATAATGTATGGTGCATTCATGGGTGCTGGTTCACTATAACCGGTTATTAGAGACAACACCAAACCTCCTTTTGGGTATCAAGGAGGTTCCTAGGGTTGATAAACCATAAGTACTTTGAGGGTGTTTTCTATTAGTGCATAGCACATGAGGAGCACAAGGCAGTTAGATTTGCAATTTAATTTTTGTCGTGTGGAAATAAAGAGATTGAGTGATAAGGAAAGCAAAAAGAAGGTTTTTTTCTTTATAAAAAGTAAGAAGATTTGTTACCATGTTCTTTTTCTTGCCATTACAGAAGTCTCTTGAATCTTGATTGATTCAAATTGTGAACTCAGAACAAGCACACTCTGATCATAACCAATCTACAATTCCACTGATCACATGTTTATATATTTACATGCATTATATAGAATGCAACAAAGGACACACACACACACAGAGTATGACGCATTCCCAAGCTCCTTGATATATTCAAATGTGAATTTAACGTGAAAACAATAGAAAAATAAGAAATTGGGGTACGCTCCCTAGCTCGTAGCACTTTTGCGGTAAAAGGCCGTGATGGAGCTCTGGGATGGGGATAAGGAAGAGTGATAAGTAATTCAATTACTCACATGGACCCGCACAACATGTTGGTTAGTAAGTAGCTGAAGCACTTTTGATGCATGGATGAACCACGAGTAAACACGAACTCACAAAACTCATCACAACCCAAATTTGGGGGAAGCCACCACCTCCCCCCTTATATTATTCCATGTGCCTAGCCACAGGGCCAACACCCAAATGTCATTTTGTCGCAAGACTCCCAAGTTGGAATCCCGAATTCCCGAAATTAGGACATTTGTAATTTTGGAATCTCATAACTTTGTGTGCAAACCTCCGATTGAAATGAAGTTTAAAGCAAAGTTGTAACTTTCGATGAGAGCTTTCCAATGGTATGTGGCACACCACCTATACGTAAAGAAATCAGGGATATTCCCGACTTTTAGTGATCGAAAGTGAAGTCAAATTGTCAATTTGACTCCCAACCCTTCTTTTGACCATAAGTTATGTTTTAAATGCCCAAATGGGTCATGCGAGACCATTTTAGACATCTAAGTTTCAAGAGCTTTCCAACAATATAATGAACTCTTCAATCCAATGAATTTTGACCCCTACAATCATCCTCTGAAAATTTGGGAGTCCATCAGTACTTCAACTCTCAAAATGAGAGTTCATTTGGAAATGTGGGGTTCATTCCCTCACACTTTCCTACACTATTGATAGCATGAAATGTGACTTTCAAGCTTCACTCTTGACCCGCACCTTTGCCAACCTTTGTTTTGGTCACAAGCTCAAAATTATGGTTATGACAGAGTAAGCAAGCAAAACAAAATTAACACAAAGCAATATTGATATGCATATAGAAAGAGAGAGTAAGACTAAAAATTATCAAAAGACAATACCACATATAGAGAAAGCGCAAGCAAAGAGATATTAACATACAATAATATTATAAACAATAACACATTTTTGAACAAATGGGTGAAGTTATGTAACAATGAATTTGTTATAATGTGGTGTTGCAGGACAAATGCACAACTCAAATGATAATGAAGAGCCTTTTATGGATCTTTTAATATAGAGTAGTATGTAAGCTCAACAACATTGTTCTAAGTGGAATTCTTCATATGTCCATTCATTGGTTACATCTTGTGTGATATATCTAAAGTTGGATTTAATTGTGATTGAAATCCGTTACATGGACTACCAATTTTATCTAGCCTCATTTGCAAAAATCTAGTTTTTCAATCAAATGTTACATGGTTTCCAGGAGCATATATTATGTGGTTGGATGTTTGCAATTGCCTCATACTTCACATACAGTAGCTACTTACCTTTCCCACAGGAATCCACATGCATCAATTAATTGTATATCTTAGTAGATAGATGGTGCTCAAAATGGACAAACTTTAAACATTTGAAGCAAACAAAGAGACTCACAGGCTCATGTTTGTGGAACTTAACATTCCAATCTACATTCCTAAACCATAAACCCTTAAACCCTAGCCAATACTAGAAAGACTATGATAATAATCCAAACACACTCTCACAAAGAAAAACCTCAGAGTACCATCTTTCTCCAATAGCTGTGCAAAATGCACTCTTGCTTTGGAGGACAACTAAGAACATAACAATCACAAGTTGTATGATGATGAACATGGCTTTTTTCTTTGCAAGGCTCTCTCTCAATTCAGTACTGAAGCCCAAGGCATTGTTGTGTGTCCATCCCTCATGCAACAATCCAACAGATTTGGATATGGATTTGGAGCAGCCTTGGATCAAAGAGATTTGGATATGGATTTGGAGGAGAAAATGAGGACCCAAGCAACAATATGTAAACCAAATTCTGAAATGAGAGCTTTGCTTAGATTATCATTTACACAGGCAATTGATATTACAACCCTATTTAATACTGTCAGAACACTAGGCTTGCTCCTGCAGTGCCATTTGTTTGTGGCACTACTTTCTTTCTCATAAATCTAGTTTCTCACAACAAATGCATACATGTTTGAAGGGTGCAGGACTTGCTCCAGAATTCCAATGCCAAGATTTCATATTACAATGTTTTTCAACAACACAACTTGAAGAAGAAGAGCCTCTCCTTCCTGGCCAGGAACTTAGGTTTAGGGTTTGCTGCTGCTGTTCAAATATATTTGCTGCTCAACTATACAGGTTACTTCTTGATCATGCACAAAGTAAGATAGAACAGGACACGATACCCAACAACAAATCCAACCATCACAACAACGTTGAGCCATACATGCACATGTCCAACTGACATGGAATCAAGCACATCTTGTGAGCTGATGGATTGTGAGCCACTTGGGGTCTGTACAGTGCCCCAGTTCACATGTGGTAGATTGCGGAACTCGTTAATCAAGCAAAGCTCGTATGGGTACTTGAACAAGGACAAGTAATGTAACCATATCCAGTATTTTGGGATCATCGTCCTGCCACCCAATACACCCAAACCAAGAAGACACAAGAAAACCCTCAGTATGTCTTTTCTCTTCCATTTTACTTCTCAACTCTCAAATCATTTTCATGCACAATGACAAGATAGTAATAATAAGACTCCAGCAAGCATCCATCTCTCTTTCTTTTGTTTGGAAACATCTGTGGGAAGATCCAGGTTTAGCCTCAGAGAACTCAGAATATCAAACAGCATTTGATATTCAGGGTATAGAAAACAAAGGAAGGTCACAGTAAAGACGATTGCTTGGATCATACAGTGGAATCCTATTCTGACCTGGAAATGAAGAAGCCTGAAAAGAGGAAGAAGTAGGCAGTTGCAGCAGACACAACTGCCATGCCTGTGGTAACATCCGGTACAAAAGAACTCACAAAAGCAACATATGCGTTGGCGGCATAGAGAGTCAGAAAGTAGACAAACACCAAAAAGAAGAAGGCCTTTGGTACTGCAACAAGGCCGACCACAAAGTAGTGGATGCTTGTGAATATGATGGCAAGGAGGAGCAGAACTGGAGGGATCACGAGAGCATGTGCAAGCACATACGAGGATGTTCTATAAACTCCTCGTGAGGTTTCTCTGATGAAGATCTGGCGCTCAATCAACAATATTGATAAGGATTCCGTGGAACTGAAAATCAAAGTTGCAAGAGAGAAAATGAAAACAGCCTTTCGCACAATGATGCCTGTTTCATTGCGTTGGGCATGGATAAACACCGTTCCCACTGTAAGTCCTGCCAAAATCTGCCACCACAAGAAAGGTTCAATGATTGCTTGTTGCTGCAGTTACTTTCTTTTGCACACACAATGATGATCTTGCTCTACCCACAAATTCCTCTACGGTTTGGGAAAAAACCTCCAGACGCTGCTGCTACTGCTGCTACTAGCTGGCAGGTTACAGCCACTGGAAAATTGTGGCTACTTTGTGAAGAAATTGAACAGATTCTTCTAACCCATAGAATCATAGTACCACAGATAAACAGTTAGGTCTGTTACCATGATCACAACTCTTGCTAGAAAGAGCTCCCTAGTTCGAAAGACATTGATGAAGTTTCGGTGAAGTAGCACAAGGACCTCGGACATAAAAGAGGTGGCAAAATAGTGATGCTTTGTGGCAGCAACTGTCTTCTTCATCTCCCATCCACAGTCCTGCTTAGAGGGGAGCCTGGTAAAATCCTCATTACTTCCACTTTGCTTCTGCACAAGAGAGTAACCGAAAAGAAAAACAAGAAGAATGGAACATCTTAGATATATGCACCACTACATTTTGTTCAGACAAATTTCTAGTCCATGGGGTGTTATAGTCATTTACGATAATTCAAATCTTGCCCATTATGCAAAGTGATGATCTCTACAAAAGCAGAGGGAGAAAACAGAAAGATTGACAATCACAACCACTTGTGCTGCAACTCATGTGAGAACTACTGCAAAAGAGTGCTAGGATTGGAACTCACATGATACTCACTAAGGTATTCAAGCCCTTCTGGCTGCATCCGTAGCTCCTCTATGATGTCAAGTGCATACTCCACCGCATTCATCTGGCAAATTGAGGTAACCCCACCATAAGTGCTGGGTACAACGTATTATATCCCAAGTGCACACAAACAAAAACTTGAGCTAATCAAGAAAAAATGGCATTTCTTGCACACAAACAAAAAATTGAGCTAATCAAGAAAAAACGGCATTTCATGCACACAAAACAAACACTTGAGCTAATCACGAGATAATTTGAAAAACTAGAGTTTGTTTCTTGCACACAAACAAAAACTTGAGCTTCATGAGAAAAAAACTGCAGTGCTTGCACACAAACACAAACATGAGCTTGGACAAGGAAAAACAGTGTTTGTTGCACATTAACAAAAACTTGAGCTCAACGAGAAAAAACAGAGTTTATTGGACATAAATAATAACTCGAGCTTCATGAGAAAAAATGGAATTTGTTGCACACATACAAAGAAACTTGAGCTTGACAAGGAAAACCAGTGTTACTTGCACACAAGCAAAAGAGCTCAAACCCAATGAGAACAGTATTTCTTGCAGATACAAACAGAACTTGAGCTTGATGAGAAAAAACAAGTCTTTCTCACACTCAAACAAAAAATTGAGCTTAACAAGGAAAAGAAAGCAGTGTTTATTGTGCAAACAAACAAAAACTTGAGCTTCACAAGGAAAAAAAAGCAGCATTTCTTGTGCAAACAAACAGAAACTTGAGCTTCACAAGGGGGGGAAAAACATCATTTCTTGTGCACAGACAAAAACAGGTTGATGAGAAAAAATGTCTTTCATAAGAATAGAGAAATCTCCCATTCTCACAATGAAGAAGAAACAGCAAGGTTAACACTTCCTCAGGAAGCAACAGAAAGAACCAAACAAGAGTAGACAAAAAAACAAACAAAAAACGGAAAACACACACCGGCATGAACAAAAGTGCCAGTCTCACACCTGTTCAGGGACCATCAACAGTAGTATGTATGATAGTAACTTAACCATCACAGCTTCCCCATTAGCTTCATCAGCTCCCTACAGTGTGTAAAGGCTAGTGACAAGCACCATCCTACGAACTGAGTTTCTGCTGCAATTCCAAAAGCAACGGGAAGACTCAGCCATACTACTGGCTAGCAACAGACCCCACAACAAAGACCAGACAAAGAAACAAAGAAAGACAGAAAGGGAAAAGAACAGGGAAAGACTAAGAACAAGTGGGCTT
>Ga0116229_10006886_pt1 | contig 18189 bp, 12 predicted proteins | sample S1TSphgellanicum_3_FD_87313 | JGI IMG/M metagenome (GOLD analysis project Ga0116229, IMG submission 87313) | Host-associated microbial communities from peat moss isolated from Minnesota, USA - S1T2_Fc - Sphagnum magellanicum MG | ecosystem: Host-associated > Plants > Peat moss > Unclassified... | reverse complement strand
TTAAGTTTTTTGTCGTTTTGGAAGAATTTTTATAACAATGGGGAAAAAAAAAGAAAATTTATAATATTTTTTAGAAAAAAAAAAAAAAAAAAAAGAAGAAGAAGAAGAAGAAGAGGATGAGCTTGTTCAAGGAAAAAAATAAATCTAAACCCACTTATTTTCAAATCTCATATCTTACTCATTTCTTGCTTGTTTTGAACAATTTAAAAAGCTATGAAAGTGCCATCTAAAATTTACAAAACCTTTTTGAAGTGCAAAGACAATAGAATGACCTCCAAATATTTTAAGTTTCAAAATGTAAATAGGTTTTGATGGCCAAGTAGTTTAGCTATTACCTAGCCAAGTATAAGAAGGTAGGTAAATATGTTACCTACCTACTTACATAAATACCTAATCTTAATTAAGTAGATAGGGTGGTACCGAGGCCTAATTATATATAGAATGTATGTCCACATGTTAAAATTTTATTGGATGCAAGAATGCTAATTTAGATTAGAGCCATTTATTTAAAATAGTTTATCGTTGTGATTTGTCATTGTCTCCTTAATCTATGTGTCAAAATCTCTTCCCTCCTTACATTGACAACTCATAAATTTTATTTTAAATTGAATATTAAAATACAAAATTGATGACATTATGAAATAAATTTCATTAACCCTATTGCTCAAGTTGAAAATAATTTTCAACTATAATAGTTGATGTGGTGCTAACATGTAACTAATTTTCAACTAGAATTTTACTTTCAACTTGTTGATCGCCATGGTTTTCAGTTGCAAATGATATATTTTAATTGCAAATAAAATCTTCTAACTAAGTTTATTATTTTCAACTATAATGTAGAGTTGAAAAAAGTTGAAATGCAATTTAAACAAAGAGGTTTTCCTTTTAGTGATATTGAGGATGTGATGAGGTTTTGGTTGTGGTATATGTCAACTTGAAAAAGTCTAAAATCTATTTATGAAGAAGCTTGTTTGTTCATTTTGTATGTTCATCACATTGAGATCTCCCAAACCACAGTGCCTCTTGTTAAACTCTTATAATGTTGGAAAAGCCTTCAATAAGAAGGGGTGCACCAAATTGGATTCATAATGTTTCAACCTATGGTGGAGAAGTTATTGAATATTGAGCAATATTTTCATTGAAAATTCATTTAAATCAAAACTAAAAATTACAAGGGAATTTCAGCACACTTTTGATATTCTCGAAAGCCTTTAATGAGTAACATTTAACGAAGGTGATTTGAAATTTCTTAGACCTCAAGACTCGAGTGCTGAAGATGAATTTTGAAGTGAGTTTTATCATTAGAAATAATTAAATTGCAGAAAATGATTTTGGAAGGAAAAATTATCTGGGTAACCAGTTCACACTTGGGCCAACAACACATGGCTACACTATTATACAATGGAAAGCTAGTTGTGTGTTTACATGTTGCATCATTCATATGCTGGTGGATATTGATGGGTTGAGATTTCACTTTGAAGATTGTGCTCTTGTTCTCAGTGTTTTTTTTTTCTGGGTCTCTCTCTTCTCTTTTTCTTTCCGTTGTTTGCTTTTTGGTTTCTTTTTTGTACACCCTTCTTTTCCTCCTTTCCGTGGTCCTTTCCTTGGTTACTTAAATCGATGTTAATTACAATGCCCTTTTCCCCAGTTTTGCGAGACCGTGGCTCTTTGAAAGATGTATCTTGTCCACACACCCACGCCAACCCCCCCTAACTTGGTTGACCATGACTCTTCAAAAGGTGTTGGGCAAGAAATGAAGGGAAGGATTTAAAGCTCAGCTAAGTTTATAGGATGTTGGCCAAGCACTAAACAGTAACAACAAAAATTAAGCATTTTTAATCTTTTTTTGGTAACAGGCCCAAGCTTTATCCTAACTATGTTTCATACCCTTTTTGGCCTGGCTTACTGCTAGGGTCAATATTGTTGGGACATAATTAATCAGTGAGAACTCATGGTCACCGTGAAAGTGGATGAAGGATAGTTGGTGTTCCGCAACAAGGCAATTTACAATTGCCTTAGCAAATGAAGGGTGACCTTGAAAGATGAGGTTTGACGTGTGATTTTTTAATTATATGGTTTCAAAAGTGAAACCTAGAAATTTTCAGACTAGTTTTGAAAACTAGTAGATATTAAAGTTATCTGTAAAGTCACCCTATCTTTTAGTACCCCCTCTTTCAGTTGTGTCGCAAAGTAAGGAAACTTTATTAAATCTCAGTATGGAATGCTGAAACTCAGCATTTAATGCACAACTTTCGAGAGTAATTATAGTAGTCTTACAAGTAGGAGCAGTGAAAATATATGTAGCAGCAGTGGAGGCGCTCAGGTAAAAGAAAAGACAGGATGAAACTCAGTTTACTGCCAAAATTGGTGGAAAAACTAGTTTGGGTCCCAGTTATTTCGTTTTGTAAAATTTTCATTCCCAATTATGGGTTTGATGCCGTAATATCAGGGTGAAACAACACCCACCAGTGCACCAACATGGATGGATGGTGTACTGACAGGATTCTCTTTTCTATCCCTGTGTCATCCCAGGTTGACTTTTTTATTTGACCCTTCTCAGCCCTGATCTCAGAATTTTTTTTGGAACTTTATTTTGTCCCTCACCCAGTTTCCTTTTATTTGCTTTTGAAAGTTTTCCCACCCACCCAATACCCCACTGTCCCCCACCGACCTAATCACCAAATATATTTAAATTACAAGTAGACCCTTTCCCATCTACCTACTCACCTATAAATTAAAAGTGTGCTACTCTCATCCCCATCAACCTACCCACCCCCCATCTATTTATCCACCTACTTGCCCTTCCACCTTCCTACCTACCAACACTTTAAGTAGGTACCTACCAAACCTCACCTACATGGCTACACCTACCTACATGGTTGTCACTCCAATAGACCTTTAATGGCCGATGATAATGAGGAAAGAAGAAAATGAAGTTATTGCATGGAGCTTAGTCTTGTTCATTCAAACAAATAAATAAGGGGTTGAGTAAAGTATTTGACACCCCCTATATAAAGGTATTACAAGTTCTGTTCAAAAAATGTTTTTCACAATTAAGATATTACAAACCAACTAGATAATCAAAACAATATGGAACTCTAATTCATTTTAAGCACATTTAATGCATGTTGTACATAGTTTCATAAAGCAAAATATTCTAGGTATACTTGAAATAGTTTTGGTTCCATATCATAGTTTTTGAAACTTAGAAAAATATTGTGTAGCCTTAACAAAACTTCAAGGAACGTAATATCTTCATTGGTATACACTATAAACACCATGGGTTGAATTATTTTGGTTTAAGCTATTAGAGAGGTATTGCTCATGCCTAAAAAGATTCAATGAACATGTAATACCCCTTTTAGGGTATCCCAGAAATACATTGGGCTCCATAACATATCTTTTGAAACGTGAAGGGGTATTACGTAACCTTACCAAAACCTACAAGGAAACCAATACCCTCATTAGGATATTTTATAATCAAACACCATGGGTCTATGTTATTGGAGGGGTTTTGTACATGCCCAAAACTATTCAATACACCTACAATACCCCATGTAAAGTATCTTAGAAATATTTTGAGTTTCATAACATATTTTTTGAAATTTGGAAGGGTATTGCATAACCTTACCAAAAGCTACAAGGAAAGTGATACCCTATTTGGGGTATTCAATAAACACCATGGGCTAAATTATTTTGGTCTAGACTATCAAAGGGGTATTGTTCATGGTTAGGAATCATGTAAAGTATCCTAGGAATCCTTTGATTTCTATAACATATCTTTTGAAACTTGTAGGGGTATTGCACAGGCCATACCAAAACCTAGAAGGAAAGCAATATTCACATCATATTGTGATAATATCTCAAACCATGAAACAAGATATTTTTTAAAATGCTTATTCCATGCTCAATATAACATGCCCTACATATTAATTCAACTAAATGAAGGTATTGCAAAGTTAGTCGCATTGATGGTAGAAGGATTTGAGCAATGTTTAGGAGTTCAAATGTAATCCCCATATCATGTTGTCATAATTCATTAACATGAAACATAAAAATATTTTTTAAATACTTGATTCCTCGCCAATATATCATAAATTCATGTTTTCAAAATTATTTGTCCACCTTACAATATGATTTTAACATATATAAAAATGAACATAATGCAAAATTGGTCATAATGATGGTATATGGGTTTAAGGTTTAATGTAAAACTTACCACTTAATGTTAGAATTCAAAATTTGTCAGAATCAAAAAAATTGAAAAAGTTCATGCTTAAAATTTCTTCAATGATGTACATATTTATGTTTTTCCCTTTTAAAGTGGTAAATTCATTTCAAAAAAAAAAACATAAAGTCTCTAATTTAATAAAATTTTAATGCCTATTAAAAACAATTACAACACCTGATTTTTTACTTTTTTTAATGGTTCACATGATAATAAAAAATGATCTCTTCATATATTAATCCTATGTATGATTGAAATTTTAAATGGGTGGAAATAATTGGGTTTAAATTTTTTTAAGCGTACCAAAATCTTGTCAAAACATCACCCTTACTTATCCTTTTTATCTAATCTTTTTTTTCCATGTAAATACACATTTATGGATGATTATGATGGAATTTAAAATTGTAATGGTTCAAAATATAGTCCTTTTGAACATTTTGACAACTTTTGATTCATTATTTTTTATGGGGATTAAAATATAGGGTAAAAATGATTATAATAAGGACTAGGCCCTTTCTGTCTTCTGTGGTACACCTAAAAAGAGTTTCACCCAATTGTAAACCATCCCACACCTCTATCATTACTATAAGTATTCACTTCCCAAAAAAATAGGATCAATTTTTAAAAAAAAGTAAATCGAAAATATCCCCATTTGACAAGTGGTAAATTTGTAAATGGGGATACTTGTAGTTTACTTTTAAAACTTAATTGCTCTATTATTTTTGGGGATATGGATATTATTATAATTTTGAGGTAAGGCCATAATAGAAACTAGAAAATCTATCTTTTAAAACCTACTTACCACATATTTTACAAAATTCCTTCACTACATAAAATAAAGTTTGAACCTACTTGCATTTTAAACAAGTAGACAAAAAACTAATTGAAACAATTTGGATGTTGAAAATCAATGCACAAATATATATATATATATATATATATATATATCAATGTAAATTAGTTTTTTCATTGGTTTTATTATTATTTTATGTCTATTTTCATCCAACTTTGACAAGGTAAGAAGTATGTACAAAATACTGTGCTTTCACCCTGTAAGACATTGTCAAATTCATAAACAACAAGACTTGTTTAATGGACCAATGCAAAATGGTTAATATATGTAAATGAAGGTATTGCAAAATTAGCCACATTGTTGGTGTAAGGTAAACATGAACAAAGTTTTAAAATGTAATTGTAATATAATATCATCATTGTGTTGTGATAATGTCATCAACAATGAAATAAATGAAAGCTTTTAACATATTTATTCCATGTTCAATATATCATGCCATGTCCATATTATAACAAGTAAATATAGGTACTGCAAAATTTATCATATGAACAGAAATGCAAGTTTGGATCTAGTTTAATGGCCATGAAAGCAACAATAAATATCCTTAGGTCATGAACCAAAATATGAATTAACAATTTCAATTGTGATGCAACCCTGTGAACAACTTTTTGAACACATACATCACCTTCCTTAAGGTGGTGTGCAAGAGCAAAATCTTTCCACCCATCACCATTTATATTCTTCCATTGTTTATGCCATATGGCTAACCATGTTTTACCTGCAATGTCCATTAAGGTGATTGTTGCATTTGTCTTTGGCAAATGTTCCCTTGAAGATTTTCTTAGCACTCCCGACACCGACATATAAAAACATTCTTTTTAAACTTACCAACCAACACACTTATTAACCATCCCATTGCTCAAAAGAAGCACAAATCTTAGTAAATTCCAACTATTTATATTTCGACAATCAAAAGGCTTAACATTGCATGCTTAAATATCCTAAAAGAATGGACTATGAAGGGGTAGGGTTTAATTCAATTGAAACATTTACAAATGAAAATTTTCTTTAAACATATGATGGTTTCATAACCATGAGTACACATGGTTTCTTACTCTCTGTTTCAAAAGAATGAGTAACATCAAAAGCATCATATTTCTTGCCTTCTTTCACATTGGGTTTTTGAAACTCATTAACTACAACCTTGTCAATCATTCCATTGCCATCCTCTAAAGCTATTACTCATGAAGTACAAATGAATTTGCAAATTTTACCAACATGTTTTTCTCCATGGACCCCCCCCCCTCTTCTTGCTTGATTGAATCCATTTATAAGACCATGTGCAATAGTGCCAACATTTGCAGCAATGTCATTCTTACACGTTTACTACCTTTCGACTATTTCATTTTTTTGTTCATCTAAAGATCCATAATCTTGTCCCACCACAATTCCCCCTTGCACTACATGCATGTTATTATGTCATCATGGCCTTAGGATCTGCAACATTAGAAAAGAAAAAACCATGATGATTAGGAGTCAATTAAGCTCATCATTGTTGTGGTTCTAGGATCTATAGTGTTAGAAAAGAAAATAGCTCAATGACAAGGAGCTGAGCTCCTCATCATCTTGGCCTTGGGGTTTGCAACATTGGAAAAAAAACCCACGATGATGCAATGAAAATAAAAACATAGAAGGGAAGAAAGGAATTTACCTTGACATAACTATGTTTTTTTTCACATTTTGTTCCATGTAAATGAAGTTCCTCTCACTTGGTTGCTCTAAGCTCCTCCCCTTATTTCTCCTCACTTTTCTCAAGCTTTACAACTTTAAACCCTAAATCGTGGTCTCACTAAATTTCAAGCATTGGCGATGGAGGGGAGTGCAAGCACAAAAGAGGGGTGAACATAATGAGGGATGTAGATGGGCTAGTAGGAGGAAAGGTGGTAGGTAGGTTGGAGGGGTACAAAGGAGTTCCCAAAAAAGAATGGTGTCAAGGGAGGCAATAAAAAAAATAAACAAAAAAGAGCTCGGGAGAAAAAACAATGAGCTCCCAAAAAAAAAGTCCAAGGGAAAAAAAAGGCCTAAAAGAAAATAAAATTCTACTAACCAAATAAACTTACCCTTGGGGGATAGTTTCATCCCATCCATGAAATCCCAAAATGAATTTTTTTGGATGGTGCACTGGTGGGTGTTGGGTCACTCAAGCCGAAACTGGCCATTCTTGCCCTTTAATTGTGTTACTTTATGGATAACCGTATTGTATGTAGTGTTTTCTTTTTCATATTCTCCATGTTGCCACGTTGGCTACCTAATGGGCCTTTTGGGCATCAATTTGGTTACATTAAGCCAAAATTGTCGAATAGGTTGGTGACTTACAAATTAGGTAGAAAAAGTTTTGATGAGTGCCCATTTTTTGTTAAACTTGACATTAGTGGATTAACTTCAATTTTAGTTGGTGTATTAGCACAAGGCTACCATTATTTTTTTGGATTCATAAGTGATTTAAAGATTTTTTTTTATCATACTATGAAAAATTGACCATGTGAAGGAATCGAACTTAGACTGAATTGGTCTTATCCATTGTAACACATGGTAAACCTACATAAACAAGCAACTTTAATATCAAAATTTCAAAGACAAGTAGATTAATTACCACATTATTTGACCTTATTGTAACTGGTAATAATTATAAATTAATTTAGTTTTTAAAAGGGTTAGCATAGTGACCAAGATCATGGAAACAAAAAAAAATCAAGTTGGAAAGATAAATAATCATTAATATTGGAAGGTGATCCATCACTTTTTAGTATGAGACTTTGAATAGTAACCAATGGGCATCCCATGACTTTGCTATGGATAACAACATTCAATGTGCACCATGCATCATTGAACACTTATGTTATCATTGATAATGGGGGTTGGCTATGGAGCAACAAGACTTAGACAACAAGCCAAACACATTAAATATTTCAAAGTCAGGGTCCATAAGAAGCCAAATTTAAAATCTAGATTCAATATTCATCAAAATCAAAAAAAAAAGGACCATTCATAAGAAGAAAAACGGTGAGGGGTAGGGACAATTCTTGATTTTAAATCTACATACCAAAAAAACTTAAGATGAAAAATAATAACACTTTCTAAGCATCAAGTGCATAACAACCACGAGAAGCCTTCCATTCTTCAATTGCTTGATGATAAGGAAAATTCTCAAGTGTGTAAAACCCCTGAGCAAACATATGTCCATGACTAAATCAAGATGAGTTGTCAGCCTATTTCGAAGCTTGTCCTTCATAAAATTGAATGTACCAAAACATTGTTCATTTTCAATTAAACCAAGGACTTGAACAACTACAATTTTTGCAACTTTGATATACTTTGACATTTAGTGCACAATAATTAGATATGGAATCAACTGCCTCCATAATCTTGTCAAAGGATTGTGATTATGAGGTTCAACCATTGCAACATGGCAATTGTTTTTCATTTTCAAAGCAAACAAAGAAAGTTGCATATCTAATGTTGTTGGATTTAACACTAGTGGAGTCCAAAAACCACTTGTAGCAAGCCCATGTTTCTTGGGCACATAATACACAAATTTGATCACATTAAGATGTTGAAAAGAACCTTTAGTGTTAAGGCTCAACCAAAAGTGGGGATAAACAACCCCAAGTGAATCCATTAGTTCATTAGTAAAGAATCAATTGTTTAGCTTAGAAATAAACTTTTCAACTACAACCATACATTATGATTTCACTTTTGATATAGCCATTGCATAAATAGCTTGAATGATAGAAAAAATGACACCAATGACCTAGTTTTTATATTTTGCCCATATGTGTTGCCCACTAAATTCAAATGCCAAATGATCAAATTTAGTGTTCAAATTTGTGATCAATTTCATACAAATGGTTTCATGAGTGTAATCCACCAGTTGATTGAAATGTTTGAAGGCATTTCCCTTAAACCTAGATGTTTGATCAAAATACATTTGGAAGATATTTGCCTTACATATGGAAACTTCTATAATGAAATCACACAAAAAGACATCCCAAAGTTGTGCAAATTTGATGGAGGAAGAATTGCAACCATCATAGGCATTAAACAAAATAATCCAAGCATCACTTAAACATCACAAAGTTGATCCAAGTTTGTTGTTGCTTGGGCTACAATTGTGGAATCAAGTGCCATTTTCATCAACAAAGGATGGTATTCTTCTAGCACATGTTTAAGTGGACTCAACATATTTATCCATCGAATGTTTATGTTGCACAATAGCTTGTTCTCTTTTGTTTCCATGATCTAGGCCAATTTGACAAACTTTAGATGGCGTTTAAAAAACTTGTAAAAGAAAGAATAAAGGTATTGGAATAAGTTTCTAACTATGCCACCATAGGCAAATTAGAGAGGGTTTGGACTATTAGCTTTGTCTTATGCACCATACAATGAATGCTTATCAAGAAAGGGGCATGTGTACGTTTCAAATTTGAATTATGACACCAATTCAAATGCCTAAAATATATTCACACCATCTGCACCAAAACACAATAGCTGATCAGCTACTTCTTCTGTCAAGCACCCAAAATTAACAAGTGCAGCCAAAATCACCTTTGTCAAATTTTGGGCATTGGATCCTTCTACAATGCACTCAATTGATAGCAAAACTAGGATATGGCACCAATCTTGAACACAATAACCATGGGTAAAAATCCAAGATTGGTTATCAAGGATAGTAATTTCATCACATGACAGTGTAACAAACCCGGCCCCACAAATAACAACCTTATTAGTTGCTAGGATTTTATTTTGGAAATGTTCAACAATTTCCCACCTTGATGTGTAAGTCTAATACTTCCTAAGGTTGTTCTTCAGTTTCAAAAAATCAAACATGGGTTTCCCTTTGCTGAGTAGCATCAAAACTGATGTAAATTAAATCAACTTCTTTTTGCTGCCTTGATCACTCCCACCTTGGACCTATTGCAAAACAAATGGATAATTCATTAACACATATGCTGCTTCATTTTTGGTATGGGCCCATTTCAAATCCATCACCTTAACCTCTTCTTAATTCTTCCTTTTCCTAACATGTTTAGATAAAAATAATCCCACTTTGGGACTAATAATTTTTACTTGCGTTCTATCTTGGTGCACATTTTGCACCTGATTGCTGAAAGATTTCCATCCATCAAACATAGGTTTTACCCATGGCATCTTCACCAGCCACACATCTTGAAATTTTTGAATCACATCTACCTTGATTGTTTTCTTGGGTTTCATTATGATAAGGATAGGTATTTGAAAAGCTTAGGATTAAGTTTACATCAAAGGTGAAAACTTGGGCATTAGAATTAGGAACGGCTTAATTATAAACATTTATAATTATAGGTGTAACAATTATTAAACCAACTCAAAGTTCTCCTTGTCTATTGGATTTAGCTTCATGAGGCAAGGGGATAGGTGTAAGCTTTTGGAGATGGGTTGGCTGTTTTTCAAAAAATTGCTTGAACTTGAAATTAAAAGGTGGGGTGATCTTGGGTGCCATGATACATTTACAAATTAATAAAGCAAGAAAGCTCCAAAAAATGTAACACAATTCACAAAGAAAAACTTAGTTGCATAATGTAAAAAAAACAAAGAAGTGAAAAAAAAATGAACATGGGTGAGCAAAGACAAGCAAGAGCTTGCATTTAGCTCAAAGCTTAGAATGTTGACATTCTAGAGTTGATGAACTTTAAAGTGTAAACAAGGCTTTAACTGCAGCTTGAAACTTCCAATGTTGCAAGTTGTTGACTATTGATTTTAGAATTTGTGATCTTCAAACTTTAAATTTATCCACCTCCCGCCGATGATCAAATCATCAATCCCACCTAGGTCCTGCATTGATGTGCAAGTGTGTACTTTGAATTGAAGCTTGTGCAAGAACTTGTAACCTGTAATCCAAGTTGTAACTCATTTGAGTTCAAACAAATCTCCCAAGTTCCAAGTTCCAAGTTGTTGAACTTCAATCTTGTTGATGAATGGGGTTCAAACTTTGATCTAAACAAAATCTCAAGGTAGGCAGTGGGCATATCTCTACCATGGATATGCCCTAAATGATAGGTGGATGGCCCATATCTTCATGATGAAGAAATTAGATGGTGATCTAGTGATGTTATTGTGAAATGCCCATTTTTTTCCCCCTTTTTTAATTGTAGTTTTCATGGACCCCTTTAGCTAGTAAAAAAATTGGCAAATTTTTGCTAAAAAAAAACAGTGATTATATGTAGCAGGACTAAATGTATTGAAAATCAATTAATTGGTTAGGAGTGGGATCAATGGGTAATTGCAATTACAAAAAACATTAAAACCCATTTTGAACACACATACCTTGTATACACTATGGAAGATAGAATGAAGGATAAATTTGAAATTTGTACCCTATAGATTCCTTAGATTAGTATATGAAAGCTAGCAAAAGGACACCTGAAAATCGTCGACAAGCATTAAAAGGCATTGCTACTAGCCTTACACACAATTTAATCATTTTGAAAATAAATCTTGAGTTTATGCAAGATCAAAAGGTTTTTATTTTCCCTTAAGTAAAATTTGAAATGCAAATTCACATAATTTTGTCTTGTTATTTTTAATCTGGATTCAATTTTTTTCATTTTCAACAAATTCATATATTCCACATTCTAGAAACTTGATGAAGACTATTTATATGAGAAGGGGAGCCTTTTTTGCACTTCCATGTTTTGAGGTGTAGAGACACAAGGGTGGTAACCCAAGTGCTTCGAACCTCAAAAGCATGGAAAGGCCAAAAGGGCTACCCATCTCTTCCATAAGAACTAGTTTTTTTTTCCCCTTTCTTTTATCCTTTCTTTTCAATGAATTTTGGTCCAACTATGTACATTGTATCCCTCCCACCATTTTCAACCCAATTATTTCATTTTCCTATAGCTTTAAAAGCTTTGCTGTTTGTTTTCAAATGAGTTGCACTACAATTTTTTTAAAATGCTAAAGTAGAAATTTTTCTTGTGCAATTCTAAGGGTGACGAAGGTAGTTAGGATTATGCATAACAAGTTTCCACTGAGGTAGAACCCTTCTCTTGCCTTGTGCACATGAAGGCATACACCTTCATTTTCACCAAGACCATGTCACATAAAAGATGGTGCATGTTGGCGAAGATGGTGAATCATAAAAATTTGAAATTGTCATTCGCCTCCACTCATGCACGAGCTCCACCACCCCTAAAAGCCTCATCCGCCTGCCCAAAGTTTGACCTTTTCGTGCCCTACCTTATCTTTTTAGCACCTTCATGACTGTTATTTTTTCCAAACTTTATTTAACATATTATTAAAAATAAAAATAAAAATAAAACACTTTAATTAAAATAGTAAGTGACCGTTAATCTCTCCCCATTTTCAACATAAACATAGGTCAAAGCATGGTTGAGGTACCCAAAAAGATTGTTTCATTTTATATTCAATGAAGCCCCTTAAACATGTTGTTGAAATTTAATAACACATTCATATTGAATGTTTGATTTTATTTGTACATAGATACATTACTTGAAGGTACTCACTACAACAAAACCATGTCCTTTTCATTAGTGAAATTTAACTAACATGGTTGTAGAGTCAAAAAAAATTTATCCACATAACTAACCATGTCCATTTTGACAAACCACAAAAGTAGCATTGTCTATTATAACTAATTTGAATTTCATTTTAGTCAAAACAAACATTGTAACTTCATACATGGACTTTATGTAGTGGTTACATGTAATCAACCTACAACCAATGTGATTAAAATTAGTCAATTAATTTACACGTGTAATCAAAGTCATATATATATATATATATATATTTAAAATCAGTCATTTATCGAACATGTGTACAAATGTGACTAAAGTTAATTACTTTGATTACACATGTATTATTAACATAAATTGACCTCACTCAAAAAAAAAACATATAGACCCCATCACTTTCAAGTTTCATATCTTTCTCATTACTTGTCCATTCTCAATGATTTAAAAAGCTCCAAATGCATTATGTTAAGCTTCACAAACTTTCTTTGAAGTGTAAAAACAAAAAAAATAATGTAGAAAGAGTTTAAAGTCACAAATGCAAACTAGACTAACATGTGGTCAATTTATGCAAATCACCCCTTCACTTTCAATGAACATAACTTGTTCATTCTTTTATCAAATTAAATTTTTTTTCCACCTTTGGATTTCTCAAGAGGAGAATTACAAAATGTTCTCAAACATGAAAAAAAATGGAACAATGTATGAAGAACTAAAACTCAAAAAAAGGGAATTGAATTTTTAAGTTGTTAATTCATGCTTGAATCACCCCACTTCATTTTCAATGAACATATCTTTCTCATTTCTTTATCAAATTGAGAAATTTTTATAATATTGGATGCACCAAAAGGAGAAGTACAAAATGTTCTTGAATGTCGAAGGTAATGAAGCAATGTATAAAGAGTTTACACTCAAAAACACAAACTGAATTGTTATGTTCAGTTTTTGCAAATCACCCTCTTCATTTTCAAAGGGCATAACTTGTTCAATTTTTCATTGTTTTCAACAATTTTTGTACCATTGGATCCGCTAAAAAAAGAATTATAAAGTTTTCTTGAATGTCAAAAGTAATGGAGCAACATACAAAGAGTTTAAACCTCAAAAACACAAACTAAATTGTTATGTTTAGTTTTTGCAAATTAGCCTTTTCATTTTGAAAGGGCATAACTTGCTCATTTTTTCATCGATTTCAACATCTTTTGTACCATTGGATGTGCCAAGTGAAAAGTTACAAAATCTTTTTGAAGCTTAGAAGCAATAGAGTAATGTACGAAAAGTTGTAAATATTATTCTTAAGTGTTTGGTGGTAGGTTTAATAGATTGAAAAATTTATGTGATCAAGTTGTTCCTTGAAAAAATGTATCCCATATTGTTTGGTCATCAATCTCATTTTGAAAAGTATATGACCAAGGGCTTCAACCCTCAAAGTCACATCTTAAAATGTTCAAGCTTTCTAGGTTGAACCTATTACAAGGTTTAACCTTTGACAAAAAAATCAAATTAATAGAATATTTGATTTGAATATAATCCAAATTATAATTATTTCACAAAATAATCATATTTAATCACAATGAACATGCCATGTCATTACATTCATTCACACGATTGACAAAATGGACATGCCACATCATTAATTTAGTCACATAGTTTGTTAGAATGGACATGCCACATCATCAATTTAGTCACACAGTTTGTTAAAATAGACATGACACATCATCAATTTAATCACCTAATTTGCTTGAATGGACATGCTACATCATGATGATTGCATTTAGTCACACAGTGAGTCATATCGGACATGGCACTATGGCACTATGTTAATGTTTAGTCATCTTACATTTTTTCGTTTTACTAGCACTTATTTTAAATGACTGGTCTTTTTAAACTTGTCCCAAAATTGTTTGAGGTTTGTTTTGACAAAACAAATCTAGTGAAAATGGACAAGTTATGTAGAAGTGATTATTCTATGCATAGAATGTCAAATTTGAACAAGTTTAAGGATTCTTACCAAGTCCTTGAAAAAACTCTAGAACTTTGTTTCATGAGAAAAAAAAAGTTCAAGGATTCATGAGGAATGTTTAAACAACTTTTTTTGGCCCAAGAGTTTTACAACAAACACCTTATGTGCTAATGTGTCTAAAATGTATGAATGTGATAAGAACCAAATGCCCTATTGTAATGTAATTTTTTTCAAAAAGTCAAAATTATGGGAATTTTGGGCCATTGATAGAACATGGTCCACATTGGATAACTTTTACTAATTTCACTTTCATAAGTGAAAAAAAAAAATGCTTTAGAGACCTATATAAAATTTGGAACAATATTATTTCATTTGACATGAGGAAAAAGGGTGAAATGTAAGACAAGTCATGAGAAAAGTGAAAAAAAAGGTGATTTTGGGAGTCCTTGGAATGAGTCCTTAACGTTCAAATGTGATACCCCAATCATACTTGGACTCACATACCTTTCCTTCTTAAATTTTTAATTCATAATTCTCCCAAAAAAAATTTATTTAATTATTATTTTTTCCATTTTATCTTTTAATTTCATCCATCATCATAGCCAAAAGTTTATTTCAACAAATAATTCAAGCTTCCCAAAAAGCTTCTTAACAACAAATCTTCACACAATTTTACATTATGGAGCTTTTAAGAGTAAGTTTCATTGTAGATCTAACCTAAGAAAGCCAAAAGTTTAGATTTATGTCCCAAATGCTTATGACAATTGCCATCCTTTCTAAAACCATTATTTCCCAGAATTTAGAAATCATAAACCCATTTGCAAGAAAGAATGGAAAGATGGATGTGTTAATCAACTTTTAGACCTTTATGAGGAAAGGTGGTTAGTAAAGGGAAAGAGAATTTTCAAGAACAAGTTTGGGTGAAAATTGTTGACAAACGTGATGAAGCTTGGCCCATGGTTCCAAAATGTACTTTCAAGCAATGTCATGGCAAGGTTGATAAAATGCGAAAGACTTACAATAAGATGTGGCAAACACACACATGTGCAAGAGCTTGCAAATGGGTGTGGTTTGTAAGGATTGTTAAAGCTAGTGGAGCCCCTATAGCATATGATGATGGGAGTCAAACTACACCTAAAGGTGCAAGTACTCTACATCTAATGGACATTGGAGATGAAGATACAACACATGAAGAACCCAAATCTCTTCTATGTCAACATAATATGGATGCATCGACTTTTGAAGTTCCCAAAAACCTTGACATTCCATTGATTTCTACTTGTAAAAAATATGGAGTTGATGAGAAACCAAACAAACAATGTAGAAGAAATAGTGATAGTTCTTCATTAGCCTTTACATTTTTTCAATTTGTGAAATCTTCCAACAAAATTGAAACAATGAAAATGGAGGGATGGTGAAGGAGGCAATGGAAATGCAAAAATCCATTGCCAAAGTAAGCATGGAGATGGAAAAGCGTTGCATTCAAGATGTCTTACAAACACAACTTTAGATGGCAATAATCTTTGCAAATGTGCTAAAACCTAAACCAACAATAGAGTAGTTAAGGTAACATAGGAAGTGTGTGGACCAAATTTATTTGCAATGTTTTCAAATTTCCATAAATCAATAAAACACAAGTTTTTATATTTCAATGTCCAAATGTTTCATTCAAAATACATTATGTTTAACAATGGGATGACATTTTAACTAAGATGCATATAAGACATGTCTTAGTAATTTACCAACAACTTTAATTTGTTCTCTTTCTTGATGACAATGTACCTTGCCAAAGCCCATCAATGGGTCTCCTTGGGGTGTAAGCATGGTCGAGTAAATAATAATAAAGTGTGCCCAAAATGCAGTTTAAAAATGACAAATGTTTTTATACAAACACATTAAAGTAGATTAAAAACTTGTGTAAGTAGAAATATGAAAAAACATGGCCTCCCATTGTTTATGGTAAATTGAATAAAAAATTTGGAAAACTTTGGTATCTTAAATTTGGTGAGAAGTAGATACAACGAGAAAATGTTGTTTTTATGACTAGGACATCTTGCAACTAATGTTTAGACATAGTCATGTAATCATATGTGGCATTTAATTATTACCATTTTAATGACTATGGTCAAAATTATGACTATAAGACTATATATACAACTATAATTAAGACTAAAAATAATTATGATTAAAAATATGACTACAAAATTAATGTATTCATATTGAAGCAATATTTGAATTTGAAATAATATAACCAAATTCAATTTAATTTGAAATGAACAAACAAATGCTTAAGTAGTTTAATTTAATTTGCCATAACCTATATTAACTTACTTTAATTTAATTTAGCTTAATGTAACTTAATTTAACATAATTTAATATAATTTAAACCTATTTAGACTAATTTATCTTATTTTAATTATCCTAATTTTAACCTAGAAAAATATAAGTAACTTAATTTAGGGTGAAAACACACTAAGGGTGAGCTACTTTTCACCAAAAGAGGTGATGTATAAAGAGTATTATAATATGTAGTAAGTAAAAATATTGGTGATATTCTTTGGCTATCATAAACACAAGAAAAAAACTTTAAAATTTGCATGACAACATTGAATTCACTTTGAGTCAAAATTAATCTTGATCCAACGGTTAGATGAAGTTAATTGGATAAAATGAATGTATGTATAGTATATAATTTATAGTTTTTCAACATCCATAGGGCCTTATGTTTGTGGTTTTACCAAACAAAAGAAAATTGAAAAAATAATGGAATGCCCATCTATAAAAAAATTTCCTCTTTGATATTGTAGTGGTTTTCTTCTTAAAAATAATATTACTATGAATTTATTTTTTAATAATACAAAAAACACACATTTTTTTAATGAAATTTCATCCAAAAACTTTAAATCTTTAAATGGTTCTAGATTTAATTCATGTATATCAATATCATACACCTCAAAAAAATTCACCCAAGAATTCCACTCACAACTTTAGTTTTGAAATAAATATGTGATTTTTTCAAACTTTGTGACATGTATTATTTTGTCACAAATATATTCCATACATTCAGTTTTTTCATTTTTTGTTGGATTTGTAAAGTAATTGATTAGATTAAATTTCAAGTTAATAAATTATAATTTAAACATGCAAAAATAATCCAAGATGTGATGTCCATACATTACCAAAAAAAATAATTGCAAAAATATTATAGTTGTGACTACAATTATTAGTGGGCTTAATGTGTTTATGCCCTTTAACTTGGTTTTAAAAAGTCTAGTTGATTTTTTAAAAATCAAATCAACCAAATTGGAGCAAAATTTTAAAAAATTAACCCAAGTTTAGCTGAGTTTAGCTTAAGTGGTCTAGTTTATCCATGTTTTGCCAAATCTATTCAAGTTCAGCCTAAGTAGCCATGTTTAACCAAGTTTAGTTAAATTTAATGTTAATACCATATTTTAACCTACTTTATCCAAATTTAATTTAAAAATAATCATGTTTAGTCAAATATAACCTCAATATCTTATTTTAATCTAATTTTTCCAAGTTTTGCCAAGTCTAGTTAAGTTTAATCCAAACCATCTTTAACTGAGTTTTGCCTCAATACTCTAATTTAATTTAATTTATCCAAGTTTATCCAAGTTTA
>Ga0116229_10006883_pt1 | contig 18198 bp, 13 predicted proteins | sample S1TSphgellanicum_3_FD_87313 | JGI IMG/M metagenome (GOLD analysis project Ga0116229, IMG submission 87313) | Host-associated microbial communities from peat moss isolated from Minnesota, USA - S1T2_Fc - Sphagnum magellanicum MG | ecosystem: Host-associated > Plants > Peat moss > Unclassified... | reverse complement strand
TCAGATTGACGAGTTTCGCACGCTCAATCGCTGCCTGGACAATGCCATTGCCGAGGCCGTCACCGAATTCAGCTATCAGCGCGAGGCTGCCGAGGAGGCCCGGCGCCAGGACGCCTCCCAGCAGCACGCGATGTTCATCCACGAGTTGCGCAACTATGTTGGCACGGCCGAACTCGCCCTGAACGCTCTAAGGTCTGGCAATCTCAGCATCTCGGGAGCCACTGGTGCGGTGTTGGGGCGGGCGATCGCTGCCTTGAAGGGCTTGACGAGCAAATCCGTGGCAGAGATCAAGATTCCCGTTCGATCAACCTCGAATGCGCAACTCTGGTCGTTGGCCGAGTTCATCGACGAAATGGAAGCTGCAGCGAAACTGACCGCCGCGGCGCATGGCTGTTCGCTCTTTGTCTCCGTGGTTGATCCAGACCTTGCGGTCAGCGTTGACCGCGACCTGCTCACCGGTGCGCTTGGCAATCTCCTGAACAATGCGTTCAAATTCACGCGCCCCAGAACGCAAGTCTCGCTTGAGGCCTATGCGGTTGCAGACCGGATACTGATCGACGTGAAAGATCAGTGCGGCGGACTTCCTCCAGGACATGCCGAACGTATCTTCATGCCCTTTGTCCAGGTCGGCACGGACCGGTCGGGGCTGGGCCTTGGGTTGTCGATCGCCAAGCACAGCGTCGAATTGTTCGGTGGCACCATCCAGGTACATGACACACCCGGCACGGGATGCACATTCACCGTCAATTTGCCGCGCTATTCGATGGCGGCGCGCTAGTTTCGGGAAGGTGGCGGACCTGGCGTCGGCTTTTCCGGGGTCTGCAAGGGATTGACCGAGATGTCACCCGCCTCGTCAGGCGGATTGCCGTTATAAATCTGGCTGCGGCGACGCGTGAAATAGCCGTCACGCACGAACAGATACTTGTCGAGTGCGGCACCCTCAAGGAGGTTACTGGCATCGAGCAACTGGGAACGCTGGTCGACGATTCGCACGCCTGAGATCGTGTTGCGCTGCCAGACCGGATAGAGATAACCGACCGGATCGGTTTCGAAGTCGACCACAAGGCCCACAGTGTCACGCAGATCGCTTGGGCCAAACAGCGGCAACACAACATAGTAGCCAGGGCTCACGCCCCAAGTGCCAAGCGTGATGCCGAAATCTTTCCTGTGCTTGTCAAGCCCCATGCCCGAGGCGGGGTCAAAGCAGCCAAGAATGCCGATCGTGGAATTGACCGCGACCCGGTTCACATCGGAGCCAGCGTCGTGCAGGTTACCTTCCAGGGCATTATTGACAGCGGTCCAGGCGTCACTGAAGTTGCCAAACACGCCGCCGATACAGCTGCGTATCGGCTCTGGCACGACATTGACGTAGCCGTGAGCGACGGGCGCGAGAGCGTACCTGTCGAGTGTGTCATTGAACTGGAAAGTCGCACGATTCAGCCCTTCAAGCGGATCGCGTGGATCGGCTATGTTGCTGGTCGCACACCCGCTAAACAGGCCAAGCACCAGGGTCGCTTTGGCAAGCGCACTGGCAGCCCTGTAGCCAGACGGGATCGCGTTCATTTTTTCTCCGGTAAGTTCGCGGCTGCTGGCAACGCCACAGCAAAGGGGCTAGGACAGAGGGGACGCAGCCGACGTCATCGAGTAGTTTCGAGTCAGAGCCTTGCGCGGTCTGTACGTCATCGCACTCATAGCCCTGATGATCACGCCCTCTTTTTCAACGGGCTCGCGCCAAGTGCATTCAGTATTTCGAACGGTCGCTTGAAGACCGAAGAGAACTTCGCTGAATCAAACCCGGGCGCAAACCCTTCACCAACCAGTCAGGATGCGCCACCTCTCGCACTGAGAGCGCGAGTCCGTCTGGCAGAACTACCAAAGGAAATTCACTGACGAGAGCACACGGGCATCGCCAGTGTGAAATTGCAGGACATCGTGCCCGGGATGATGGGCTGGCGAGGTTGTCAGCCGGGACCGGGCGCCTGTCCCGTCGCACTCCATCCTCCTCCAAGTGCCTTATACAATGTCACCAGGTTTTGCAGGCGTTGAAGCCTGATGCTCACGGTTTGTTGCTGGGCCGTATAAAGGCTGCGCTGTGCGTCCAGCGCCTGCAGGTAACTGTCAATGCCCGCCTTGTAGAGCATGGTGGACAGTCGGTAGGAATCTTGATTCGCTGAAACGAGCGCTTCCTGCGCCTGCAATTGATCATCGAACGTGCCGCGACCAATCAGGCAGTCTGACACCTCCTGAAACGCAGTCTGAATCGCCTTTTCATACTGCGCGACGTAAAGATTTTTCTGCTGTTTTGCGATATCCAGATTGGCGAAATTTGCCCCTCCCGCAAACAGGGGAAGGCTGATCGTCGGATTGAACGTCCACGCGCGCGAACCGTCCTTGAACAGACCCGACAATTCGGGGCTCGCCGTGCCGAAATTTCCGGTGAGCGAGATGCTTGGGAAGAAGGCTGCGCGTGCCGCGCCGATGGTCGCATTGGCGGCGATGAGATTGTGTTCAGCTGCAATGACGTCAGGCCGCCTTGTGAGCAGGTCTGACGGTAAACCTGGTGGCAAATCTTCAAGCAGATTTTGCGTGCCAAGCGTGCCCGCGGCGGGCAGATCGGCCGGTATCGGGGTGCCAAGCAGGAAGACCAGTTGGTCGGTGTCTTGTCCAAGCTGGCGCCGATAGAGCGCGAGATTGGCCTGCGCAGTGTCGACCGTGCTTTCAGCTTGACGCAGATCGAGGCGGCTCGACTCGCCACCGAGATAGCTCCGCTTTATGAGGGCGTAGGAGGTGCTCTGGCTGGTCAGCGTGTCTGCCGTGATTTGGACAAGGTCTTTGTCTGCAAGCACCGTGAGATAAGCATTTGCCACCTCGGCAACCAGACTGATGATCGCGCTACGTTGTGTTTCCTGATAGCCGAAGTACTCTTCCAGCTTTTCGTGATTCAAGCTGCGAAGTCGTCCAAAGACATCGATTTCATAGGAGGTAAAGCCGATGCCGGCACTAAACACCCGGGCCACATATCCGCCGCCTGCGCCGGCGCCAGCCGCAGCGGTACCTGCCGGGTAGCGCTCGGCGTCTTCAATCAAGGTGGCGTCAATGGTCGGAAAGAGGTCGGCCCGTTGCAAGCGATACTGCGCCTGTGCCGCAGCGACGTTGATGGCAGCGATGCGGGCGTCACGGTTGTTTGCGAGGGCAATTTCAATCAGGCGCTGGAGTGCTGGGTCGGTAAAGAACTCACGCCAGCCGATGTCAGACGCCGCGGTTGGGCTCGCTGAGCCGGCTTCTACCGTTGCTGGCAACGGCGAAAGCGCCGTACCGTCAGGCCAGGATTTGGCCACAGGCAGGTCGGGCCGCAGATATAGAGGCTCGAGCGTGCAGCCTGCAAGGACCGCGGCGAGCAAGCACGCCATGAAGCGGCGGTCAGGCAAATTATTCATGATGCAGGCGTCGATGGATCGACTGGCTTTACGGGTTCGGCGGGCAAGGGTTTGGCCTTGTCCTGGCCGCTTTTCGTGTGCGAGCGAATCACGACGAAAAAAACCGGAACGAAAACCACGGCCAGAACGGTGGCCGACAGCATGCCTCCAATGACCCCCGTGCCAATCGCGTTTTGCCCTCCTGACCCGGCGCCACTGGACAATGCAAGAGGCGTCACGCCTAGAATGAAGGCCAGCGAGGTCATGAGAATCGGACGCAGGCGCTGCTGCGCTGCGTGCACGGTCGACTCGATCAACGGCGTGCCGTCTTCGTGATTCTTGAGCGCGAATTCCACGATCAGAATGGCATTCTTCGCGGACAGGCCGACCGTCGTAAGAAGCCCGACCTGGAAGAAGACGTCGTTATCCAAACCACGCAACAGGGTCGCCAGTACGGCGCCGAATATCCCCAGGGGGATGACGAGCATGACCGACACCGGAATTGCCCAACTTTCGTATAGCGCGGCAAGTGATAGGAAAACGATCAGTGCCGAGAGCGCGTACAGGGCAGGTGCCTGCGACCCGGACAGCCGCTCTTCAAATGACAAGCCGGTCCACTCAAAGCCAAACCCGGCAGGCAACTTGGCGGCCAACTTTTCCATTGCATCCAGTGCCGTGCCGCTGCTTTGCCCAATCACCGGGCTTCCTAGAATCTCGATCGACGGTGAGCCGTTGTAGCGCTCCAGTTTTGGCGAGCCCACATCCCAGGTGGCGCGGCTGAATGCGGATAACGCGACCATGTTGCCCGCGCCATTTCTGACGTACCAGTTGGTCAAGTCCTGAGGCAGCATGCGCTCGTTAGCCTCGCCCTGGATGAAGACGCGCTTGACCCGGCCGCGGTCGATAAAGTCGTTCACATACTCCGAACCCCAAGCCGCTGACAGCGTCGTCGTGATATCCGGGATGGACAGACCCAAGGCGCTTGCCTTCTCCCAATCGACCGAAAATACATACTGCGGCTCGTCATCTAGCCCGTTCGGTCTGACCTGGAAGAGCGCCGGGTCTTTCGCGGCCTGCCCGAGCAACTGGTTGCGTGCATTCAGAAGCGCTGCATGCCCCTGATTGGTCTGATCAATCAATTCGAAATCAAAACCCGTGGCATTGCCGAGTTCAAGAACCGCGGGCGGAGCGAACGCGAACGCTTGCGCATCATGAATATTTCCCTGGAAGAATCCTTGTGCGCGTTTGGCGATGGCCTGGACGCGATTCTTGCTCCCCGATCGTTGCGACCAGGGCTTTAGTGTCACGAAGGCGAGGCCGGAACCCTGACCATGCCCGCCGAAGCTAAACCCGTTGACCGTGAACACGCTGTCCACCGACGCCTTCTCGGTATTCAAGAAGTAGTCGCGAATCTTGGCAAGGGTATTGCCAGTTCTTTCGGTTGTCGCACCCGGCGGCCCTGTTATCTGCACGAACAAGACGCCTTGATCTTCGTCCGGCAAGAATCCAGAAGGGATTCGCGTGAACAGGAAACTCATGGCCACTGCAATGACAAGAAAGATGATCATCCAGCGAAGGGTGCTTCTGACGACGCTGTTCAGGCCATTCCTGTATTTGTCCGTACCCTTGTCGAACCAGCGATTGAACCAGCCCGCAAAACCGGTGGTCTTCTTTTCCTTGCCAGGCTTTAGCACCGTCGCGCAAAGGGCGGGCGTGAACGTCAGTGCAACCAGAACAGACAGGACCATTGCGGAAATCATCGTCACCGAGAACTGGCGATAAATGACCCCGGTAGAGCCGCCGAAGAATGACATCGGCAAGAAAACAGCGGTCAGGACAACGACGATGCCGACCAAGGCTCCGGTGATTTGCCCCATCGATTTGATGGTCGCCTCTTTCGGGCCAAGATTTTCCTCGGCCATGACGCGCTCGACGTTCTCGACGACAACGATGGCGTCGTCAACCAGAAGGCCGATCGCCAGCACCATGCCGAACATCGTTAGCGTGTTGATCGAATAATGAAACAGCGACAGGATCGCGAACGTGCCAAGCAGCACCACGGGCACAGCCACCGTCGGAATCAGGGTGGCCCGAAGGTTTTGCAGGAATAACAGCATCACCAGGAATACCAGCCCGATCGCTTCGAACAAGGTCCGCACCACGTCGGTGATCGAAGTCGTCACGAAGGGGGTGGTGTCATACGGATAGATTGCGTCGACGCCGCTCGGGAAGGTCGGGCGCAGACGTGCGATCGTGGCCTTGACCGCAGTCGCGGTCTCCAATGCGTTGGCGCCGTTGGCAAGCTTGATGGCGATGCCCGCTGCCGGTTTACCGTTGTAGAGCGAGGTGGCCGAGAAATCCTCGCTGTCGAGTTCCACCCGCGCGACATCTCCCAGGCGGACCTGGGAGCCGTCGGAATTGACCTTCAGGAGAATTTTTTCGAATTCCTTCGGCTTTTGCAGCCGCGACGGACCAATGATGGTGGCATTGAGCTGCTGGCCTTTCACCGATGGCAGGCCGCCGAGTTCCCCGGCTGCAATCTGGACGTTTTGCGCCTGGATGGCGCTGGACACATCGACGGGGGTAAGACCATAGTTGTCGAGCTTCTTGGAATCCATCCAGATGCGCATGGCGTACTGCGAACCGAAGAGCTGGAAGTCACCCACGCCTTTGGTGCGGCTAAGCGGATCCTGCAGACTCGATGCGATGAAATCCGCAATGTCGCCCGGTGACATCTGCCCGTCGGTCGAGACCACGCCTACCACCAGCAGAAAATTCTTGGTCGACTTGGCAACGCGGATGCCCTGCTGCTGTACTTCTTGGGGCAGCAAAGGTGTGGCAAGCGTCAGTTTGTTCTGAACCTGAACCTGGGCCGTGTCGGAATCCGTGCCCTGCTCGAAGTTCAGCGTGATGGTCATGCTCCCATCCTTGTCGCTCTCCGACGAGAAATAGAGCAGGTTGTCGATACCGGAGAGCTGTTGCTCGATCACTTGCACGACGGTGCCTTGGACGGTTTCCGCCGAAGCACCGGGGTAGGTCACGGAGATGGAGATGGCCGGTGGGGCGATACTCGGGTATTGGGCGATCGGCAATGTGCGGATCGCCAACGCCCCGAGCAGCATGACGAGGATGGCAAGTACCCAGGCAAAGATCGGGCGATTGATGAAGAAATTTGACATGAAGACGCTTCTCGAAATGCCTGCGACTGCTGAATTAGGTGGCGTTTCCAGTCTCAGATTTTTGCGCCGGTTTGGCGGCATCAGCGGGCTCTGGCTTGGCTTTCGCGCCAGCCGCCGCCCCGCCCGGGGCTGCAACCGGGTCGACGCCGCTACGCAGTGCCGCCAGAGTTGTCTCTGTAGCGGTGACTTGCACGCCAGGCTTGGCGCCTTGCAATCCCAGAACAATGACCTTGTCGCCCGGTGACAATCCATCGGTGACGAGCCATTGATCGCCAATCGCGCGGTCAGTCTTCAGCTTGCGCAGTTCGACCTTGTTATCGGCGTTCACGACCTCTGCAGTAGGCAGGCCACGCTGGTCATGCGTCACGCCTTGCTGAGGCACCATCAACGCGCGGTCATCGTTGCCCTCTCTGATCCGCTCATGAACGAACATTCCGGGCAAGAGCGTCTCGTCGGGATTGCGGTATTCAGCGCGTAACGTGATTGCACCGGTGCCCTCATCGACGGAAACTTCAGAGAACTTCAACACGCCGAACTGCGCAAACGGCGTGTCGTCTTCAAGCTTGAGACTGACTTCTGCCTGATTGACGCCAATTTTCTTCAGCTTCCCGTTCGCGAGCTCACGTTTTAGCCGGAGCAGCAGGGTGCTTGGCTGTGTCACATCGACGTAGATCGGGTCAAGCTGCTGCACTGTGACGAGCGCCGTACTCTGATTGGCAACCACGAGAGCCCCCTCGGTGACAGAAGATCGCCCCGATCGACCGGAGATGGGTGACAGAACCTTGGTGTAGACGAGGTTGATGCGCGCGGTGTCTACGCCGGCCTTGGCACTGGCAATATCTGCCTCGTCGGAGCCCAGCGTCGCGACAGCATTGTCGTAGTCCTGACGACTGATCGCTTCCGCGTCAGCGAGCGGCTTGTAGCGTTGCGCCAATAACCTTGCCGAGACCGCGGTAGCCTCCGCCTTGGCAAGCGTTGCAAGCGCGCTCGCAAGCGCGGCTTCAAACGGAGCAGGGTCAATTTGATACAGCTGTTGGCCCGCCTTGACGTCACTACCTTCAATGAACATCCGTTTCAAGATCACGCCATTGACCTGTGGAACAATCTGGGCGACACGAAATGCTGTGGTCCTGCCGGGCAGGTCCGTGTCGATTTCCACCGATTCAGGCTCAACCTGCACGTACGAGACTGCAGGAGGGGGGGGAGGCGGGGGAGGTTTCTTGCTGCACGCAGCGAGTGCGAAGATGCCTACGAACAGCATCCCAAGAATCTTCGGCCATGCATGCGCAGGTCTTTTTCGGGCCGATCGATCTATCATCGAAATTCCTTCGGATGCCCACGTCGCATCGTCAATGGTCAATCGCTTCTCATTTGAGAGCGACTGTTCGAAAGCGACTGCAGAGCGCCGAGCATCATTCCAAAGTCCCCATGCACCGCTGCAAGACTTCATGCTTTCCTGCCGCATCGGGCCAGGGCGAGCTTCGCAAAAGGACCGGAACTGGGTCGATCACACTTGCCCTGCGCCGAAGCATTGGCGCCGCAGCAGACCGACTCATTCGTGTGAAGCTGATGCGAACGGGCCAGTGCTTCAGAGCGAGCGGTTTGCATCGCACAGCCGGGGCAGATCAGCCGGACTCGCAACAACTCGAGCCCGGCGATCCGCAGTAGTCTTCTTCGTACCACTTCCTCTCAACGCTTACAGCATCTAGTCGCGCGCGGTCAGCGCCTCTCGCGTATCGGGCACGCCCCGAGGTCGCTTGCTACGGCAGCTAGTCGGGAGAATTTTCCGATTCTCGGTAGAGCCGGTCTGTGCGGTATCGCACGCACACCAGATTTAGGCTGACGACTAAAAGTGTGTGAAAAAGTCGGCGAGTGACTTCGACGATTCGTAGGGCTGTCGAGACGACGATCACCCGGGGTTGGACGCCACCCGAAATAGCCATCACCCGAAAAATCGTTGTGCGGTCGGCCCATTTTTTTTCACGCCAAAACGATTTCTCGTTGCGCAGCGCCATCGCTGCCGGCGCCCGAAATCGCAGGTGCCTGAAATGTTCGACACCGCACCGACTCACGCGAAGTTGGCGTGCATGCTCTCTCGTCCGCTTGCAGGAGAGTTCATGATCACCGACCTGGCACCGTGCACATTTTTCTTCCTTGCAGCATGGGCGAGCACCGCTCTTGTCAGTGGCACAAAAGTGCTGCCTGCACGTCGCCCGGCCGGGAAATCCGCAGATCTCAGCGGGCAAGGCGGCAGCTCGTCGACTTGCACATTAGGCGCGCGGCAACTTCTTTGCGGCGTTGAGCGCTGATGCATCTGCACGAAAAGCCTCTCGTTCAAGTGTGCAAATTCAAACGGGCCGGGTGTCCACCAGGTCTCATCACAAGCTTTGATCGATAGAGGTAGCTTCATGGGCACAGTGATCGGCAAATCGGGCGCCGTCCCGCCTTCATCTGCGGGCCGAGTCACACCCTGGCTCGGCGTGGTCCTGGTGGTTGTCTTGACCGCCGGCGCGTTGTTTGGCTACGACCAGGGCGTGATTTCCGGCGCGCTGGCTGGCATCAAGAAGGCATTTTCACCGAGCCTCCTGATGGTCCAGGTCATCACGAGCTGGGTAACGCTAGGCGCACTTGGCGGCTCGTTGGTCGCCGGCGAGCTTGGCGAGTTCCTGGGTCGCAAGCGCACAGTGCTCGTCGCTGCGGCGCTGTTCACGGCTGGCGCTGCGGTCCAGTACGTCGCAAGCGACACGGTGATGCTGGTGGCCGGGCGGCTGATCGTTGGTGCCGGTGTGGGAATGGCCGCCGTGGCGGCGCCGATCTACGCCGCGGAGCTGGCGCCGGCACGCGTGCGCGGTCGATTCGTTTCCGGCTACCAGCTCGCCATCACCATCGGTATCTTCCTTGCCTACCTGGTCAACGGCCAGCTTTCCGCGCAGGGCAACTGGCGGCTCATGCTGGGCGCTGCCGCGGTGCCTGGATTGGCGCTGTTCGTGGTCGGATTGTTTGCCCCGGAGTCGCCGCGCTGGCTGATGCTCAAGAACCGTCGCGCGGATGCCGCAAGCGAGCTGCACAAGGTGGAGCCCGACGTCGCGGCTGACGAGCGCTTGTTGACGATCGAACAATCGCTCGCCAAGGACGACGCGCACGCCACCCACTGGGGGGAGCTGTTTTCAAAGCAATGGCGCCGCCCGCTGCTGGTCGCGCTTGGACTCGCCATCTTCCAGCAGATCACTGGCATCAACGCGATCATCTACTACGCCAACCAGATTTTCAGCGCGGCCGGCTTCGCCACGGAAGCAGCGCGTGCCAGCGTCACCCTGTGGGCCATCGGCGGGGTCAATGTCGTAGCGACCTTTATCGCGATCGCCTTCATCGACCACATCGGTCGTCGCAAGCTGCTGCTGGTCGGCCTGGTCGGCATGGGGCTGAGCCTGGCCGTTGTGGGCGTGGCCTTTGAGTTTATTAGCGGGAGTCCTGCATCGGGGACAGCGAACGCGACGCCGAGCATGGCCGGCGTTGTCACGGTGGGTGCGCTTGTGGTCTTCATAACCTGCTTTGCGTTCTCGCTGGGCCCCGTGGTGTGGACAGTCATCAACGAAGTCTTCCCAGCGCCTCTGCGCAGTCGCGGTGTGGCGCTTGCCACGGCCGTGAACTGGGGATCGGCATGGCTGGTCAGCCAGTTTTTCCTGTCGCTCGTCACGGCCATCGGCAGTTCGCTGACTTTCGGGCTGCTCGCTTTATTTTGCGTCGCCGGCTGGCTTTGGATCTACCGTGCCGTGCCCGAGACCAAAGGGTTGACGCTCGAACAGGTTCAAAAGCTCTGGAGCGCCAAGGCATGACGATTGCTGCGCGCCATCGTGCGCGCGTCTTTGCCGCCTTCGCGCGGCCTCAAGACGCCGCATTATTCGCAACCGCCCTGTGCGCCCTGACCTTGCATGCCTCACCGGCCTTCTCCCAGACCTCCGCTCAGACGCTGACCGGCGATTGGGGTGGCGAGCGCACGCACTTAAGCGAGCAGGGCATCACGCTGACCGGCGGCTACGTCTCCGAAATCGCAAACAATATCCAGGGGGGTGAGCGCGAGTTGACGCGCTATTCCGACCAATGGACGGTGGGCGCGAAATTCGATCTTGACAAGCTTTTGGGGTGGCCTGCCGCGACATTCAAGGTGTCGATTACCGATCGCAACGGGCGCAGTCTGAGCAGCGACGCCGACCTGCAAACCCTGCAGGAAGTGCAAGAGATCTATGGCCGCGGACAGACCTGGCGGCTGACCCAGTTCTGGTATGACCAGAGCTGGCTCGACGGCGCCATCGACGTCAAGACCGGACGCATCCCGCTTGGCGAAGACTTCGCGTCCTTTAGCTGCGACTTCCAGAACCTGACCTTCTGCGGCTCACCGCCTGGCAATATTCGCGGCGACATCTGGTTTAGCTCGCCGGTCAGCCAATGGGGTGTCCGTCTTGTGCTGGCGGTAGGCAGCCAGGCCCATTTGCGCCTGGGCGTGTACCAGGACAATCCAACCTACGCCGAGGACGCCTGGGCGCGCAGTCAGGGCCTCTACCCGAACAACCCCGCGGGCACGACCGGCGCCATGATCCCGCTCGAACTTGATCTGACGCCTAGCGTGGCCGGCCTGCCAGGCAGCTACAAGTTCGGCGGCTGGTATGACACGTCAAATGCCAAGGACGTAGCGCTTGATGTCAACCACCAGCCGCTGGCACTGACCGGCGCTGCGGCGCTTGAGCGCGGCTCAAGTAGCGGCATCTACATCAACTTTTTGCAACAGCTCTCCGGCAGCAGCGGCGGCCGTGGTGCGAGCGCGTTCTTCAACGTCACGCAGGCGGACAAGGCGACGTCCGCGATGGACCTCGAGGTCGCGCTCGGTCTCGAATACAAGGGCTTGTTCGATGGCCGTCCGGCCGATTCGCTGGGCATCGCGATTGGCACCAACCATGTCAACGATCGCATTGCTTCCGCAGTGCGGCTTGCCGATGCTGTCACGGGGGCGACGACGCCCGTGGCCGGCTACGAAACGGTCGGCGAAATCTTCTATGCCTGGAAGGTGCTTCCGTATCTGAGCTTTGAGCCCAATGTGCAGTACGTGCGCCATCCGGGTGGCATCAGCTCGAACGAAGCGGTGGTGGTTGTCGGGCTGCGCACGAGTGTGGATTTCTAATTCTTCGAGCCTTGGCAACTGGTCGCATGTGTGCGGTGGCGTACAGACCACTGCGCTGGATGTTTTCAAACTTGCTCGAGGCGCGCCCGAAGGCGCGGTAACGATTTTGGTCGTGCAAAGGAGGTGAGCGAATTGAAGCAGATGCCAGAACCGTCGCAGCCGCTAGGACCATTGACTGTCACGAGGCGACGCGTACTGCAGGCGCTTGCTACGCTTGTGCCGGCGATGGGCCTCGCGACCATGCCGCTTGCTACCCATGCCCTCGAGGCCGACGACGCCTTCCTCACTGCCAGCCGCGTGATCACGGGCAATACGACGCTGTCGGCCGGAATTGCACGGCGGATGATGGCTTTGCTTGTGGTCAGGATCCCGGAGTTTGCTGCCAAGCTCGACGATCTGCTCAAGGCCTTTCGGGCAACCGGCGGTACGCGCGAAGAGATGCTGTCAGCACTTAAGGATAGCCAGGTTCAGTTTGCATTGGCCATCGCCCAGCCCTGGTACCTGGGCCACGTCGGCACGCCGTCCGATTTCGTCCTCAAAGATGACGCGGTCTTCGTCACCTATCTCGAGGCGCAAAGCTGGACAAAGATCGTGCACGAGGTGCCGCGACCCACCTATCCTGGCGCTGACGCGGGCTGGTGGGACGTTGCACCGCCAGGCGTTGACGCACCGGCCATGCCCGAAGGCATCAAGGAGTGGACGTTCCATCCGGGCGGCCCCGCTGACATCATGGCGCCCGACCCGAAATGGAAGGCGTACGCCACGGCGCCTCACGCCAGCATCGACGCAGCACGACGCGCAAAGCCAGGCAGTACTTGATGCGCTTCAAGGACGAGCGGCGTCGCCTGAACGCGCGCTCAGATCGCCTGCACGCACGAGGCAGAAGGGAGTTGGGTAAACATGGCCGTTTATGATGCCGATGTCATCGTCGTGGGTTCGGGATCGCTGGGCTCGCTTGCCGCGCTCGAACTCGCCAGGGCTGGGAAGACGGTCGTTATCCTTGAGGCCGGGCCGATGGTTCCCGACTGGAAAATTACCGAGAACTTTCGCACCAGCGCGCGCAAGGGCAATCTCAACGCGCCATTTGGTGACATTCCCTACGCCCCCAATTCCTATACGCCGGGCTATCTCGACTTTGACGCGGATGTCGGCTGGGTGCCCGGCACGCTGCGCGTTGCAGGCGGAACTTCCCGCCACTGGACCGGCGTGGCGTGGCGGCTGCTGCCCGAAGAGATGAAGATGCGCACGCAGTTCGGCATTGGCCGCGACTGGCCGATCTCCTATGACGAACTCGAACCGTTCTACACCGCTGCGGAATATCAGGTCGGCGTCAATGGCGCTGACGAGACCGACTACTCCGGCCTGAACCGGGGCGCGCCCTATCCGCCGCGTTCGAAACCCTACCCCCTACCCCCCGAAGCCAAGCCGTACGCCTTGCAGCGCTTCCAGATGCGCGCAGCCGAGCGCGGCTATCGCGTTGATCACGCGCCCAATGTGCGCCTGTCCCGGCCGTATGCCGGACGGCCCGCGTGCATCGGCAACAACGTCTGCAATCCGAACTGCCCGATTGGCGCCAAGCACTCCGGACTGCATGACTTGGAGGCGGCGCAACTGGCCGGCGCCACCCTTAAGACCGGCGCCGTCGTCGACAAACTTGAAAGCGATGCGCAGGGCAGGATCATCGCCGTGTCGTTCCTCGATCCGAATGGTCTTCGCAGCAGGCTCACGGCCAGGACCTACGTGATCGCCGCACACGGCTTTGAGACGCCAAAGCTGCTTTTGATGAACGGCCTTGCCAACCGCTCCGGCATGGTGGGCAAAAATCTGATGATGCATCCGACGCTGTCGATGGGCTTTTTCGCTGACGAGCCGCTGTGGCTCGGTCGCGGACAGTATTTGCATGGGGCGAATCTTCAGCATCGCCTGCGCAGCGACCGCTCGAAAGTGTCGGGAGGTTTCTACCAGTTCATGAACCATAACGCCGCCCCTGCCATGGCCGTCGCGCTTTTCAAGGAGGGCAATCGGATCGGCGCGAGCTTGGACGACGAGCTGCGCCGACGCGCTTCGCAGTACATGGCAATCCAGTTGCTACTGGAGGATCTGCCTGATCCTTCGAACAGCATGAGCGTCAATCCGTCTTTCAGAGACAGCCTCGGCCAGCCGGGCATCCGGGTGCACTACCGGCTAAAGGACTACGCCAAATCGGCTTTGCCGCGCACCATCGACGACTATTCGAACTGGCTGCAGGCCATGAATGCTGTGCCGCAGGAACTGCCAGGTGCGCACTGGTACAACCAGCACCACATCATGGGCACGGTGATCATGGGATCTGATCCTTCAGATTCCGTGGTTGACAAAGACCTGCGCTGTTACGGCCACGACAACCTGTTCCTCGTTACCACCGGTGTCTTCCCGTCGGTCTCCTGCGTCAATCCGACACTGACCGGCATGGCCCTGGCAATCCGCGCTGGCCGCCATATCGCGAAGGAGGTCTGAGCGTGAGAAGCGTGATGCTGGGCGCAGCGCTTGTGCTTGGCCAGGTGGCGCTGCCCGCAGCAGCACAGCCCGCCGGTGCCCAACCCGCTCTAGTCGAGCAAGGTCGTTATCTGGCAGTGGCGGGTGATTGTGCCGGCTGTCATGGCGAATCGTTCAAAGGCGGTGAGCCAGTGGCCACGCCGATCGGTGCTATCCACGCCAGTAACATCACCCCCGATCGCGCAAGCGGAATCGGCTCGTGGTCGCTCGGGCAGTTCTCAGACGCACTGCGAAAGGGGCGCGCGCCTGAAGGACATCTATATCCTGCCATGCCCTATACGGCTTACACGGGGCTTAGCGACATCGAGGTCCAGGCCCTCTATTCCTATTTCATGCTCGGCGTGAAGGCGGTCTCGAACCGGCCTTTGGCCAACGACCTTCCTTTTCCATTCATCCGCGCCGCAATGGCACCGTGGGACTTGCTGTTCCTGACCGAGGGCAAGCCAACTGGCGCAGCGACGGTCCACGGTGAGCAGCAGTTGCGCGGCAGGCTGCTGGTCGAGACCCTGGGTCACTGTTCGGCGTGCCATTCGCCCAGGGGCACGATGATGCAGGAACGCGCCGACCGGCACCTCGCCGGGGCGATGGTCGCTGGCTGGTGGGCGCCCAACATTACTGCCGACGCGACCGGCATCGGTGGCTGGAGCGACAAGAAGCTGGCATCGTTTCTGGCCACGGGTCACTCCGATCTGGGCGTGGCTGCGGGTGAGATGGCTACTGTCGTGTCGCGCAGCCTGAGCAAGCTTACGCCAGGCGACATCGACGCCATTGTGGCCTATCTGCGCGCCGTGCCGAAGATGGTTTCGCCGAAGCTGCTTCGAGCTGCCACGGTGACGGCCTCACCGCTTGACATTGCTGCGATCGAGCAGCCGACCGAGCTGTCGGCCTGGCAATCGCAGTTGGGTCACGGTACGCGGCAAGGCGACGTGCTCTACCAGAGCGCCTGTGCGTCGTGCCACGGCGCCGATGGCAATGGATCGGCAGGGCTCGTGCATCCGTCGCTGCATTTGATCGATAGCGATAGCACCGCAAACGCAGCGACTCTGGTACAGGTGATTGCGCACGGCGTCGATCGCACCGTCGGTGCCCGGCACACGTTCATGCCGCCGTTTCGCTCCGATCTGGACGACGGGCAGATCGCTTCTCTTGCCAATTTCGTGCGCACCGAGTTCGGTGGCGTGGGGAGTGTCCTAACCGATGCCGACGTGGCGGAGATCCTCGCAGGCAAATCCGCCACGCCCTGGCTTATTCGCTATGCCGGGCCGCTTGTGATCGCCGCAATCGTCATCTTTGTGCTTGGGCTGTTTCTGCTTTCCTGGAAAGTCTGGCGAACGTTCACACGCCGGCTGGCCCGGAGATAGACAGGTGCCAGGGCCCGCACGTGCGCAAATGACTTGCGACGCCGGCCAGACGCAGGGCGAAAATACCAGGGATTACGAATGCGCCAGTTTGGCAGGCCTCTTGCCAACTGCGACACTGTTTGAATGCGCATGATTTCCGAAGGGCAGGTCGGCATCCCTGATATAGGTCTGGAACTTGGTCATGAGCGAGCGGGCTTCGGCGAGATCCTCATCGGCTGGAGATAGTTCCTGAAGTTCGGATGTTCCGTCTTCTTCGTCCGCGTTCTGGGCTATATCGCAAGGAGCGGCGGGTCGGGGGGATCGGGGCATTGTTGCTCTACCTTGTGATTGGCCGTAAGGGCGGCTTGTTATTGTCTTGACCCGGGGGATCGGATTCGTCGGACGGCCCCAGGAGCTTGATCATGGCAACCAAGGTTGCAAAAAGCACGCACCATGAAATTGCGCCATCGGGCTCGTTTGCAATCCAGATGGCTTCGGCTGCGAGGACAGCCAGACAAAACCCGCCGACTCGGAACATGGGGATGTAGTTCCGTTATCGCGCGGCAGGTGGCGTGCGCTTGCGTTCCCGTAGATCGGCGAGGGATACCTCATCGGCGCACGGGGTCTTTTCGATCGACTTTACTTCGCGCTGTGCCATCCTGACACCGTCAAGCGGCACGACGCGGCCCAGCGCACTGAAGTATCGAACACCAGTGGAAAGCCGTGCCTTGAGTCGCGAGGGCGCCATCGCCAGTGCCTGGGCGTCGGTGCGAAGAAGCGCAGCCCAAACGTCCGTTTCTGACTTGGGTGCAAGCGGGTCGCCAGAATTTCCGGCGCGAGAGGCACGCCTTCTCAATTTGAGGCGGCCGGGGTCTACTTGCGGCTTGGTCGTCAAGCCGTCCACCGTGCGCCACCAATAACAATACAGAGGTGCAATGCAATTCCCAAAAAGTAGCGTTTGCCGTACCCAGCCGTGCGTCGTCATCGCGGACCGTCTCGCCTGTTACGCGAATGGACGGTGCGCCTGGCCGGCCCCCGTTTTCCTGAAAGCACGGGCAGCCCGCTGGCGCATGAGCACAGCAGCACATTGACCCCTGATGGCTGGGCTGTCTGTCTGCTGTCGCACGTTTTCAGCGCTTTGCGCCAGCCTTCAATGACCATGTCATCGCGCCAGGCGTTGCGCGCCAGCCGACGCCAGCGCTTCAGGCGGATGTTTGATCCTGCTCGTGTGTGCGCTACCGTACAGACCCGTCTCGCGCCGGCAGGGAGACTGTGCAGACATTTCGGGGCTAAGCCTCTTTTACGAGTCCGCTATGCGTGGGACACGACATGCCTCGCAAGCGTTATCTGCGCGTGGCTCTGTAGGGCATCTGCAACCGGTGAAGCCCTCCGGAAACAGTGGGCCGGGGCCGGTCTTTGCACCGACGCATGCGCAAACGCAGGCGATGAACCGCGATGGCTTCCTGATCGTTCGCAAGTTTTTTTGCGCGAGCGAAATCGAACAGCTCGCAAATTGGTCAGGCGATCTCGCGCGAGCGCCCGAGATCTCAGGGCGACACTGGGTCTTCCACGAAAATAGCGTGACCGGGCCGAAACACAGGCTGATCCAGCGCATCGAAAATTTCTGTCCCTTTCACAGCGGTTTTGCTGCAGTGATCGAGCATGGCGCACTGCGCCGATGGGCCGAGTCTCTACTGGGCGGTGAGGTGGTGCTGTTCAAAGACAAGATCAATTTCAAAATGCCTGGAGGCGCGGGTTTTTTGCCGCACCAGGATCAACAGGCCGGCTGGAGCAAATATGCGCCGATCTTTATCACGGCGATGGTCTCGATCGATCCGACCACGCCAGAGAACGGCTGTCTCGAGATTGCGCCACGCCGTCTGGGGGAGGGCCTGATGGGTGAAGAATGGACGCCGCTCGCCGCAGGACTCGTAGCGCTCAAGCCCGTGCCCACAGAACCTGGAGACGTCATTTTTTTCGACAGTTATGTGCCGCACGCGTCCAAGCAGAACACGACCCGTGCTGCGCGCAAGGCGTTATACGTGACCTTCAACCTGGCGAGTCACGGAGATCTTCGCGCGCAGTACTTTGCCGACAAGTACGCGGCGTTCCCGCCGGACGTCGACCGCGACCCAAACGGCTCTTACGTGTTCAGAGTCTAGCGCCATGGGCACTTATCCGTGAGCGCCGGTCGCATTCCTTTCGGGGCGGCGCGATGGGGGCCGCTTCTTGGTGGCCTCGTCGGCATAGGCTTATCGATCTGGCTGCTAAGAAGCTATGGTGTGCGCCGCATCCTTGAACTGGTCAGCGATGCCGGATGGGTTGGCATCGCATGCGTTGTGGCGTTCCACGGCATTCAGATGTTTTTCTCTGCATTCGCGTGGCGCGTGATCGCAAAGCCTGTCCCACCCTGCGGCTCAGTGCGCGAGTATTTCGTCTTGCGCTGGATCCGCGAAGCAGTCAACAACCTGCTTCCCCTGGCACAAGTCGGTGGCGAGGTCGTGGCATCGCGCCTTCTTGGCCGAAGCGGTACCAAGCTGCCGATCGCGATC
>Ga0116229_10006879_pt1 | contig 18206 bp, 18 predicted proteins | sample S1TSphgellanicum_3_FD_87313 | JGI IMG/M metagenome (GOLD analysis project Ga0116229, IMG submission 87313) | Host-associated microbial communities from peat moss isolated from Minnesota, USA - S1T2_Fc - Sphagnum magellanicum MG | ecosystem: Host-associated > Plants > Peat moss > Unclassified... | reverse complement strand
GTTATCGGCGCGTACGCGCGCTACCTCAAAGGTGCGTTCCTCGATGCGAGCCCGGAGGCTCCGGGAGTTCCATCGCTCAGTACGGCCTACTATAGCGCGTGGTTCGAGTACAAGCTCTGATGACGAGTCCGTCGTCGCCGACCCTGGACGATGCTCCGCAGAGAACGATCGTCCTCAACGTCTGCTTTCTGGCCATCTTCATCGACGGAGCTGCGGTGCCGGCGACCGCGGGTGCAGTCGCGCAGATGACGCACGCCTTCGCACTTTTGCCGAGGGAGGCGGCGTGGGCGTCGATCGCTTTCAACGTCGCTTATAATCTGACGGTACTGCTGTCACTGTGGTTGATCGGACAGCATGGGAAGCGCGGCTACTTTCGGGGTTCGCTCCTCGGGTACGCGACGGCTTTGCTCGTTCTGGCCCTCGCGCCAACCGCCGGGATCGCGATCGCGGCACGCGTCGTCGAGGGAGCATGCCTCGGCGGCCTCTTCGCATCCGCGCTCCTTACGATGGTCGGCATCTCGCCGGCAAAGCGCCTTCCAGTCGTCTTCGCGCTTTTTACACTCATCTCGCTTGCGGCGCCGGCGCTCGGACCGCTGCTCGCGGCGATCGTTCTGCACGCGTCCGGTTGGCGAACTCTCTTCGCCGCACTCGCCTTGTTGCCACTCGCGGGCGGCTTGATTGCCGGAGCGTACATGAAGGACGTCGACCCTCCCCGCCCACTCTTTTTCGATACCGCGTCGTTCGGCTCGGTTGCGATTTTTTTGCTCGCGTTTTACTACGTCACAAGCATAGGCGCTACGGTCGGTCTCAACGACGCCTCGATCGCATCGACGGCCATTCTCGGCGCGATTGCACTGGCATGGTTTTTGCTCCGCGACTTCAGGCTCGCGCGGAATCCATTCGTCAACGTCGCACCGTCGCGTATCCCGCTGATCGCGCGCGGCATTGCAGCTTGCATTATCTTGGGCATCATTTTGGGCGCGACCGCTTCACTCGTGAGCTTCGCACAACAGATCTTACACCTCGATCCGCTCGGCGCGACGGCACTTGCCGCAGCACGATTCATTGGCGCGATTCCGGGAGCGTGGGCCGTCTACGCGATTGGAACACGCAAGCTTCTTGACAATCGTGATGCCACACTGGTCGGCTTAGCGGTCGTCCTGGGGTGTTTCGGCGTTCAGGCACTTGGCGCGGCTACGCACGGCCCAATCGTCTTACACGTCGTGGTTGCGGTCGTCCAGGGCTTTGGATTGGCGCTCGCCCTCGGACCGTTCGCGTCGCTCTTGTTTGGAGCAGCTCCCCACGAACAGTTCGGCGCGCTCGCGCTCCTCTTCAAAATCGCCCTCCTCGTCGGCAGCGCGCTCGCAGTACCGTTGATGGATACGTCGGTAACGCACGACGCAACGGCAAACACGTCCTATGGAATCCTCTGGACGATTTGCGCTTGCCTCGCGGGCGTCGTCGCGACCATCGTTGCGACGCTCCGAACGCGAGACGCCGTCTTATCTCCACGGGCATAGACTCGGGTTGGGACGTTCGCCGCCATCGCGTCGCACCTCGGCACGAAGGCGGTACGGACGCACGCTATGGTTGGAGCTCACCATCCAAATGGAGACGTTCTCATGTACCGATTTGCCCTCGTGCCCGCCGCCGTCATGGCGGCCCTCGTAACACTAGCCGCGCCGGCACTCTCGAACGATCGTTTCACGGGCTTGCCGATCGCACCGGGCGTCGGAGACAACGACCCAGCGAACTCGTCAGGCATCTGCAACGGCTCGAACCACGTGCGCGCTTCGATCTTCTCGTGGCCGACGCGCACACCCGCCTCGTCGATCGCCCACTGGTACGAAGGTGCGTTGCCCGGTTCGACCGCATCGACCCTACACCCGAGAGCTGGCTTGACCGAATACGTCGTCTCGACGTCGACGAGCCGCATCCAAGTGTTCGACTACCTTGGCAGGACGCTCTTGAAAATCGAGCACGCAGAGAAGCCGCTCGACTTTAACCACGCGCCAAAAAATAGCTGTAGCGAAGCTTCATAACGCAGCGAGGGCTAATGCTGATTTGCGAACGTCTCGCGCACGAGATCGGCCGCGGCTGCCCAAGGATCCACGTTGTCCGGCATGGCGACGCCGCTGATCTGCACGTACGCATCGCCGCGTCGCACGCCGAGAAACAGCGTGAGACTCGATCCGTACGCGAATTGATCGTCACCGAGCGTGGGAAGCCCGCGCGGCGTGCTCGCCGTTACCACGCCCGCGGCCATCCCCCCGTTTGGAGCAGCCGACGCCGCGGCTTTTAGCGCGCCGGTTGCCATCCCGACGTCTTGCCGAAGAAGATCCAATTCGTGGGCACCGTCTTGAGCGTCGAATTCGACCGTGAGGTCCGTAGCCAGGGTTTTGAACCGGAAATCGCACGAATCGTTGTCTACCTTTACCGTGTCGACGCTATCGTGGATCGCCTTTTCCACCGACGCCCTGTCGATGAGCGTGCAGCTTCCGGACGGAGCGGCGGTCGGCGCAGCGGCGTCAGCCACAGGCGACGCCGTGGAGTCGGCGGCGTCAGCCACGGGCGACGCCGCCGAGTCGGGCGCCGCCGAGCCACTCGCGTCCGTCGCAGGAGCGTCGGAGGCGTCGCCGCTTGAAGCCGGCGCGTCGGACGCCGCACTCCCTACGCTCGTCTGGTCTTGGGCCTTACTCCCCGAGTCGCCGTGCGAACATGCGCCGAGGATGCAGAGCGCGGCCATGAGGCACGCACGGGTCGTGATCCATCGAATCGTTTCCATGGCACGATTCTAGGTTGCGAGCGTGCGGCGAGCGTGCCGCGGCTAAACCTTAGAGCTGTTCCTCACAAACTATCGCCAGCTCTTGACATGCCGCAAGGCACACGACTCAGATGAGCTTCATCTCCGGAGAGCAAATAAGGATAGTAGAGAATTTCGTTCGGATCGACAAATCGTCGTCGATCCGGCGCACGTGGCGTCGCTGGCACGAGGTCTCTCGTTCTTATCGCCACGTACATGAGCGTCTCGCAGTCGCCGCCGAAATCGTGACTGACGAAAAATAGTATTTCAGGAACGGGCGTCAGCGGAACGGGCTTATCGACCGTCGGCTCGATGCGAAGCTTGTAGCCGACTAGCTTTACCGCAATACCATCGAGATGGCGATACTCCGCAACCGTGGACAGTATCGTCGTCGGGCGATCTTGCGGAATACAGCGGCATACGCGAAGCGTTGCCGCCAAGTTTCCGGTCGCCAGATTATCGAGAAGGGAGCCTAAGAATGCAGGATCCGGGTTCGGATCACCAACGATTCGCGAAATGGAGTTGTTCGGAAGGACGACGTGCGCGTCGACGTACGACGCCGGCGTCGTATCGATGAAAGCATAGATTACGAGCGCGATCAGAAAAACAATGTGACTGCAACGAGCCCGCACGTACATTCTTCATAGGAGATGCTACGCACGTCTCGATCTGCCTTTAGGCCGGATACGAGTTACGCGACGGCCTCTTCGCGTACCGAGCGTTCCAATGCGTCGATGGTGCGCGGGCGATGCATGCTCGCCGATCCGAGAAGGGTTGCGTTTGCGCGCGCTCGTTTGAAGTAGAGGTGGTTCTCCATCTCCCAACTGAAGCCCAGCGCGCCGAAGATTTGCACGCTTCGCTCGGTTGCGGCCACGTAAGCTTACGACTCGCATCGTACAAGGTCCCGAAGAGCGTGGATTTCATCGAGACGATGCCCGTCATCTCCTCGGGCAAGGTCTCGAAGCGCGAACTTCGCGAGCGTTACTGGAAGGATCACGCGCGCGGCGTCGCCTGAGCACCTCGCACGCTCACAATGGGTGTTCCGATATCGCAGGATCGAATCGAGCGAACCAAATCGCGCCACTCATTATCTGAGATCACGCATGGAAAATCCCAGATCTTTTTCGCGCTGCATTTTCCCGAACTTGGGTAGATCGGGAAGATGTCAACGAACATCGATCGCCTTCAACGCTTGTCGGTGCGAAAGCTTTCCGCGTTGGTCGGGTTGCTCTCGGTAATTGCCGCGCCGCTGGCGCTGATCGGAGCTTCGAGCCCGGGAGCGGCACCCGCGGCGAACAGCGCGACCGCGACGTCTTTACCCACCGTGCCGACCACCGCACCGCCCGTACTCGAGTCCTTCGCGCGCGCGTGGGACGGCGTCACGGCGTATCGAGCGACCGTCACGGTTTTTGCGGCGAAAGGCGGCGACGTTCAGAATCTCAGCTTCACGTACGATTTTCATAAGCCATCGAGCTTCACCGTGCACGTGATCGACGGACCGAACGCGGGAGTAACGTTGACCTGGGACGGCGGCCCGACCGTCCAGGCGTCGCGCGGCCGCGGCCTGTTCGCCGCTCTTCTCAAGCGAACGATTCCGCTTCACGATCCGCTGGTGACGACGATTCGTGGAGCGTCGATGGATCAGCTAAGCTACGGCGCCATCCTCGCTCATACGGAGCAGACTCCTGGAGCTCTCACACAAAGCCAGGGTGAGCCGATCGCCGGCATTCCCACGCAAATGCTGTCGCTCGTTCCGAACGATCCGGTGAGTGATGCCGGACTGAGCCGCGAAGTGATCGACGTCTCGACGCTAACGCAGCTCCCGATACGCATCGAAGGCTACGAAGGCGGCAGGCTCGTGCGCAGGATCGATTTCACGGACGTTCGGCCGGAAAAATAGCCGGGTATCCGCAGAACCAAGCTCGTTCGAGCCTAACCTCTCGACGCCGCCACGGCGACCGGGAGCACGAACTTCGCATCCAGCGCGCGTTCCACGTCGGCTTGAAGCGAGATGAGGTGCGCGCGCGTCTGCAGATCGAGTCCCGACTTCGCGAGCGCGCGCTTCGTCTGCCCGTCGACGCTCGTGAGTTCCAAGCGCGCGAGCGCCTGTGCGTCGAGCGGCGTACCCGGCAGCGGCGCCGTGATCATCCGCGCGAGCATCCGTGCGTACGCGCGCTGCAAGTTGCGCCGAATTTGCGTCGAGGGCCGGCCCGCATCCAAACCGCCGAAGACCGACGTTTGCGTCCACGTGAAGAGGTCGGCGAGCGTCATCGTGCTCCCGGCGGCCGCCTTCGTCGGCATGTCCGCGAGCCGCTGAAGCACGAGCGGCGCGAAGATATTCGAGAGCGCACGTGTCTGGAGGCCGCCGACGAGTTCCACGACCGGGAGGTCGTGGCGCGGTTGCGGATCGTATCCGAAGTTCGCGAACGGCATGTACTCGGTGTAGACGAGACGCTGCAACGTCGTGGGCGAGAAATGCCAATTCGAATCCGCGAAGAGATACTTGTCGAGCAGCGAGAACGCGCGTTGCTCCTCGGCCCGCGGCACCGGGGTCAAGGCCGTATGCACGCCCGGATCGCCGATGCGGTTACGCGTGAGGTACTCGCCCGCAATGTAATGCGTGAGCGACGACGAGCACGTGGCATATCGATTCATCAGCGAGAGGAACGCGGTGCGTTCGTCTTGCCACGGCTGTTGATAGGCCGGGAACCGATGGTCGAGCGTCGCGATGAAGCCCTTCGTCATCTCGAGTTGCGTCGAGCACCAGTCGATCGGACGATTGGAGAGCAAGAACGGTGCGGCGCGAGGATCGATCGCGTGCCCGTCGGTGAAATCGCCGTCTTCATCGCCAGCGAACATATATCTCGGGTCGGCCGACGACTGCGCCCAGCGATCGAGCGTCGGGCGTTCGTCCTGAGGTGTCTTCGCACCGGGCACCGCCCCGTAACCCCAGTGGATTACATGAAAATCGTAGGGTCCGAGCGCGATCGGCGAATACGTGCCGCTCGACGTGCCCTTCGGCCAGATGTTGACCGGCCAGTAATCCATGACCGACGACGACGTGCCGTGCGCTTTCGTGAACGTCGCGCTGCGCAGTTCGTCTTCGGTGAACGCGTTGTGCGCGATGAAATTGTGGCTGAGACCGAAATCGTGACCGACCTCGTGCATCGTCACAGCCTTAATACGCTGGTAGACGTATGAATCGAGTTCGCCTTGCGTGGCGCCCATCATCGTTAGCGCCGTCGCGCCGAAAGCACTTTGCGCGGCCTCGCCCTGCGAGAAATCGGTTTCATCGTGATTCGGCGCGTACGCGTTGCGCGCGCGCGCCGGAGATGCGGGTTCGTCGGCACTCGGGAACGAGAGTGCCGCGAGCAGATTGCGTTCGTTAAATTTTGCGTAGCGCCCGAGTGCGCTATCGAGGAGCACGCCGCCACGGAAGATCTCGCCCGTCCGCGGGTCCCATACGATCTGAGCCTCCGCGCCGAACTCGGTCGGCTCGTCCGTCACCCAACGAATGACGCTGTAGCGAATATCGTCCGGATCCCAGGCCGGGTCGTTCGGTGGGTCGAGCACCTGGATCGCATTCGAAATGCCGACGTGCTCGAAGGCCTTGTTCCACTCGAGGATACCGTCGCGCACGGCACCGCGGTACTCATCGGGAATCGAACGATCGAGGTAAAACACGATCGGCTTCTTCGGCGGCGAGAGCTTCTGCGTGGGATCGCTCGGCTGGACATCCCAGCGCAAGATGAACCAGCGCAGATTGTCGTATTCGGAATCGCGATCGAATGCGGCGTGCGGATCTTCCCAAAACCCGACGCGCTCGTCGTATAGGCGCGGCATGTAATCGGGCGAGCTCAGGATTTCCGAGAAATTGTATTTCACGCGCATCTGCACGTAGCGCGGATCGGGAACCGTATCGACGCCGTCGATGCCCGAGGACGTAAAGCTCTGGTCAGCTTCGACGATGATGTTCTTCGGAAACGCCTTGCTCGGACCGAAGTAACTCCGGGTCGGATCCAGGCGATACGTGGCCTCCGGATTCTTGTCACCGCCGACCGCCTGCGTGAGCGAGGTGCCGATATCGAGCAAATCGCCGAGTAAGGGCGACGCATCGAGCACGCGGACCTTACGATCCTTGTCTTGACTCACGACCGGAAGAACCGCTTCCACCGAATCCGCCGTCGACTCTTGCACGGCCGTCGCGATGGCCGTGCCCGGCGTCGCGATGAAACGCGTGTGAGGCCACACGAGCGCGACGGCTTTACCGACGTCGTGAAAGCGAACGATGCGACCGTCCTGCGTGAATTGATCGCCGGAATGAAAGCCGTAATTTCCGAGACCGTTCGCCGGCACGATGTGCTCGAGATAATCGGTATCGAGTTGATCGTCGTGAATCTCGATGAAGACTTTGCCGCCGACGTGATAGACCGGAAAGAGGCCGTCTTGCTTCGTCGCCGTCTTCACGAATTTATCGTAATCGAGCGCCTCCGGCGACGCCGGCGCCGGAGAGGCGGCCTTCGCGGCCGAGGCAGGCGTTGCGGGAGGAGGAGTTTGAGCGCAGGCACCTGCCGACATCGAAAGAGCCGATGCGAATAGGATCGCGACGGAGAGCACGGATTTCATCGCGGCGAGATTCGGCCGATGCCGGAAGGTCCCTACGCGCGTTCGGCGCGCGAACGAGGCGGTGCGACGCCCGTTTTCTCAGATACGCGTTCGAGGCTCGCGACGACCACGGGATCGAGCCCGATGCCGGTCTCGCGATGCGCGCGCTCGCGCGACCGTTCGGGATCGCCCGCGACGTACACGCGCTCGTAGCCGGGGGCGGGCGTGCTCGAGCGCATCTCGTTCAGCAATGTTGAGAGATCCGTCTTGAACGCGGCGACGTCGCGAAACGCATCGATGCGAATCGCCGCGAAGAAGTGGCTCGTGATTCCGGGGTCGAGCACGTGCGTGGACGGCGGCATATCCGGCACCATCACGCCGCTTCCGAGCACGCCGCACACGATATCCGCGAGCAGTCCGAGTCCGAAGCCTTTGTGACCGCCGTTCTCGGTGCCGTAGCCACCGAGCGGCAAGAGAGCGCCGAGCATGCCCGCGCGCGGATCGAGCGTCATCGCGCCGCTCGCATCGATCGCCCATCCGGGTTGCAGCGGTTTGCCGAGGCGTTCCGCGATCTCGAGCTTCCCGAGCGCGACGGTCGTCGTCGCCATGTCCAAAACGAACGCGTCGCCGTCGGCCGCCGGAATCGCGTACGCGAACGGATTCGTCCCGAGCATCAGGTCGCGCCCGCCCGTCGGAGCCGCGAGCCGCCCCGCGTTGGTCGAGGAGATGCCGATCATATCGTGCTCGAGCGCGAGCATCGCGTAGTACCCGGCGATACCGTAGTGATTCGAACGTCCCACGGTCGCGATCGCGCAGCCGGCCTCCGCGGCCTTCGCGATCGTGCGCCGCATGACGCGATCCCCGACGGGATGCCCGAGCGCGTTGTTCGCATCGACGGCGAGCGAGGTGGCCGTCTCGCGCGTCGTCGTCTCGCGCGCTCGTGGATCGATGAAGCCGTCGCGGATACGATCGACGTAAAAGCGCTCGAGGCGCGCGACGCCATGCGACTCGATGCCGCGCATGTCGGAGGCACCGAGAATCTCGGCGACGAGCGCCGCGTCGTCGTCGCGGACGTCCAGGGCGACGAGCGCGCGACGAACGAACGCCCACAACTCCTCCGCATCGTAGTACGTGCGCTCGTTCGTCGGCATTCCGCTAGATACGTTCTTCGAGGTACGAGGTGAGCGGCGTCAGGTCGAAGTCGTTCCCGCTTCGATCGACACGTGTGTTGAAGATAAACGCAAAGTCGTATCCGTCTCCGAGCGATTCCATCCACGACGACGTGCCGTTGATCGACCCATCCCGTGTGGATCCCGGAACGCGCCCGCCGAGCCCGTACACGTTATAATGTCCGGCGTACTTCGCGAGCGATTGCGCGGAGACCGCGACGGTCGTCGGGCCGTCCAGGACCTCGTTAACGTAGAGACCGCCGTAGGTATCGGGAACCAGGTCGTACGCTTGCGGGGTGAGGACCGAATAGCCGGTATACGGGTCGTCGTACGTCACCTCGTTCGGCCGGCGCCCCGAGAGTGCGGTCGCGCTGACGACGGCGTCGTCGATCCCGATCGGGGCGAGCAGATTCGCGTTGATCCAATCGATGTAGCGTTGGCCCGTCGCTTTCTCGACGATGCGGGCGAGCAGATAGTAGCCCTCGTTCGAGTAGACCACGGTCGTCCCCGGTATCGAATAGAGGGGCTGCCCGTAAAGGTATGCGGTGAACTGCGCGTCCGTCAACGGACCGGTGTTTCCCGCGGCGATCTCGATGCTCTGCATGTTGAACTCCGGCGCGAATTCATCGGGGTTGTGCAAGCCGGCCGTGTGATCGACGAGTTCTTGCACCGTGATCGCGTTCGCGTTCGGATCCGGGGTCTGCGATGAGAGCAGCGGCTGCGTGACGCCGAGATACGGATACGCGAGCGTCGAGGGTGCGATCGTTCCCGCTGCGTAGAGTTTGGTGATCGCACCCGTAACGAACGCCTTCGAATTGCTCGCGATGCGCATGATCGACGTCGGTTGCGTGATCGCATACGTCGGATCCGTCGAGTTCGTATAGCCGTGCGAGAACACGACCGTCCCCGCTTTGCCGATCGCGAGTTCGCCCGCGCGGATGCCGTACTGCTGCATGAACGATTGCATTTCCGCATCGAGCGTCGCGTAGGTCGTCGACGGCGTGCCCGTGATGGTAAAGCCGACCGGACTCGCCGTCGGCGTTGCGGTGGGCGTCGGCGTCGGCACCGGCGCGCGCGACGGCGCGACGCTCGGCTCGCCTTCGGGCGCAGGCGGCGCACTCGACGAACTGCAACCGGCGGCAAACGCGAGCGCTACCGGAAGCGCGCAACGTGCGAACGAGCTCGCGCCAAAACGACGCACGACTACGCCCGCGCCGCGCGACCGCGGAGGCGCAGCGATCCGCGAACCGCACCGCCGAGGCCGCCCGGCAGAAACATCACGAGCACGATGAACAGCGCGCCGAGAACGAACAACGGCTCGGAGAGCGGAACGCGCAAGAGCGTGGGGAGCGATTGCACGACGCCGGCGTTCGCGAGCGCGACGAGCCGGAAATCGAGATACTCGTAGACCACGCCGCCGAGCACGGCGCCCCACAACGTTCCGACGCCGCCGAGCACCACCATCACGAGGAGCGCGAGCGTGAAGTTCGCCGACGTGACGCCGGGATCGGCGCCGCCCTGTAACAGAAGGTAGACGACGCCCGCGGCGCTCGCGAGAAATCCCGAGAGCACGAACGCGCCGAGCTTGAAGAGGTACGGATTGAGTCCGATCACCGCGACCCGGCGTTCGTTCTCGCGGATCGCCTGCCAGACGCGCCCGGCCGGCGAGTTTACCGCGAGATACCCGATCGCGTAGGTGACGATAAGAAACGCGAGCGCGATCCAATAGACGTTGCGCGTGTTCGCGACCCCGACGAGCGCCGCGGGAAGCGTATCGCCGCCGAGTGCGAGCCCTTCCTCGCCACCCGTGATCCCCCACGGATTCTGCATCACGAGAATCGAACCGGCTTGCGCGAACGCGAGCGTCACCATCGCGAACGGAATGTCGCGAACGCGCAAACAGATCGCGCCGAGCACGGTCGGTAGCACGACCGCGACGGCGGCGGTCACGAGGAGCGCTGCGGGAAGCGAGAGATGCCAGCGCTCGAGTGCGATCGCCGTGACGTAGACGCCGGCCGCGAAGTAAAGCGCGTGCCCGAACGAAAGCAGACCGACGAACCCGAAGACCAGATCGTACGATAAAGCGAGCGCGCCGAACACGAAGCAGAGCGCGAGGAGGTTGAGCGTTCCCGGCGACGAGAGCGGACCGTCGAAGAGGAGCGGCACCGTGACGCCGATGGCCGGTAACGCGAAGAGCACGACGATGCAGACGAGTGCGGTCGCGCGCGCGAGCGTGGCGTTCACGTGCGTTCGCCCGCAAACCCGCCGGGGCGCGCGAGCAACACGCCGGCGAGCAAGAGCACGACCGCGAAATCCCCGGTGCCGGCCGCCGCGTAGAAATTCAAGAACTGCTGCAACACGCCGACCACCACGGCGGCGACGGCCGAGCCGGTGACGGATCCGAGCCCGCCGATCACGACGACGATGAACGCGAAGATGAGAATCGACGTGCCGCGCGCCGGATCGATCGTTCCGTCGTACGTGCCGGCGAGGACGCCGGCGAGCCCCGCCGCCATGCCGCCGAGCACGAAGACGATCGTAAACGCGGTGCGAACGTCGATGCCGAGCGCCGTGACCATCTCGCGATTGTCGACGCCGGCGCGGATGATCAGGCCGAAGCGGGTCGTGCGCAAGAACGCGAGCAGCGTCCCGAGCACGGCGAGCGCGGCGGCGATCACGACGATGCGCGAGTTCGGCACGAGCGCGCCCGCGATGTTCGTCGTGGACGTTAACGCCGCGGGCAGCGAGATCTGCAGCGGGTCCGAACCGTACGCTCCCTGGATGACGGCGAGCGACGCGAGCGCGAGCCCGACCGTCACGAGAACCTGACTCGTCGGGCGCTCGTAGAGCGGGCGGATCAACGCGATCTCCGTCGCGGCTGCGAACGCTCCGCCCGCGACCACGCCGACCGCAAGCGACACGAACCAACGCGTCCACGACTGAGCGTCCGGAACGAGGAGCGATGCGGAATATGCGACGTATGCGGCGACCGTGAAGAACGCGCCGTGCGCGAAATTCAGGACGCGCATCAGGCCCCAGATCAGCGAGAGTCCCGCGGCGATCAGGAAATAGAGCGCGCCGAGACCGAACCCCGTAAGCAGCAGAAGAACGATCGTCGACATCAGTGGTCCGCCGTTGCGATGCCGAGATGACGGCGCGCGAGGTCGCGATCGCTCGTCAACTCCGCGACGGATCCGGTATACGTCACGCGCCCGTCCTCGAGCACGACGGCATCGTGCGCGAGCGCATGCGCGACGCTCAAGTTCTGTTCGACCAGTAGGATCGTGGTCGACGCGGCAGCGGCCGTGAGGGCGTCGACGACGCGCTTGACCATCAGCGGCGAGAGGCCTTTCGTCGGTTCGTCGATCAGCAGAAGACGATTCTCGGCGTTGAGTAACGCGCGCGCGATCGCGACCATCTGTTGCTGGCCGCCGGAAAGCGTGCCGGCGCGCTGCGCCGCGCGCTCGCGCAACTCGGGAAACAATGCGTACACCTCGTCGTACCGCAGCGTAGCGCCGGATCGTTCGGCGATCCGCAAGTTCTCCGCCACCGTCAGCGAGCCGAACACATCGCGATTCTCCGGCACGTACCCGATGCCGCGCCGCACGAGCGCGTGCGATCGCAACCGTCCGATCTCGTCGCCGTCGAACCGTACGCTTCCGCTTCGCGGCGTCAGCCCGAGGATGCCACGCAGCGTCGTCGTCTTTCCCGCACCATTGCGCCCGAGCAGCGCCGTGATACCGCCGGACCGCACGCCGAACGATACGTCGTGCAAGATCTGCGATTCGCCGAACGCCACGCGCAGATCGCGAACGTCGAGCAGCACGGGTCGATCGTTCACAAGGGGTCTCCGAGATATGCCGACTGCACGGTCTCGTTCGCCACGATACGTTCCGGCGTGTCGATCGCGAGCAGCGATCCATGGTGCATCACCGCCACGCGTTCGGCGAGCCCCAGCACGAGGTCCATGCGATGCTCCACCATCAGCACCGTCTTCTTGTGAACGCGATGGATCTCGGAGATTGCCGCGACCATGCCCGGTATATCTTCGGTAGCCATGCCCGCCGTCGGCTCGTCGAGCAGCACGACGCTCGGATCGCCGCACATGAGGATCGCGAGATCGAGCTTGCGCTTCTCGCCGTGCGAGAGCGATCCCGAAACGACGTCGGCACGCGCCGCGAGACCGACCGTTTCGAGAACGGCACGCGCGCGTTCGAGCGGCGCTCGTTCGCGGTCCGCGAACTGCCAGAACGAGCCGCTGCCGCCCAGATACGCCTGCGCGGCGACGCGCACGTTCTCGAGCGTCGTCAGCGCGGGGAAGATCGTTGAGGTCTGAAACGTTCGCCCGAGCCCCAGCCGAGCCCGACGATAGGGCGGCGCGTGCGTGATGTCGGTTCCGCCGAGCGAGATCGTGCCGGCCGTCGGATGCGATACGCCGGAGAGGAGATTGAAGAGCGTCGTCTTTCCCGCACCGTTCGGACCGATGATCACGACGAATTCGCCGGACCGCACGCCGAGCGATACGTCCTCCACGATCGGCACCGCACCGATGCGAAGACCGAGTCCGCGCGTCGTCAATTCCACACGGGTCGTTGCGTTTTGCTTCACGACCGTTCCTCCGCGCAGAACTTTCCGCGACCGCTGTTGAAGGCGCACGTCTCACCGTTCTACGAGGAAGTAGTATGAAAAAAGCATCGATCGTTGCGGCGTTTGCCGCGACCGCGATCGTGGCGGGGCTCACCGCGACGGGGGCGCCGCCACGTGCCGCGCGCGCCGCCGACGCCGCGCCCATTCCCATCGGCTTGATCTATTCCAAAACCGGCCTCCTTGCCGGATACGGCGCGCAGTATGCCGAGGGTTTCGCAATCGGTCTCGACTACGCGACGCACGGTACCGGCATGGCCGGCGGCCACAAACTCGTCGTTACCGAACGCGACGATGCCGGCGATCCGGCGAAGGCGGTCGCCGCCGCGAAAGATTTGATCGGTGCGAACACCAAGATCATCGCCGGCTCGACGAGTTCGGGTGTGGCGCTCACGCTGGCACCGCTCGCCGCCGAAAATCAAGTCCTTTTCATTTCCGGGCCGGCGGCAGCCGACGCGATCACCGGAAACAACGCATATACGTTCCGTTCGGGGCGTCAGACGTATCAGGACGTTGCGACCGCCAGTGCGATCGTCGGCGACCTTCACGGGAAAAAGGTTCTCGTGCTCGCTCAAGACATGGCGTTCGGTCTGGCCAACTTCAAAGCGGTCGAAGCGGTGCTCGGCACCGAGCGCGGCGCGACGGTGAGCAGCCTCTACGTGCCGCTCTCGGCAAGCGACTTCGCGCCGTTCGCACAGAAGATCAAGGACGCGAAACCGGACCTGCTGTTCGTGGCATGGGCCGGAGCGACGGGCGCGGCCCTCTTCAAGACGCTCGACGATCAGGGCGTTTACGAAACCACGAAGGTCGTCACGGGGCTCGCCGATCGCGCCTCGTACCCGAGCTTCGCGCCCGTCGAATCGAAGCTGACGTTTCTTTCGTATTACTTCTACCAGGCACCCAAGACGAAAGCGAACGATTTCCTCGTCTCCGAGCTGAAGAAGCAAGGTAAAGTCCCCGACCTCTTCGATCCCGACGGCTTCGTCGCCGCGCAGATGATCGTTCACGCGGTCGAGAAAGCCGACGGCGACGATCCGAAAAAGACGACCGCGGCGCTCGACGACTGGACCTTCGATGCTCCCAAGGGACGCGAGACGGTTCGCGGCGCCGACCATGCCGTGATTCAGCCGATGTACGTCGCGAAACTGAGCGGTAGCGAACCACAACTGATTCGCACGCTCGACGCGGGCGCGGTAGCGCCGCCGGTACATCCGTTCAAATAGGACCGATTCTCCGCGGTGCGGCGCGACGGAAGGCAGGCCCGCAACCATTGGCCTCAAATGGGGTCTGTAGAAGGTACGAGTTGTTGTCCCAGTTCTGGCGCGTCCGCATCAGGTTTAGGTACATCGCACGTTAACCCTCAATACAATTACCCTGGAGTACCGATGTACCGAGACGAAACCCTGAACTGCACCGATTGCAGCCGTCCCTTTGCCTTTACTGCGAGCGAGCAAGAGTTCTTCGCAGCGAAAGGCTTCACCAACAAGCCGAGCCGATGCCCCGATTGCCGCGCCGCGCGTAAAGCGCAACGCGGTGAAGGCGGCGGCGGCGGAGCCCGCGGCGGCTACAGCGGCGGCGGAGCGCAGCGCGAAATGTTCGACGCGATTTGCAGCACGTGTGGAAAGACGGCCCAAGTGCCGTTCAAACCGCGCGGCGACAAGCCGGTCTACTGCCGCGACTGCTTCACGCCCCGCCAGTCGTACCGCTAGCGCTTCGTAGCTAGCAATGAAAGAGGGTCCGCATTTCGATGCGGACCCTCTTTTTTTCTGCGATCGCCGCTCGAACGGTTATCGGGCGCGCGAATTTCCCGCCGGACGAGTTTTTCACAAGGGCGTGCCGAGGGCGACCCGAATGGAACCCGCCGTGTTCTCCGGATCACATACCCCATACCGACGAAATGCAACCATTGCTCATTGGAAAGTGACGTGGCGCACATTCCGTTGCGAAACGGTGTCGCCGACCTCATAAAACTTCCGAAGTAACGGTATCCCCTTGTCGTTCTCTTTGGACTGAAGACTTGCGAACATTAACTGTTTCGCTTCCAACGCTCGTTCTCGCCGCACTCGTGGCGGGATGCAGCGGCGGAGGCGCCATCGTCTCTTCGGCTACTCCGCCGACGGGCGAACCCACGGCCTCGAATCACCCGTCGACGGGTGCCTCGGAGGCTCCATCCGCCAGCCCGACCGGGGCGACGCCCGGCGCCTCGCCCACCGCAACGCCGCAGGCAACCGCGACGCCGCATTCGACTGCGCCGCCGACTGCGACACCGAAGCCGACGGCATCGGCAACGCCTGGAGGCGGGGACACGGCCACGTTGTTCCCGCGATCGCCACTTACCACACCGCTCTCGAGTCTCTCGTACACCACGTTGCCTTCATCCGAGATGCAAAAGACGTGGAACGAGGAAGGGTTCGGGCCGCTGCGCGCTGCTTGGTCCGACTTGCCGACGTATCGTAGCTCGCTCCCATCGGATCCGGTCGTGACCGTCGTCTGCACGATGTACGGCGGTAATTGTACGAACGGAGAAACGGTCAAAGTGCACGTGAACCCGTCCGACGTCGTGCAGACCGGCAGCGACCATCACCTCCTCATTCAAGATCCGCAACTCGGCATCGCCTTCGATTGCTGGAAAACCGCGTATACGGGGAACTACACCGTGTCGCTCGCGAGCGGGCACCTGTCGTGCGGTTGGGGCGGCGTCTACAAGTTCGGTTCGACCGGTCTCAAAGGCACGTATTCGAACGAAGCAACCGGCGGCGAAGGATTCCACTTCGGCCCCGCGAGCGGAACGTTCTTGGTCACGCCTCAAGAGCTGCTGAGCGGCGTCATCAATCACGCGATCGCACTCAACGCGTCGTGCCTCAACGGTCAAGACGTGTACCCCGCGGATAACACGCAGAGTACCGACTCGACGTGCGATGGTTCGTCGAATCCACCGCACTACGGAAACGCGATCCAGTTGAATTGGAGTCAAACGCGAATCGATACATCCGCGTATAGCGTGCCCTGCAAAGCGATTCTCACCGCAGAGCGCGTGTACGGCGCGTACTTCTCCGACACCGGAGACGACGGCACGATGATCGATACGCAATCGGAACGGCCGTATCTCGCGAACCCGACGGAGATGGGTCCCGACCCGTGGCCGGCCGTTATTAAAGAGTTACAGGCCGCCGGCGACGCCGACGGCAACGGCAGTTGGACCGACTGCTTCAACCACCTCACCGCAGCCGATTTCAACCTCATCCAACTCAACGCACCGTAGCGCGCGGCGCTAGCCTGCAGAGCGAATAACCTTTCGACATCGGCGAAATGCGATGCGATTCACATCGCATCGCATTTGCCATTATCCCGTCATTGACGTGACACACACCTCACTCCACAACCTTAATTGCGTTCGCCCGGACTTCCGAAAGCTCGACTACATCCCCGTACGTCGACCTTACGAGGTTCAACATGCGTTCGCTCCGCGCTCTCGCGCTGTGCTCTTGCGTCGTCCCCTTCGTCGCATGCAGCACCGCAACAAGCGTGCCGCCCGGAAATATCGAAGGTATTCGCCCCACACCATTCGCGTCATCGGTCGCCTCTCCGATACCGAATTCGTCTGGGTCTCCGCTGCCTTCCGCGGCACCGCAACCATCCGCATCCGCACGAGCCGGTGCGTCCCCGACGCCCGCGCCCGTGGCGAGTCCGCCACCGAGCGGAACGTCGACGGCGACGCCCACGCCGCCGCCGACTCCGGTGCCGGGATCGAGTCAGCCACCGCATGCGACGCCGACTCCGACGCCGGGCTCGAGCCAGCCGCCGCGTTCGACGCCCACACCGACTTCCGTGCCGACGTCCGCGCCGACCGCAAGTGGCGTCAACACGCTCTACTTCTCGCAATCGCCGCTCACGACGCCGCTCGCGAACCTCTCCTACACGACGTTGCCTTCATCCGCGATGCAAACGACGTGGAACGAGGAAGGGTTCGGGCCCGCGCGCCACGCCTGGTCCGACTTGCCGCTCTACATCAGTTCGCAACCCTCGGACACGGTCGTGACCGTGGTCTGCACGATGTATGGCAGCAATTGCATGAATGGAGCCACGGTCAAAGTGCACGTCAATCCGGCAGACGTGGTACAGGCCGGCAGCGACCACCATATTCTCATCGAAGATCCGCAACTCGGCGTCGCCGTCGACTGCTGGAAAGCCGCGTACACGGCGAACTACACCGTGTCGCTTGCGAACGGGCAACTCTCGTGCGGCTGGGGCGGTGCGTACAAATTCGGATCGACCGGCCTCAAAGGCTCGTATTCGAACGAAGCAAGCGGTGGCGAAGGATTCCACTTCGGCCCCGCGAGCGGAACCTTCTTGGTCACGCCTCAAGAGCTGCTGAGCGGCGTCATCAACCACGCGATCGCGCTCAACGCGTCGTGCCTCAACGGTCAAGACGTGTATCCCGCGAATAACACGCAGCCCACGGACTCGACGTGCGACGGTTCTTCGAATCCGCCGCACTACGGAAATGCGATCCAATTAAATTGGTCGCAAGCGAAGATCGACGCGAGCCCGTATTCGGTGCCCTGCAAAGCGATCCTCACCGCCGAGCGCGTCTACGGCGCGTATTTCTCCGACACCGGAGACGACGGCACGATGATCGATACACAATCGGAACGGACGTTCGCCGCGGACCCCGCCGAGATGGGCCAGGACTTATGGCCGGCGGTCACCGCGGAGTTGCAAAGCGCCGGCGACGCCGACTCGAGCGGCAATTGGACGGACTGTTTCAACCGGCTCAGCGCGTCCGACTTCAATCTCATCCAACTCAACGCACCCTAGCGCCACGACCAATCCTCGAGGTTCCAGTAGTGCTCGCCGAGCACCGAGCTCTTCACGCCGCGCAGTTCGCGCGGCGTGAAGAGTAGCTCGCGATCGAATCCGAGAAACAACACGTCGCTCTGCGCGTCGAGCTCGCGCAACATGTCCCGATCGGCGGCGGCCTGCGC
>Ga0116229_10006878_pt1 | contig 18207 bp, 16 predicted proteins | sample S1TSphgellanicum_3_FD_87313 | JGI IMG/M metagenome (GOLD analysis project Ga0116229, IMG submission 87313) | Host-associated microbial communities from peat moss isolated from Minnesota, USA - S1T2_Fc - Sphagnum magellanicum MG | ecosystem: Host-associated > Plants > Peat moss > Unclassified... | reverse complement strand
CGGATGCTTGGAAGGCGCAGAAGATCGCAAAGGCCGGGCGAACCGGCGACTTACTGCGCTCGTTCGCTCGCCAGCCGCTGCTCTTTTTGTATGCGATCATCCTTATGGCGGCGTTCAATTTCATGTCGCATGGTTCGCAGGATCTTTATCCGACGTTCTTGCGCGATCAAATGCACTTCAACCCGGGTACTGTTACGACGCTCGCCGTGATCGCAAATATCGGCGCGATCTTTGGCGGTATGCTCTTCGGCGCATTCTCGCAAAAAATCGGCCGCCGGCGTGCCATCGTCACGGCTGCGCTCATCGGAATCTTGGCCATTCCGCTTTGGGTGTTCGCTCCTACGACGGCGCTACTCGCCGTCGGCGCCTTCATCTTGCAATTCTTCGTCCAGGGCGCGTGGGGCGTCATACCCATACATCTGAACGAACTTTCGCCGGGCGAAGTACGCGGTACGTTTCCCGGATTTGTGTACCAACTCGGCAACCTCATCTCGGCCGGTGCCGCGCAGATAGAGGCCGCGTTTGCTTTGAAGACGTTCCCGTTACCCGACGCGGGTGCCGATTACGGAAAGGCGCTCGCCGTCATCATGCTCGTCGTCTTTCTCGCCGTCGCGATCATCACCGCGCTCGGGAAGGAACGACGCGGCGTCGATTTCGCGACCGACTAAAAATCGCTACGGGAAGCGGCCGGCGGAAAGTCCCGTAAGGATCGCGCCGAGCAGCACGAGGCCGCCGACGAACGCGAACCCGAAACTTCCGTCGACGTGCTTCTTCTCCCACACGGTTCCGAACGCGAGGTTCCGAAACGCGTCGCGAAGCGAGTCGGCATCTTGCGCTTGCACGTACTGCCCGTGCGCGTTGTCGGCGACGGCGCGCAGCGCGCCCGCGTCGAGGTCGGCGAGTTCGCCCGTGCCGGGAATGACTTGGCCGCTGCCGCTCGTGCCGACGCCGACCGTATCGATCGTGATCCCGCGCGCGCCGATCTTCTCCGATGCCTCGACGGGATCCGAGCCGCGATTGTTCACGCCGTCGGTGAGGAGGACGATGAAACGTTTGCCCGTCTGCGGCATCTGCGACGCCGCGAGCGTGAGCGCATCGCCGATCGCCGTCGCGCCTTCGGGCGGCGGAATGCGGTCGAGCGCCTGACGCACGGCATCGAGATCGTCGGTCGGCGAGAGAATCGCATTCGCTCCGGTAGAGAACGAGACGACGCCCACGCGCGTCCCATCCGGAACGGAATCGACGAACGCATGCGCGGCCGCGACCGCGGCGTCCCAGCGCGTCGGCGTCACGTCTTGCGAGCGCATCGAACCCGACGTATCGATGCAGATCGTCACGATCCCATCTTTTGCGGGAACGCGTGCGTCGAATCGCGGCCCGGCGAGCGCGACGAGGAGCGATCCCGTTCCGAGAACGAACGCCGTAAAGAGCGCGGCACCGGGCCAGCGAGCCGGGCGCAACGCATCGAGTGCGAATTCGAGATTCGAATATGCATGCGCGGACGCGGCGCGTCGACGCGAAAACGCGTTGTAGAGCCACGCGAAGCCCGCGACGAGCACGAGCGCGAGAACGAGCGTCCCGGGATGGGCGACCGTCACGCGCGCGGCCCCTTACGCGGAGAGCGCGCGCAGAACGCCGGCCGGAACCGACGTCTTGTCGCCGACGATATCGGGATGCAAGACCGTCACGCCGGACGCCGTGAGAAGCGTTCCACCCGCTTGCGAAAACAGATACGAAACGAAGCGCTCCGCCGCCGCGGGATGCGGCGGCTTGTTGAGGATCGTGATCGCATAAACCACGGGCGATCCGGTTCGCGTGATCCCGTCGATCGTGACGCTCTGGGTCGCATAGTGCGTGGCGAGCGCGGGATCCCCGAGGTTGGCCGTTTTCGGCAACTCGACCGCGGGTACGTTGCGCGCGACACTCTCCGTCGCGTAGAGAAAAGCCGCATCGAGTTCGCCCGACTCGAGCCGCACGAGGAGCGTCTCTTCGGGAAAGATCTCGCTCGCGTTCTTGGGATCGCCGAGCAGCTTGTCGGCGAAGCCCGGCGGCCCGTCATCCGCCTCGAGTAGTTTCGCCGCGATGATCGAGCGATAGCCCTTCGGGTCGAGCGCCGGATCGGTGCGGCCGAGCTTGAGGCCCGGCTCGAGGAGCACGGACGTGAGCTTCTTCTCGCCACGCGCGCACGCGGCGAAATCGCTCGCGAAGCGTGACGCGGCCGAGTATCCGATCACGAGCCGCGTCGTCGCGAAGGGCGCGTACCAACTCGCGATCGCATCGGGCCCCGTGCCGAGAAGCTTCGCGATCACCGCCGCGTCCGCGCTCACGAACACGTCGGGATGCCGCAGCCCCGATGAGATCAGGTTCGCGATCGCGACGCTGCCTTTCGGTTCGCCGAGAACGTTCAGTCCTTGATCGTGGAGCGCGGGTACGACCGAGCGCTCCATTACGGTCACGAGCGAGCCGGCATACATGACGGAGACGTCCGCCGCCTCGGCGGCGCCGGCCCGGGCCGCGGTGCCGAGTGCGAGCGCGGCCGCACCCGAGAGCATAAACGTAGAACGCTGCATGTTCGGGCGTTTCAACCCGCGCGACGACGGCCCATGCAGGCGAGGACGCTATCCGAATCCGAACGCGTGGGCGAAGACCCCCTCGGCCGGGGTCGTCTCGTCGAGAACGCCGATCCGGCAGCCGGCGTGCCGGAGCTCGTCGAGCGCCGCGCGTTCGCGTCGCTCCACCGCCTCGCGATATCGATTCCGCGCGCGCCGATCGATAAATGCGTTCGCAACCGCGCCGGTCTCCGCATCGCGGAGCCGAACGAAGCCCTCCAGCGGCAGACCCTCATACCACGGATCGCGCATCAGGAGCGCCGTGCAGTCGAAGCGGTTCGCGCACGCGCGAAGAAGCGGCGCGAGGGCGGCGAGATCGTAGAAGTCGCTCGCGAGCAGCAGCCGCGTCCCGCGCGGAAGCGTCGCGAGTGCGAGACGCAACGACTCGTCGTACGGAAGCCCGGGCGCTTCGCGCTCGCGCGAGCACACGGCGGCACTCATGCGACCGCGTGCGTGGCGCAACACGAGCGCACGCGCGCCGATACGCGCGCAACGATCGTCGTCTTGCGCGGCACCGAACCACACCGTCGCCGCCGCGCACGCCACCTCGTAGTTCGTGCGCGTGCGCCCCACGTGCATCGAGCGCGACGCATCGAGCGCCACGGCGAGCGAGAGCGAGCGCTCCTCGAGCACGACGCGCGTTTGCAACGCACCCGCGCGCGCGGTCGCCGCCCAATCGATCCGCCGCGGATCGTCGCCTTCCACGTAGCCGCGCAGTTCGGCGAATTCGTAGCCGTCGCTGCGTCGAGCCGACGAGGCGCCGATCCCGCGCGCACCGTCGCGGCGCGCGGCGAGGAGCGCGAGACGAAGGCGCTCGGGATACGTCCGCACGCCTAGGTTCCGGCGTCGCGTACGGAGAGCGCGGGGACCGTGGACCGGTCGGTTCGCGCGATCACGGCCGACGGTTTGAAGCGGACGATGAGGATCGCGAGGTCGTCCGTGATGCGACTCGAGCGGCGACGCAGGCGCCGCACGAGCGCTTCGGCCATCGCTTGTGCGGACGAACCGTCGAGATCGGTAAGCCAGCGGCCGACCCCATCCGCTCCGAGTAAGTCGCCGCGGGAGTCGCGCGATTCCGTGAGGCCGTCCGTGCTGATCACGAGTCCCTCTCCCGCCGCGAGCGCGAGTTCGCGCGTCTCGTAGCCCTCGTCGACGCGGATGCCGACGATCGGACCCGTGGGCGGTAAGATCGTGACCTCGCGCCCGCGCACGACCCATGCGGGCTCGTGGCCGGCAGATGCGTAGCGCGCCGAGCCGTCCTGGAGATCGACGACGGCGAGGAACAGAACGATGAAGACTTCCGGATTCTCGGACGTCCGCGTGTAGATCTGCGCGAAGGTCGAGAGAATACGGCCCGGGTCGGAATCTTCATAAAAGAGCGTGCGGATCGTGTACTTGATGAGCGCGGTATCGACGGCTGCGTCGATGCCTTTGCCGCTCACGTCGGCAACGAGAAACATCGCGTGGCGAGAGTCGAACGAGAACGCGTCGTACGTATCGCCGCCCACGTTCGAGCCGCGCGTCGCGGAGATCAGCACGCTCCCGACATCGACGCTCGCGATCGAACGCCGCTCCGAGATGAAGGCGCGTTGCAGCCGCTCGACGAGCGACCGGCCCTCTTCGATCGTGCGTCGCAAGCGGCCGACGAGAACCGTAAAGAGCAGTGCGACGATCGCGAAGAGCGCGTTCGAAAGGTCGCGCGTCTGCTGATTGCGGCGCACCGTCCCTTGGAACGTTTCCTTTCCGATCGACTCCAGCTTCAGAAGGCTGTCGGTGAGGTCCTGAAACGACTGCCGCGTGCCGGGAAACACGAACTTCGGCGGCCGCTCTTCCGGCGTTTGCGCCGCCGAATCGATGAGGCCGAGATCGCGCGCGAGCTCCCGCTGGTACGGCGCGAGCTCGTCGGGATCGGCTCCACGATCGAATTGCTGCACCTCGAGAAGCGATACGCCGCTGAGCGCATCCCCCACGAAGCTCTGATACGTGAACGCATCGTCGAGCCTTTTGGCGCCATAGTACGAAAGGTAACTCGCGTACGCGAACGCGAGCGTCAATCCCAGGACGAGCGCCAGCGTGACGGTGGTCCGCCGGGAGATCCTCGAGAGCAACGAGAGCCGGGTACGAATGTACGTTTCTACCTCTCTCATCGGGTAGGCCAAACGCCGTCGGAGTCCTCCGTCGCGTCGGTTAGGAATCCGCAAGGGAACCGGTGCGATAGGAACGGCGCGTTCGACCCCCAAGCAGAAGCGCTATGATCGTTTCGACATCACTCTCCATTGCCGTGGGCGATACCACGATGCCCGCCTACCTGGCGCGGCCTGGAGAAAACGGAACGTTCCCGGCCGTGATCGTCCTCGAGGGCGTCTACGGCTTCGATAGCGAGCTCAAGCGCGTGACGGACCTCGTTGCCAGCTTCGGGTTCGTGGCGCTCGCGATCAACTATTTTCACCGCACGGATCCCGATTTGAGCCTGCCGTTCAGCGATGAGGGTCGCGCGCGCGGCGACGCCGCCGCCGCGGCGGTCAAGAAGTCCGAGGCTCGCGACGACGTCGCGGCGGCACGGGACTGGCTAAACGATCAGCCCTACGTGGAGAACGGGCGCATAGGCACGTGGGGCTTCGGGTTCGGCGGCACGATCGCGTTCGCCACGGCGACGCTCGCCGGCATCAACGCGGCCGTGGTCTTCTACGGTCAGAGCATCGCGTCGCTGATGCCGAGCGGCGAAGCCGCGCCGATCGAGGATGCGAAGGAAATCCGAGCGCCGCTTCTCCTCGTGTTCGGCGGCCAAGACAAACTGATCGGGCCGAACGATGTCGAGACGATCACGAGCACGCTCAAGGCGAACAACAAGCGCTTCGAGGTGCAGATGTATCCCAACGTCGGTCACTCGTTCTTCCGCGTGACGGGGGATTCCACGTCCACACGCGAGGCCGCCGACGCGTGGGACCGCGTACAGGCGTTCTTCGCGAAGTACCTCTCGTGAGAAGTCGTTCGCTTAAGGCGTAAGGTTCAGCGTCTCGTGGGCATCGGCACGGACGGCCGCATCGTCGAACGGTAACGGCACGAGCGTGCCGGCAAGCCACGTCGGTGCGAGATCGCGATAGTGCGGCGAGCCGGGTTCTCCCGACTCGCCGAGCGGAATCACCATGCCGCCCGCTTCCCAGTTGCCGACGTCCCACACCGCGCGAAAACTCTGGGCGTTGTGCGGTGCCTGCACGTGCGGCGAATATCCGTCGCCGAGCCCTGGGAAACGCACGCCGTCGAACCCGTCGAACCCGAAACTCGCGAACGGATGCCGCGCGGTTCGCGCGCCGGCGTCGCCCCACGTCTCGCCGATCGCGTGCAGGTGCGTCAGCACGGCGACGGCTTGCTTCGTCGACGAAACGAGAAATGAGTCGTAGTCGTCGTGCGGAACCCAACCGCGCGGCCGCTCGCGAAGCGCCCGCATCAACGCGACGAACGCGGCGCCTCCGTCGCTCGAGAGATAGTTCGCCGCGACACCCGACGGCATGTGCATGCGCACGAGCTTCTCCGTTGCGACGCGACGCAAGGCAGTCACGTACACCGCGGCCGTGGAGTCGCTCGTGAATCGTCCGTCGAACGTGGCGAGCGCCGCGGCGGCGGTCCGAAGGTCGGGATCCGTTTCGTGGGCTAATGCCGCGGCGGTTCGGCTCGCAAGTTCGCGTTCGGCAAGCGACGTAACGTCGGATTGAATGGTGCTGAAGCTCGCGACATCGTACGGTGGTTTCGCAAGCCCGACCCGGATACGCGCGGCACGGTACGGTGGATGGAACGCCGCGGTCAGACGGTACGGATACCCCGCCGCGTACGTGCGATCGTTGGCGGTAAACGCGAGCGACTTCGGCCCGACCGCAACGTGCGGGAGTTGCGCGTACGGCACGTTGCGCGTGACGGGCGGTCCCTCCGTCGCGCCGTCGTGCGCGGCGAGCCCCCATGCGTCGTCGAGCGGAATTTGACCCGCGAGAACGTATCCCGCGTTGCCGCGATCGTCGGCGAGCACGAAATTCTGCGGCGGCCCGGGATACCGTCCCAGAAGGGCGTACGCAGCGGCGGCCGATGCGGCTCGGTCGAGTCCGTCAAACTGTTCGAACGACGAGCGGCGATCCATATCCGCCGTCCACGCGGCGGCATACTTGGTCGCGCCGTCGTCGCGAAAGACGAATCCGTTACGCGTCCGCAGGTAGTCGCGCACGATGGTCGGGCCGAAGCGAACGACAATCGACTCGCGCCGATGTTCGGCGTGCAGCCACGTCGAGTTCGCACGATACTCGTCGGATCCGGCGGACTCGAAATGTTCCGCGTAGATGCGAACGGTCGTGACCGTGCCGTTCGTCGCGCCCCATGCGAGATGCGCGTTGTGACCGAGCACGACGCCGGGCACGCCGGGAAAGGTCGCGCCGGCGGCGTGAAAATTCGGGGCCTCGAGATCCGCGAGCCACCACACGCCGGGGATCCGCAACTCGAGATGCGGATCGTTCGCGAGCAGCGCACGATGCGTCGACGTGAGGGCCGCGCCCGCGGTGAAGTCGTTGCTGCCGAGGCCGGCGCGCCCGTCGATCGCGATGCGCCCGAGTGCCGTCGCTTCCGGATACGGAATCGAGCGAAGGTTCGGTAACGGAGCGACCGGCGCCGGCGAACCGGCCATCGTCGGCGCGTCGTATTTTGGATCGGTGATCGGGAAGAACGCGTCCTTCGCTTCCGGCCCCACGGCTCGGATCACGTCCACGCGCGTCGCAACGTCGTCCCACGTATCGGTCAACGCGATCACGGTCGAGAACGACGAAACGAGCGAGTCCTCCGCGGTCCACGGCTCGGGGCGATACGCGAGCGCGCGAAACTCCGGTGGAAGCGGCCGCGTCCGAATCGCCGCGTTCACACCATCCGCGAATGCTTGAAGCGACGCGCGTTCGCCCGCAGGCATCGCCGCAAGTTGGGCGCGCGCGATCGTCCGCACGTCGTACACGCGCGCGTCGACGTCGGCGTCGATCGCCGCCTGCCCGAAGATCTCGGAGAGACGTCCCTCTTCCGCCCGCCGATAGAGATCGAGTTGGAAGAGGCGATCGACGCCTTGCAGATAGCCTTCGGTGAAGAAGAGATCGTGTTCGTTCGCGGCGCGCACGTGCGGGATGCCGCGAGAATCGCGCACGACCGAAACGGGCGCGGTGACGCCGAGCCCGGCGATCGTCCCCGTCGGGAGATCGGCGCCCGCACGCACGCCGACGTACACGTACAGCGCGAACGCGAGAACGATGAGAACGATCGGCGCGAACGAGAGCGCGACGAGGAGAGCGCCACGTCGCAACATAGCGCGGCCGCGCAGGTTCCGTGAAGGCACGGCTCGCTTGGTCATGCGAGGCGGTTCAGCGAGAGGCCGGGCTTTCCCGCGACACGACTAGAACGGACGGTCGAACGTGAATTGTGGGACCGCGTCCGGGAAGTGGAAATCCACGAAGTCGAACTCGAATTTCGGGACGACGGTGTCGAAGCCGAAATGCAGCGGTTCCTCGGCGATCAGTTGCTGGAGATATTCGCGACCGTCGACGAGCGTGTAGCGCACCATCCACTTCACCGAGTCGTAGGGTTTACCGTTCAAAATTCCTTGAACGACCATTTGAATCGGGCGGCCCGTCGCCGGATCGAGCCAGAGGTCGCGTATCCGATAGACGGCGGGGTCCGCTAACGGCACGAACGTGAGATGCGTCGCGACGATACCGTCGAGCGTATCGGTGCCGACGATCTCGATGCGATAATCGCGCACCGAGACATCGATGTTGGCCAATTGGCGGAATTCGGGAGCCCCCGTCGGTTCCGGTTCGGGTGTGGGCGCGGAAACCGTGACGCCGCCTTCGCGCGCTGCGACGCCGAACGACGACGTGGGATCGATGCGCGGTTCGTCGATGCGGATCGGTTCGGCGTCCGGATTGGTATCGAAAATCTTGAGGCCGAAGATCGAGAACGGCACGCCTCCGAGGCGTCGATTGTTCTCGACGGGATCGAGCAGCGGCACGAGGCCGATCGCCTTGTCCGACGTGCGCTCGTACGCATCCCACCAGTTGTCGAACACGTGACCCGTATGCAGGTAGCGAACGAGCACGCCGTAGCGCAGGTACGGCACGTCCTTGCGCTCGCGCCAATAGAGCCGGGCGCGAGCGAACAGCGCGTCGGCCGCGGGGTTCGCGCTCGGCGTCGCAAGCGGCGCTACGTCGGGCGACGCTCCCAGAAACGCGAACGCGGCCGCGCATCCGAGCGCGAGCGAGCGAAGCATCGTGATCGAACGGGGCATACAAATGCGATTCGCGGCTACGGAACCACGACGCCTGCGACGATCGCAGCGATCACGTTCTCGGTGTCGACGTTTTCGGTCAGCGTGCGATAGTTGAAGGCGACGCGATGGCGCAGCACGGGCGGCGCGCTCGCGCGTACGTCGTCCGGTACCACGAACGTGCGCCCCGCACACAGCGCGCGCGCACGCGCGATCGCCGCGAGCGCGAGCGTCGCGCGCGGACTCGCGCCGCGTTCGACGTATTGGTGCGGGTCGCGCGTCGCCTGGACGAGCGCGACGATATATCGTGCGATGCGCGGCTCGACGAACACGGCGCGCGCTTCGTCCCGCCAGCGCAAGAGATCCGCCATGCTCGCGACGTCGGCGGGCATCGGCGGCGGCGCGCCGCCGAAGCGTTCGAGAATCGAAAGCTCCTCTTCGACCGTCGGATACGCGACGACGATCTTCATCAGAAAGCGATCCATCTGCGCGAGCGGTAGCGCGTAGGTTCCGTCGCTGTCGAGCGGATTCATCGTCGCGGTCACGAGAAACGGATCGGGCAGCGGAAACGAATTCGGCCCGATCGTCACCTGACGTTCTTGCATCCCCTCGAGCAGCGCCGACTGCACTTTGGCCGGCGCGCGATTGATTTCGTCGGCGAGGAGAACGTTTGCGAAAATCGGGCCGAGCGCGGTCGTGAAGTCGCCGCTGCGCTGATCGAAAACGCGCGTGCCGACGATGTCGCTCGGTAACAGATCCGGCGTGAATTGAATGCGTTTGAACGTCCCGCCCACGGCGCTCGCGAGGGCGCGGCACGCGAGCGTCTTCGCGAGACCGGGCGGCCCCTCGAGCACCACGTGTCCGCCCGCGATCGTCGCATAGAGCAGCGCCTCGAGAACGCTGCGTTGCCCGACGACCGTCTCCGCGAGAGCGTCGAGCAACGCTCCGGGTTTTAGCGAATCAGAAATGGCGTCGCCTCCCGCACCGCGTCCGCGACGCGAGCATCTTCGCAAAATGCAGCCTTCTCGACCGCGCGTAGCGCGACCCGATCGTCCGGCGAACCGGCGGCACGCGCATCGAGATCCGCGAGCGTCTCGTCCTCGCGCGCGTGCATCGCTTCGCGCATCGCTTCGCGCAGACGGAGCGCGTTGACGCGCGTCGGCTCGCGCACGAGGGCGTCGATCAACTCGCGCAAGCGGCTCCGCGGGTCGGGCGGCGGCGCGATGGGAGCGGGAGCCGGCGGCACGACCACGCGGCGCTTCGAGAAGAACGCCCACACGAGCGCGAGCACGGCGACGACGACGAGCATGAAGATCGTCGCGGACTTCAGGAAGCTAAAAAACAGTTCGGTGAGATTCGACGGTGCGTTGCCGATCTGGGTCACCGGCGCCGTGACGAGAATCGAGACCGGATCCGTGGTGAAGCGGCTCGCCTTGCCGTTACGACCGTCGATCGCATCGAGCGTCGCGCCCGCAATCGTTCGCTGCCCCGCGATCGTGGCCGCGAGCGTCACCGTCTCCACACAATCGGTGCCGGCCGGCGTCGCCACGCAGCGGCGCTCGTCGCCGAGCGAATCGAATCCCGAAAGATCCGGGAGCGTGAGGTTGTCGAGTTCCGGCACGCTTTCGTCGACGTGCGCCGAGATCGTCAGATGAAACGGTTCGCCGATCGCGACCGTCACGCGATCGGCGCTCATCGAGAAACTACGGACGTGAAGCGTCGCGTACGTCTGCGCGTTTGCGGGCTCCGCGAGGGCCGCAAGCGCGAGCACGCAGGCCGCTACGAGAGCGAGCCGAGCCACTCGCCGAAAAGATAGCGCGCGTCGAAGGGACCCGGAGATGCCTCGGGATGGAATTGCACGGCCGCAATCGGCAGCGTCCGATGCCGGAAGCCCTCGTTCGTGCCGTCGTTGAGGTTGATCATGGTCGGCTCGAGATCGGTCGGCAACGTCGCTCCATCCACGGCGTATCCGTGATTGTGCGCCGTCACGAGCACGGTGTCGTGCACGATGTCCTTCACCGGCTGATTGCCGCCACGATGACCGTACGGGAGCTTGTAGGTGCGCGCCCCACATGCGAGCGCCAGCAGCTGGTGACCGAGACACACTCCGAACATCGGCACGCGGCCGACGAGTCCGCGCAGCGTTTCGATCGTTTCCGGCAAATCCGTCGGGTCGCCGGGTCCGGGCGAGATCACCACGGCGTCCGGAGCCCGCGCGAGAATTTCCTCACCCGAGACGCCGTAGGGAACGACCGTTAGCCGCGCGCCGAGCGCCGAGAGGTCGCGAACGATCGCCCGCTTCACGCCGCAGTCGATCACGACGACGTGCCTGCCGCCCTGCGAGCCGGCGGTTTGCACGCTGCGCGTCGCGACGTCGGCCACGAGCCCAACCGTGCTCGTCTCGCGCGCGAAGGGCGCGAGCGCCGCTTCCATCTTCTCGATGGCGGGCGTCCCCACGGCGAGTGCCGCGCGGATCGTGCCGTGCTCGCGCAAGATCGCGGTCAGCGCGCGCGTATCGACGCCGACGAGCGTCGGGACCCGCTGTTCCACGAGCCACGATCCGAGATCGGCCGTCATCTGATGGTGCGAGGGGTGCTTCGAAATCCGTTTGACGATCGCGCCCGATACGCACGCGCGTCCGTGTTGCGCCGCCGTCCCCGAGATCCCGTAGTTTCCGATCATCGGATACGTGAAGGTCAGCAGTTGGCCGGCGTACGACGGATCGGTGAGGGCTTCTTCGTAACCGGTCATCCCCGTATAGAAGACCGCTTCTCCGAGGGCCAGCGCATCGTAGCCGAGTCCTTCGCCGTCGAATCGCGTACCGTCGGCGAGGAGCAGCGCTGCGGGTTTCATCATCTCGAAGCCTTCACATTAAGCCCCGCGACGGCGCGACCCTGGCCGTGCCGGCCGGGTGGGGCCTCAGAGAAGACGCTCGAACGTGAGCGGCGAAATCGACGCAGGAAATTCGTACCCGACGAAATCGTACTGGAGCCCCGTCACGAATCGATCGAGCCCGAAACGAAGCGTGTCGTCGGTGCGAATCTGCTGCACGTAACTGCGCCCGTCCATCTTCACGTAGGTGACGACCCAGCGCGCGTCTTCGTACGGCTTCCCGCGAAAGAGGCCGCGCATCGCCAAGCGTAGCGTATCGTAGTTTTCGGCATCGACCCACAGGTCGCGCAACCGGTTGACGGCCGGGGCGCGCACGGGTGTGAGCGTGAGATGAAACGCATCGACGCCGCGCACGCTTTCGACCCCGGCGAGTGCGATCGAATAGTCACGCGAGACGGCCTCGACGCTCGCGATCTCGCGCAGTTCGTCGCCCGCGGGCGACGAGGACGGATCCGGAATCACGGTCGCGCTCGGATTAGGAACCTGCGCTTGCGGCGAGGTCGCCGCGGCGGACGCCACGTCGGAACCCACGAGCGCGGCGCTCTGCTCGCGGCGTAACAGGCCGAAGGACGCGTTCGGGTCGATATGCGGATCGAGCACCGGGAACGCATCGGCATCCGCGTTCGTGTCGAGCGAATCGGCACGCCCCACGCCGTGGTGCCAGCGGAAATCGAGCGAGATCGCGGACCCGCGCAAACGATCCGCTTCTTCTTCCGGAACGATCGCGCGGCGCAAGGCGAGCGCGCGATCGCGATCGCGATACGAGACGGCCCACCAGTTGTCGTGCGTCTTCTCGCGCCAGACGTAGCGTTCGCGCAGATTGAAGGTGACGAACGGCGCCTCGACGCGCGAACGCCACACGTTTTTCGCCGACGAGAAAATCGCATCGGCCGGCAGGTCCGCCGCTCGCGACGCGCGCGGCCACGCGGCGAGCACGACACCGGGGCAGAGCGCGAGTAGCGTGCGACGATTCACGCGACGCACTCCGTGGCGACGATGCCGTCGCGCATTGCGATGCGACCGCCGACGATCGTCGCGATCGCGCGGCGCGCGAAGGTCGCGCCGTCGAACGGCGTGTTCTTTCCGAGCGAGTAGAACGCGCTCGCATCGACGCGCCACGATCGCTCGGCGAACACGGTGACGTCGGCCGGAGCGCCGACCGCTAGGGAACCGCCCGGTACGCCGAGGATACGCGCCGGGTTCGTGGAGAGCAGCCCGACGAACCGCGCGAGCGGAAGATCGGGCAAGGCGGCCGCATACGCGCCGACCGCGGTTTCGAGGCCGGAAAATCCGACGGGCGCCTCCGCAAGCAACTGCGCCTTTTCCTCGCGCGTGTGCGGCGCGTGATCCGTTGCGAACACGTCGATCGTGCCGTCGCGAACGGCCGTGCGCAGCGCGGCGACGTCGCTCTCGACGCGCAGCGGCGGATTGACTTTCGCATCGGCACGGAAGCCGTCGAAACGATCGTCGCCGACCAAAAGATGATGCGGCGTGACCTCGCACGTGACGGCGATCCCCCGTGCGCGGCCGAAGCGCACGAGCTCGGCACTCATCGCCGTCGAGAGGTGTGCGATGTGGAACGGTTTTTTCGTGTCGCCGCCGATGAGGATATCGCGCGCCACGACCACATCTTCCGCGAGACCGGGCGAACCCGCGAGGCCGAGTTCGAAACTGCGCGCGCTTTCGTTCATCACCGCATCGCCCTTGAGGTCGTCGTCCTCGCAATGCGAGATGAAGACGCCCGGCACGTCGCGTGCGTAAAGCGCCGCTTGCCGCAGCACGCGAGGGTTCTTCACGGTAAAGCCGTCGTCGCTAAACGCCACGGCGCCGGCGTCGTGCAAACGCCAGTACGGCGCGAGCTCGTTGCCGGCGCGCGCGCGGGTGACCGCGGCGATCGGGTACACGCGCGCGAGGCCCGCCGCACGCGCGAGACGTAGCACCTCCGCGATCAGCGCCGGAGAATCGAGCGCGGGCTCCGTGTTCGGCATGCACGCAACGGCCGTAAAACCGCCGGCGACGGCGGCCGCACTCCCGGTCGCGATCGTTTCTTTATGCGTTTGACCGGGCTCGCGCAAGTGAACGTGCATGTCGATGAATCCCGGCGCCACGACCGCGCCCGACGCATCGAGGATCTCCGCATCGCCGGCATCCAGGTGCTCGCCGATCGCGACGATGACGCCGTCGCGAACCAACACGTCGCGCAACGCATCGAGACCGCTCGCCGGATCGATCGCTCGTCCGCCGCGAATCAGAAGATCGTTCACCGGCGGTACGTGCCCACAAAGGCGAACTTCGCGTCGCGACACGGGCGATCATGTGGCCAAGGCGTGCGCGCGGACACAGTAAAGCGAGCGACGACAAGCGACGCTCGACCTAAGCGATCGAACCCCGGGGCTTCCATTGGGCGCATCTCTTCAACGTGCGCCGGCACATCGCCTTACGAGACGCAGCGAGAAACTAGTGGATCAGTGCGTGCGCGACGGTGACGGCGGCGGCCGCGCCGCCATAGATCGCGAGCCGGCTCGCGACCCTATGCCGCAGTCTCCGCACGGCCTTTGCCGAGGCGGGCGACGCTTCGGTCATCGCTTGCGCCGCCGCCGGGCGGCGACGACGACGGGAACGTGGACCGGCACCGGGGTGGGATCTCCGGCGATCAGCCGGGCCAACTCGGTGAATATGAAATTCACTCTCACATTCACATAATACCACTCGCCGACCCAAACGTCAATTTGGTAAGCACCCGGGCTTCTTCCGCGCCAGTGCGCCCGCGAGTGCGGGCTCGGGGGGGCATCGGGGGGCTTCGCCGCACCGATTTAAGCGGAATTTACGAGAAAGTCGAGGACCGCCATTCGGACGTAGACGCCGTGTGAGACCTGTTGTGCGTAGCGCCAACCCGCGTACGAGAACACGTCTTCCGTCAGCTCGACGCCCCGATTGTAGGGGCCCGGATGCATCACGATCGCGCCGGGGCCGAGCATCGTGAGGCGTCGCGCGTCGAGCCGGTAGTTGCGCGCGTAGTCGTCGAGCGATGGGAGCACGGCCGATGCGATGCGCTCCTTTTGGATGCGAAGCAGCATCACCGCGTCGACGTTCGGCAGCACCGCATCGAGATCGCGTGAAATCCTCACGCCGTCGCGTTCCATCGCGTCGGGCAAGAGGGTGTGCGGGCCCACGAGGGTCACGTCGGCGCCGAGCGCGCGTAGCCCGAGAATGTTCGAACGCGCGACGCGGCTATGGAGGATGTCGCCGACGAGGGCGACGCGTAAACCCGCGATCTTGCCGAACTCCGTCTGCAACGTCAAGAGATCGAGCAGCGCCTGCGTCGGATGTGCGTGGCGTCCGTCGCCCGCGTTGATCACGTGACCGTCGAACGATTCCGCGAGACGATACGGAAAGCCGGACTCCGGATGGCGCGTGACGATCACGCGCACGCCCATCGCGCCGAGCGTGATCGCCGTATCGGCAATGGTTTCACCCTTGCCGAGGCTCGACGAACCCGGCGGTAGCGCGACGACGTCGGCGCCGACGCGTTGTTCCGCGATCGCGAACGACGTGAACGTCCGCGTACTTGCCTCGAAAAAGAGATTCACCACGCAGACGTCGCGCAAGAGATCGCGCGGCGGCGGGTCGTCGTGAAAATGCCGTGCCCGCTCGAGGATACCGGTGATTTCGGCGCTCGTGAGGTCGTCGAGGTCGAGGAGGCTACGCTCCCGCATCGGGGTCGCTGCGAATCACGACGCGGTCGTCCTCCGAGTACGTCTTCGCGAGATTGACTTCGATATGTTCGCGGCGGCTCGTCGGGATCGTGCGCCCGACGTAGTCGCCCTGCACCGGCAGCTCGCGAAGCCCACGATCGACGAGGACAGCGAGGCGGATTGCCCGCGGGCGACCGAGGTCGGTCACGGCATCGAGCGCCGAGCGGACCGTGCGGCCCGTGAAGAGCACGTCGTCGACCACGATCACGAGCTTGCCCGAGAGATCCTCGTGGATCTCCGATTCGGGCAGCGCCTTGGCCACGTCGTCGTCGCGGTAGAGGTTGATGTTCAGGAAGCCGATGCCCGGCCGGCTGCCGCTGATTTCCTCGATCTTGAGGGAGAGGCGGCGCGCGAGCTGCTCGCCGCCCCGCCGGATGCCGATGAGGACGACCCCGCTCTGAGCGTCTTCCGGTTCGAGAATCTGATGCGCGATGCGTCCGATGATGCGGTCGATCTGTTGCGCGGTCATCAGCGTCCGCTCGCGTACGGCGTCTAGGGCACTCCTCAAAGCGAGAATTCCATCGAGGGGGGTGATTCGCAAGAGAAACGATTTCTCCGGTGACCCGGAGAACGGGACCCCGTGCGCACCTTCGGACGCGTGCTCGCCCTGTTCGTGCTGGCCTGCATTCCGGTCAGCCTTTTCTATTGGGACCGGGTGTTGTACGCTCCGAACTTGGGGATTCTTACCGTCGACGGTTCGCTTCGCGTCATCGTCGTTCGCGATACGCCGGGCGTTAGCGTCGGCGACAAAGTCGACGCGCGGGGGCTCAACTTCGGCGAGCGCGTGAGACTCATTTCCGATCCCGTCTGGAGGCCTTTTTCGATACGAATTGTCCACGACGGGCGCGAGGTGGTCGTTCCCTTGCGTCGGGTTCCTCGGCCTTGGAACACGGCGCGCGTCGTCGACGCCATCGCGATTCAGTTCGTCGCATTGCTTTCGTTGGTTCTTGCAGCGATCGTCCTGTGGCGCCGACCGGAACCGCTCGCGATCGCTTTCGGGGCGTACGCGCTCGGATCGCTTTACGCACTACCCACGGCTCAGCTCTTCGGCTTTCTTCCGGATCCGTGGTACGGTGTGGTCGCCGTCGTCGTCGTCGCGCTGGTAGCGACCATTCCGCCGCTCGCGATCGTCGATTTTGCGCTACGATTCCCGACGCCGCTCCACGGCCGCAGCGGCCGGCAAACGATGATCGCGATCGAAGCCATCTTGATCGCGCTCGCTATCTTCGGGACCCTCCGGTGGATCGTGATCCCCACGATCGGAGATGCTTCCGACCCGCTCCTCGACACCGCGCCTGCGTTATTGACGGCCGCCGCTCTCGTCGCGATCGTGCTCGTGCGATACGCACGGGCTCGCGGCGACGATCGTAGACGGCTGAGCTGGGTCGCCGTCGGATCGATTCTGAGCGCGATCGCCGTTACCGTCGATAACCTGTACATCGAGAGGGTGATCGATCTTCCCCGCTGGGGATTCGCACTGTCGATCGTCCTCCAAGCGGCCCTGCCGATCTCGTTTGCGTATGCGATCTTGCGACATCGCGTGCTCGATCTCGGGTTCGCGATCAACCGCACCGTCGTGTACGCGTTCATCACGGCGACGCTCGTCGTTTGTGTGAGCGCGGTCGACTGGATGTGCGGGAAACTACTCTCGGGAACACATCTATCGGCGATCGTCGAAGCGGTCGCGACGATCTCGCTCGGCGTCGCGCTCAGTTGGTTTCACGGGCGTGTGGAACGCATCGTCGATCGGGTTCTGTTTCGTCGACGCTACGTGGCCTTGAAGCGCATCGAAGGACGCATCGCCGCACTCGGATTTGCAACCACGACCGAGAGCGTCGACGATGCTCTCGTGAACGAGGTGGTCGGCGTTCTCCATCTCGAGTCGGCTGCGATCTTCCGTAAGTCGAACGACGCGACGCTCGTGCGAGCGGCCGATCACGGTTGGCACGCGGCGGCGCGCGACCTCTCCATCGATCATTTACTCGTGCGCCGACTGCAGGCACAAGAGCACACGATCGAACTCAAAGACGAAGGTATTGCCGACGGCGCGTTTCCCCACGCGAGCGCCTCGCCGGTCGTCGCGATTCCGATCGTCGTGCGCCACGATTTCCTCGGCTTCGCGATCTACGGCCACCCCAAGGACGACACGCGACTCGAACCCGAGACCGTCGAACAACTCGAGCGTCTCGTTCGTGCGGCCGCGATGGCCTACGACGCCATCGACGCCGCGGAGTGGCGGCGCCGCGCGCTCGCATTGGAACGCGCGACCGCCTAGCCGAGAGCGTCAGCCCGAAAGCGGCGCCAAGCTCACGACGACCGCAGGCACGTGTCGACGGAGCGGATCGTCTTGCCGCCCGAGCGCACCGTCGCGTGCAGCGTATATTCCGTGGGCGAGATATCGTCGAGCGTATCCGCGATGCTCGGGTCTGCCGGGTACGTGCTGCGATAGGCGAAATGCTTCGGGTCACCGCCCGCGCCGCGCATGATCGTGGTCGATCCTTGGTTGTCGAAGACGACCACGGTCAAAGCGCCGTGCGCGTCGTACGCGAGAAGCTGTTCGGCGCTACCGCCCGCAAAGGTCGTCGTTTGCCGCAGCACCTGACCATCGAGATCGTACGCGTACGTGGCATGGTACGGTAAGCTCGTCGTTCCCGCGCGATACGTGCAT
>Ga0116229_10006877_pt1 | contig 18208 bp, 21 predicted proteins | sample S1TSphgellanicum_3_FD_87313 | JGI IMG/M metagenome (GOLD analysis project Ga0116229, IMG submission 87313) | Host-associated microbial communities from peat moss isolated from Minnesota, USA - S1T2_Fc - Sphagnum magellanicum MG | ecosystem: Host-associated > Plants > Peat moss > Unclassified... | reverse complement strand
TAAAGTCTCCTGGTAGTGCTCGCCATCGAACTCCTTCTACCAGAACTCGCGAAGATTGCATTGAGAACTTCCCACATATCCACTTCACGCTTGCGACCACTGGGTTTGGGTTCACCGAATCATGTCACGCTCGAAATTCATATTGGGCGCGGGTGAGATTGCACCTGGTAGGGCGCAAGGCATTGCGCCCCCCCTCACCAGCAGTGCGCTGCGAATAGATGAGAGAATTGTTCATTACATGTAGCGACTGTTTTAAAAGTCAGGCGATGCGCTCATGGATGATGGATAATTAATGTGAGTTCGACGAAGCTAAAAAAGCAATGAGGGTAAGACTTTTAGCCTTATATATTAACACAAAGTAAATAAGAGGATGAAGCAATTGAGTAACCTAGATAGAGTTTTAGATGCGGCAATGGAGCTTCCTTTAGAGCAGCAAGAAATGCTGGTACAAATTCTCACTAACCGAATTATTGAAAGTCGGCGAGATGAAATTGCGTCAGATGCAGCAGTTTCCATTGCTGAATTCCATGCAGGTAGGCTCAAAGTCCAGACGGCAAGTGAAGCAATTCTTGACTTACGAGAATATCTCAATAACCCAAGTGCAGCGTAACCGTTCACAGGATACCCAAACGCTACCGCAAAAAATAGGTACATTAGGTACATATGGATGGTAGATTAGGAGGTATGCATAAAAACTGCCTCAACTACGGGATTGAAATTTCCGATTCAGATTGGGAAGAAACTCCAGCCAGTGTCAAAAAACTGGTGGAGAAAATGGGGCAGCACATAAAACAATCAGAAAAAGAGTTAGCTGACTTAGAAGCGCAACAGCAGGAACTATTAGAAAAAATCAACCGTACATCTTTGAACTCGTCATCTCCCCCATCTTTAGATCCACCCAATACTGAGAAACGCCAAGAAAAAAAGAAGAGCGGTAAAAAGCGTGGGGGACAACCTGGTCATAAAGGTCATAGTCGATTTTTATATGAGCCTAAGAAGTGTGAAGAGGTTTTAAACCATCATCCAGAGACTTGTAGTTGTTGTGGAGAGATATTATTGGGAGAAGATGCTTTCCCATACCGTCACCAGATAGTAGAAATTCCTCCTATTAAACCAATAGTCATAGAACATCGCTTACACCAACTGGTATGTAACCACTGTGGAACTAGCACTCGTGCAGCATTGCCTGCGGATGTTAATCCCAGGGGTTATGGGGTAAGAGTAGTAGCGCTTGTTGCTGTATTGAGCGGACTATACCGCCACAGTCAGAGAATGGTACCTAGCGCGATGACGGATGTATTTGGGGTTCCAATGTCCCTGGTTATGGTCAACAAACTCAGGCTTGAAGCGAGTGCAGCATTAGAAAGCGTAGTAGAATCCGCCAAAATCTACGTCCAAACATCTCCCGTAGTAGGAGCGGATGAAACACACTTCGTCCAGAGAAACGTTGATGGATGCAATGAAAAAAACAGACAAGCTTGGCTCTGGGTGGCAGTTACAACGCCACATGCTTCAAGTCGGCAAAGCCGCCCAACGCAGTGGCTCCCCTTAGTGGCGTTTTTTGAGATTGCGCTTTCCCGTTGTTCGGATGCAGCCAGAAATCTACGCTCGTGAAAATTTTAGCGGTATTTTAAACGAGAGACCGATACGCAGCATACAATTGGGTAGGTTTGGGGCAACGACAATTGTGTTGGGCTCACTTAAAACGGGAATTTATTAAAATATCAGAGCGGACTGGAGTATCAAAACAAATCGGGAACGCTTTAGTAAAGCAACAGGAAAAGTTATTTGAATTGTGGCATCGAGTCAGAGATGGAACCTTGAAACGCTCCGAATTCAAGCTTTTGGTTCAAGAAATTCGTACATACCTAAAGTCCTCCTTACAAGAAGCTGCCTCTAACTGAAATTGGTTCCAGGGAAAAAACGCCACTGGCAAAGACGGTTCGGACCTGTCGCCAAATTTTAAAAGTTGAGCCAGCCTTATGGTTGTTTGTATCTGTTGAGGGTGTGGAACCAACGAACAATGATGCAGAAAGAGCAATACGTCCTGCTGTGAGGAAAGCGACGTACCAGTTTTGGTTCCCACTCCCCTTGCGGGTAGTACTTTTGTTGCGCGGATGTTAACTGTCGTGACTTCTCTAAAGTTTCAACGTCGGAATGTCTTGGAGTTTATGACCGACGCCGTGAGTGCTTCGCGTAATGATACACCCGCTCCTTCTTTATTGCCTAAAATCAAGGTGGATGACGAGCAAGTAATCAATGCTGCTTAATTCTAATTGCTCATATCCACTTATTCACCTTGATTAAATATGCTGGAGTCTCTAGGACTTATCGTCACAACTCCTTCAATCATTAATGCATTGTGTTTTAATCCAGAAAGTTTCGTTGTTGGTTACTCTTAACGCAGAGCGATAAATTGCTGTCTTCGGACTCGGGGTCAGCCACCGGTTTCCCGTTCGCTATTTGTAGATTGTTGACTAGTCTACTCTTATACTTGTCTTATACTTGCACACCCCTGTATTGTCTCGTAACATGAATCAAGAATCAAACCGGATTCCCTATTTTTACTTTCGCTTCGTGTCCGTGCGGTTCTTATAATCAAATAGTTACAACTTGATGCCGGGTGATGCGCCGCAGGCGCACCCCCTGAACGGTTACCTTCAGATAAGAGTCCTGATTCACTTTTTTCTGAAAAATATACACCTGTAAGAGAAGGTAAGAAGAGGTGGTGAGGGAACGTAGAGACGCTGTCAACATTCTCTTCTTTTTCTATAACAAATATGCTCTTAATTTCGATAGAGTTTTTCTTACTGATTTGCTCACCCTGCACTAGGAGAAAAGTCATGTAGCTCATAGTACTTTCTGACTAATCAGGTTAGGATCTTTGGTTCATGTAAGTGTTCTGACCAACTTTTAAAATTGACATTGTGAACCCGAACAGGGAAATTTCACCATCAACTATTAACTTCAACTAAAATTAATAGGGCTTTTCTCTTAAGATGCACATTTTATAACCCTTATACAGCAAGGCTTTCAGACAGTGAAAAAAATGTGCATCTTTCATATGTTGCTAGTGGCGATCGCCGCTAGTTGGATGCTCAGATCTTGCACCTTCTCAATAAGGGCTGGTGGGCAATGCCCACACTACGAAATAATAAGCTTTCTAGGCTCTGATTTTCGCAACAAGATGGTGGTGTAAGATCTGAGTTTTTGTTCAGCTTCTAATCAAGTAAGTTACCGTAGCAAACCCAATTTTGGATCTTTGACATCTACGAATTGATCGGCTGTCCACCAAGTTTCGCTATCGTTGAGCACTCCTACAAGAAAAATTGGTGCTGTTACTGGATACCCTATCTTTTTCGATTGGGCGGTCACTGTTTATATTGGCTATGCACCAAACCCTTAGCTACAAGACTACTGAAATATACAACAAAACTTTTTTAGTGAATTTCGGAATAGTTTGTATTTCTCTGCCGTTACAGATAACAGATAGTCAATAGTGGTAGTGCTGCAGATAAGTTGAGATAGATTGTGAATTTTTCCCTCAGCAAACATTTCAAACTAATCATCAACACATCCACAACACTATCCAGATTGTTGGCAATTGTCAGAAACTTTATAGGAGTTCCAAATGAATCAAAGCACAATCAGACCAGAGTTAACCAGCTGGCTAAATACTCGGCAAAGCCTCTTGAAAATATCTAAAACAACGACCACTCCAAGCGGTCAGATCCTGGATTGGGTACCGATAGAAAGCCAAAGCACAGCAAAAATCGCAGTGCCCCCACCCGCCGATCCCACCCGTGTTACTGCATCCGACCCCAAAAGACCTACCAAATCCGTCAGTTTCGATATTGGTGAGGTCGGTCCCGTCGGGCACGTTCCCATCTTACGCCCCAATCTATCCCATCTTCCTGCATCGACCACATTAAAGACTTATTTATCCAAACAGGGAGGGTTGCTGGTCAATATAAAACGCACAAACAAAAAACCCACCGACCCTAATCCCGCCGGATATTTTCACGCAACAAGCTCGGAATCGGCGTAAATATATGGCTGCGACGCATGGTTAAATCTCTGGGATCCCAACATCAACATCCCATCTTCGCCAGGCGATGACCATTCGATCTCGCAAACCTGGGCTTTGATTTTCGCAATAAGACGATGGTGCAAGATCTGAGTGAAGAAGAATTAAAAGAAAATGATACTGCATTATACTTTGGCCAACTTCATGAAGAAGGAAACTCACAATTAATTCCTTTAGAATTAGATTCATTTGGAAATATTAATAATTGGCCTGTAGGATTTTTTGGTGATGAAATGGGTGAGTTACTGGCAATGACAGAAGCAGCCATGAAACGCCAAAAGAAAAGTTAGCCAGAGTAATGTCGCATTTTGTAGTAGATACCAATGTTCCTATAGTAGCTAACGGAAAGTCAAAGCAAGCCTCACCGAACAAGGCAAAAGTAAAAAGAAAGAGTTATAAAATTGGGGAGAGGCTACTAAATTCATTTATGGAAAGAAAGATAAAGATTTGTTTCGAGACACGTAGTGCAAGAAACAAGGCGTCCTTTTTTAATCCCCTAAATTTATTTATGGGGATTCTCTTTTTACTTTTTACTTTTTAACCACTTGTGTCTCAAACTGTGCCAAAAAGCTGCAAGAAATTGTAGAAAAATATATACTTGTATTAGATGATAAATGGCTAATTATCAACGAATATAGACATAAATTATCTCACACAGGACAACCAGGAGTAGGGGATGTGTTTTTTAAATGGGTATTAACTAATCAAGCAAATCCTCATCGCTGTCAACTGGTGAAAATTACACAAACTGCTGAAAATAGTTTTCAAGAATTTCCCGAAACTGAAACTCTTTCAGGCTTTGATTTATCAGATCGAAAATTTGTCGCAGTTGCTTTAACTCATCCTGACAAACCACCAGTTCCGAATGCAGTTGATTCTGATTGGAAAAATTTTGAAGTGGCTTTAAATAACATTGGAATCAAAATAGAATTTCTCTGCCCTGAATTAGCCACTCGTCCTTAAAAAATTATGCACTTGACAAATTGAGCAACATATAAAATAGAATACATTCGTCAGAATTGTAGGGCGCAACTACGAGCCAATTCTAGAGATTTTACATTTTGTTACATAGCTGTAAATTTTCCTGCCCACCTACTTAGTCAAAAATCAAGCAGAAATTTGTAGGATAGTCGTTAGTGTCTTTACATTGCTATGGTTAATAACTCTGAAGAACCTGCAACCGAACCTGAACTAACTGTCACACCACCGTTTCTTATCCAACGCAACCAGCAAATTCGCAACCTGATGCTGGATTACGCCCTTGGATCTGCGCTCATAGGGCTAAATCCCTTTCCTGGCACTCTAACGCTGACATTGCTGGTCGTCAGTATCTTGATATTGAAGATGAGATGGGATATAGGATCCAAGTGGGGCTATACCAAAGGTCAAGATCCCTTGGCGATCGCAGGAAACCTCTTCGGCACGCTGGGGGCGTTTGCACTCGCGTTTATGGCTTGGGTGTCTATGTTCTGCTTTGGGTTGCTTGTGCCAGTGTTTTCAGGGTTTGCCATTTCAGCAGCCTTATTAACCCTTACTTGGGCACTAGGACAAGTTACCCATCAGTTCTATGCTAGTGGTCACTACAAAGGAGGGCAAAGATGAAGTTCAGACGTCGGCAAATTTTGCTTGCCGGACTAGCTATCGGGGTCGCCGCAACAGGAACTCGCAATTACCAGCGGCTGCAAGTGAAAAATAAGCTAGTGGAGTTAGCAAGGGAAAAATCTCAAACAAACCTTCACAGTGTTTTGAAGGAAACATTAGAAGCGGATGTGAAGACAGTCAATCAGACATTAGAGATTCAGTCCTCGTTAAAGCTGACACCCCCCAAGATTCCCTACAATCACAGTATATCTAAACGGCTGATCCAGTGTAGCAAGTTGGGCACTCAGCAATACCTATCGGGTAAGGTAGATCCCTCCTTCAATGGTTCCATCAAATCCCTACCTGCATACAGCGCTCAGCTAGATAGTTATACCCAAATTGTCTCGTTGAAAGGCTTAGAAGACGCCCGGATTTCAGAAACCGTTGAGGTCGAGGTTCCAGAGACAACCACAAGGCGAACCACTTCTCAAGATCCGGTTGAAAAGAATTTGGACACTGCTGAAAGTGAGATCGGGAAGACTGTGACGCAAGCAGTGAAACTTAAGCAGATCATTCCCGTCTACTTTGGCTTTGTTCTCACCTCAAAGACTGACAACATCATTATTTTTCGGGGAACTCAAAGAACAACTGAGTGGATCGGAGATGTGTTCCTATTCCAAAAGAACTATGAAGGCTTTCGGAATAGTAAAATCCACTCCGGTTTTGCAGATATTTATAAAGGTCTCGCTGAACAGACCCGCGAAATAGCCAGACAGTTAAATCCATCACTACCTTGCTATATCTCAGGGCACAGCCTAGGATCTGCCCTCGCTACCCTTGCGGCGATCGATATTGCGCAGAATGTTCCCAAACTCAAAGATCAAATCCGACTATATACCTATGCCGGACCACGGGTTGGCAATCCAGATTTTGCTCAAATGCACAGTCAGGTGATTCCCAACAGCTATCGCATCGTCAATCTGGCAGATTCAATCCCCCTCTCACCCCCAACTATCTTTCGGAAGGACGTCTATGTACACGTTGGGCAAGCATGGTCTTTTTTGACGCAGTATGGCGATGTGCTGTCAAACCACGCGGTTGATACCTACCGTGCTGCTGTTAACGGTGAAGTCGAAACCAATAAAGCCCGTACCTACCCCAGTTCGGGTTTGACGTAATCGGGGTTTGCAGGCAGTCTAGTAAGTAAAGTTCCCGAACACTCTATGCATGAAAGCTCATCACCTATGACGAGAAAAATATTCACTCTTCTGAGTTCAGACGCCTACGAACACCCCTTTGATCGCAAAGCCTTGGCTTCTTTGAAAAATATGCCTGGAGTCTCCCTGCTGCTGAAAAAAATTAACGAGTACGGCATTGATCGCCTACTGAGGCTGCAAAGTCTTGGCAGTGACATCAGGATCACGCCCAATAATTTTCCCCAATTGCATCAGACACTTGTAGAAACTTGTCAAATTCTTGATGTTGCTTCGCTTCCTGAACTGTATCTGTTTCAAGGCACAGGTCACATTCAAACCTACGCTGTTGGGGTGGAGAAGCCCATTATCGGGATCAATCTAGATGGGATGGAGTGGCTTAACGCGGATGAGTTGCTTTACGTTTTGGGACACGAAGTTGCTCACATTAAGAGTCAGCATATGATTTATCACCAAATGGCAATTGTGATGCCAACTTTAAAAAATTTGTTGAGCAGCACCACGCTGGGGGTGGGTGGCTTAGTAGCTAGTGGAATGGAACTGGCTTTGTATAATTGGCGGATGATGGCCAAGTTCACTGCTGATCGTGCTGGGTTGCTTGCTTGTCAGGATATTGGTGTAGCAACCACTGCACTGATGAAATCAGGGGGTTTGCCGCAGGAGTACTTGACTACTGCTGTAATCGACGATTTCCTTGCCCAAGCCCGCGAGTTTGCATCCAATAACGTTGATCATGTGGACCAGGTCACAAAAATATTAAGCTATGGGGAATATCGGCTTTCCTGGGTAGTGATGCGGGCTGGCGAGTTATTGAAATGGATTGATTCGGGGGAATATGATGATTTAATTCAACAGAAAAATGCCGAGGTGTCGGAAGGAAAGGAAGGATGGAATTTTTTGACTTCTTGGTAACTTCCAGATCGGCAACTCCCCTTAATTTATTTATGGGGATTTCCTGATTGCCTGTTGCCTGTTCCCTATTCCCTTTTCAGGTATTAAGTATGTCTAAGATACTGATACGAAGAAGATTATGAAACGCTTTTTTGAGGATGAAATTCAACGGTGATTTCCTACTGCTAAGATTCTTTATTGGACATAAGGATACTAATATTAATACCCCTACACCCTCAGACCCCTACACCCCTACACCCCTTATTTAATCAATTCTTAGCACTCTTTTAAATGAATGGAGTGAGGGGCGATCACCTCACTTTCAGCAAGGCTTTTATCAAGAAAAAATTACTTTAGTTTCCTGTTTATCTTGCTGCTGACTGTAAATGGAATTTAGAGAAGATTAAATTGTCAGGGAGCTTTGTATAAACATGGACGAAGATCGTGGTAGTGGTAGATTTAGCTTTAAACTCTAGACTCTAAATAATTGCTTGATTTGGCAATTTGGCAACATCGTAAATTTGGGGAATAGTATTGTATGAATCAATGGGTCTTAAACAATAAGACGCATAGCAAAAAAGCAGAAACTTTCTTTCCCGGTTGGCTACTGGGATGTCTTTTAGACACATCCAAAATCATCTCCGGTCTGACTACTTTGGGATTGACTTTGGGATATCGCTTGACAGTTGATCAACGCCTTGCCCACACTGGTGCTGCCACTGCTCAAGCCACTGTAAAACCCGATTCCATGCCCACCAAGGATCGGGGTCTTTTGCTTGGCGCTGACCCCATACACTACTTAAATAGCCAACATGACCGCCGTGACGGGTGAGTACCAAATCTATTGCGCTCGTGCTAGCACAGGCGGCTTGCAAATCAGGCAAAATTGCTGGGTCAAATAACGGATCGTCTTCAGCATATATAATTAAAGTAGGCTTCTCTAGATTTGGCAGCAGATGTAAAGCACTACTTGCCTCGTAATATGCTTCCACAGAGGGAAAACCCAATCGCCCAATGACCAATTCGTGGTCAAAACCCCAGATGCTGTTAGCTCGTTCAATCGCTTCTGGGTCAATGGTTCCAGGATGAGCATCGTGAACTCGCCATGCCAGTTTTTTTAGTTGTCGGGCGATCGATTTCTCGATATATTTCCCAAGAGGTTGTTTGACTAAATAGGCAAGCGATCGCCTAGAATCTAAACTTGGACAAATTACTGCCGCACCGCCAATGTCGTTGTCTTTTAATCCTAAATCCTCATCGCTTCTAATTAGATCCATCGCAGCTTTTACTGCCCATAGCGCCAACTGTCCCCCCAATGAATATCCCGTGAACCAAAATTGCCCTGGACAACCCATAGCTTTGGCAGATGCGGCAATCCGAACAAAATCTTCCCCCTCATACAAACCATCGCTTGTCAAAGTTGGCGATAACTCTGCTGTTTTACCGTGGGCACGCCAATCAAATAAGACAACAGCATATCCTTGATCGTATGCTTTACGTCCCAGTAGCCTCAGAAACCATTGATTATCCAACTCACCTGTAATGCCATAAGTGCCGATAATCGTGCTCCGAGGGTTTTCGGGAATAGCAACCCAGCCAAAAACAGGTACGCCTTGTGCACCTAGAAAGATTTTCTTCTCATAAGGCGGTTCTGGGTTTTTTGTAGTACATTCCCATCTGCGACTTGCCCATAAAGCAGTGTAAAAAGTCATCGCAGCACCGCTGCGCAACAACAACGGAGGACTGTATGATGTGTAACACATGGGAACCTAAGTTTAGTATAGTTTAATCTTTGTCCAATAATCCTTTAATCTTAATCTTTATGTTAGATTTAGGATATTTTTTATAATCAATGAAGCAATCTTTGTATTTACCAAGTATTTACTAAAGATTCTTAATCATCCTTCATAAGCCGTAATATATCTTTAAATAATGCCGAGGATTCTTGTCATAGACGACGACCCAGCAATTTCAGAACTTGTTGCCGTAAACTTGGAAATGGCTGGCTACGATGTTAGTCAAGCTGAAGACGGCATCAAAGGACAGGCGTTAGCGCTCCAGCTACAGCCAGACTTGATCATGCTTGATCTGATGTTGCCTAGGGTAGATGGGTTTACCGTGTGCCAACGCTTGCGTCGTGATGATCGCACTGCTGATATTCCTGTGCTCATGTTAACGGCTTTAAGCCAAACTCAGGACAAGGTGGAAGGCTTCAATGCTGGCGCGGATGACTACCTCACCAAGCCATTTGAAGTTGAAGAAATGCTGGCACGGGTGCGGGCGCTATTACGGCGTACTGATAGAATTCCCCAAGCCGCAAAGCACAGCGAGATTCTCAACTATGGACCATTGACCTTAGTTCCGGAACGATTTGAGGCGATATGGTTTAATCAAACAGTCAAACTGACTCACTTAGAGTTTGAGCTACTGCACTGCTTGCTCCAACGGCATGGTCAAACAGTCTCCCCTAGCGAAATCCTTCGGGAAGTCTGGGGATACGATCCAGATGATGACATCGAAACAATTCGAGTGCATATTCGCCACTTGCGAACTAAGCTAGAACCAGATCCACGTCATCCCCGCTACATTAAGACAGTATATGGTGCTGGGTACTGTCTTGAGCTTCCTGGCGCCCCAACATCAAATGAAGACGCTTCAATCGCAGGGATTGATTAACAACTCTCCTGATAGTAGAGCATGTACCTAAGTCAACTCAGTACAGTTGCTGTTTGGGCATGGGGCATAGGGCATAGAAAAATTTCTTCCTCATTGCCATACGCCCTCGTGGCAAACGTATTGAGCCGGGGAACCCTAGCAGTATGGTTTGTGGTCACGCTACTCCATCATTAGGTTTCTCGTATGGGCTCAAGCCATAGAGATAACCGCGAGCGCCAGTGGTAGTGGCGACAGGGTGAGCGGGTTGATGGCGCGTTCATGCTGCTCCCTTACTAGGATTCATGCGCTCTCTTTATCCTCCTTACTCATGAGAGATTGCTGCTTTTCTAGCCACAAGCTAATAGCTTCATCCAGTGCGTCGCTTTGGGTAGTTTGCAAAGCAGTACAGGCAACTTTGAATTTCAAAGCCTTAGCTTTAGGTATGTATCCACTCACCTGAGAGTAATTTGGGTCATCTCGTTTCGTTGCCACATCTCGAGCTTTTCGCAGATGGTTCATACCTATTTTGAGAAGTTGTGCAGGTGTTCCATCAGGAACCTTTTCTGACTTTGTAGCTTTGCATTCTCCTACCATTGGATAAGGATATTCACAGTAAAAATCCATGCCACCTGGCCCACCAGTTAAATCAGCAGCTAGTCCTGAACCTGTAACGCCTAATTTTAGTAATCCTTTACGGACTAATTTTTCAAAGGTATGTCCGTCGCTGGAGTTTCCAACGTCAGCAATTTCATGAATCCAAGCTAGGTCTGAATCAAACCGCGAGTGAAGTCAAACTTTTTATATTCAATTAGTCGCCCCAATGCGGCTCCTACACCTCTCCCGCCAGTTTGCTGTATGACATCGACCCCTATCTTGACTTTTCCTTTATTCCCGACAATTTTGAAATCGATAAAACCTTGGTCTGCTGCACTAGCTTCAACTTCTTGAATATCTTCAATTTTTATTCCCTCTACTGTTTCTCCTATTAAGCTATAGAAGGCAAACCAAAGTGCATTAGCAATTTCTGCTTCATCTTCAAACAGGTCATTAATAGAAGCATCAACATTTGCTAACTCACTTTGCAAGTATGGTTCAACAGCATTTGTTTCAATTCTAGGTGGCTCATCGATTATAGGTAGAGGGGAACCAGGCACAAAAAAATTATCTGCACACCACTTTAAAACTGACCTAACAGTAGGTTTACTCTTACCCAGTTCTCTAAGCTTAGTCTCATAAAATGGATAGAGAGGATGAGGAGGAGTTTGTTTATTTTCCTCATAAAACTCCTGCAACCACTGACGAACAACGGCAACGATATCATCTGAGTTTAGATATCTCAATTCTATTGGCTGTCTATCAGGTTGCTCACTAACTAATCTATCAATTACTGCTTCGGCTTGTGGCAAACTCCTGATTTGGAAATTCCAAGTATCGAGATACATTGCTAGCAGTAAAACACCTCCTTTGAGACTGTTGTATAAATCCTTAGCTAGACTGGCAATAGCCTGTGCTGCCGTAAAGCCATTATCAGCAATATCAACAATATCTAATTCGTCGAAGCAAATAACGGGAACTCTGTAATTACTTATAATTTCTAAAATCTGGCGAGCAGTTTTTAATGCTTCAGCTTCCCTATCTTCTGTTTTAGGATTTGGTAATCCCATTGTTTCAGCTTGCGCCTGCGTTAATTCCAAACCGGATAGCCAATAATTTGCATAATTAGCATGAGCGGAGGATAGTGTCCATAAAATTGCCTTCACTAAGTAAGGGTTGGTAATTTCATGCTTTGTTTGCAGAACAAGTTCCGTTAATTTATCAACTCCTTTAGTTGAATATTTACTCAACAAATTTGGGTATATATGACTAATATATGTCTCAGGTGTGTAGCTCCACTGCTTTGCTTCATTAATTAAAGCTGCTGCTATTTCTTGCCACTGCATCACGCTTTGACTACCAATCGCTCTAAGGCTGGAAGCAACAGTTTGGAGAAATTGATACTTAATCTGGTTTAAGTCGTCATATTTGCTCATGTAGATGAATAAGGCATTGTCTTCTGCCTGCAACCTGTGACGAATCCGACTTATAATATGGCTTTTCCCTAGACCTTTTTCAGCTGTGATGGTAATACCCACGGTTTCACGCTGCCCTTGATGGACTTTTTCCACTGCATCAAATACTGCATTGGAAGCATGAGCATTAATTGAGGGAACATCAGGAAAGCTTTTTCCCCAGATTTGCGAGGGTCTAACAACAAGATGTCCTACAAATGGATTTTTGTTCCTAATTAGATCGTCAATTGAAGATGTACTAACAGTCATATCTTTGTGAAATCAATGAGTGAGGAGTGAAAGACAGATTATAATTTCAGACGCTTGGCGTAGCAGCGTAATCCATCGAGTTCTGTAGTAACGGAATCTTCAATCTTGTCTGGGGCGCTGTCTTCTACACTTCCGCCTTGTAGTTGCAAAATATCGTTAGCTTGCATATCCAGCAGCCATGTAGCGAAATGTTCACGACTGACATGATCGCCTACTTCCCTCCTAATCCGGTAAATCGGCACTAAATCATTCAGGTTATAGTCACGGTTAAGCTGGTCGTAGACTTTTAATGCGACTTCCTTAAACTCGTCGTAAGATGCGATCGCACTCTTCGCCCCATTAATTGGTGCAAATGTACTATCTACCACACCATCTTGATCGCTAATCCAGTTCAGCAGTGCGTTGACTGTCCAAGTTCCGACAATTGTCCCTTCAAACCTAAAATCTCGATCCCTCAAGCCCTCACCCAGTACCTCTAGCCCCTTGGGAGATACGAGAGAGTATCCTTTTTTGGAGATCGCGATCGCTCCTTGTTTCTCCAATGTGTAAAATATGTCCTGATAATCTGCTACCTTTTTGCCCTTGTATAAAATTCGCTTCGTCAAGTCACCCTTCTTCACCTCTTGCTTAGAGCCTCCTAAATGCCAGAGAGCAAGAAGAAGGTGAGTTTTAGCTTTGGCTTCCATATCTTTTAAACCTGTGTTTTTTGACGGCATATCAAGTGTTATATTTGACAGCTTCACTATATTTTAATAACTAAAACTCTCATAACAGACTGACAAATAACCGGATATTTTGATGCAAATATTTTTGGAAATTCTTGATTTCTAAGTAAAAATATTTAGTTATGTGACACTAAATAAAAAGCACCAGCGCCTTGAACTCGCATTCGTGTCTCTACAAGTCCGTTGAATCTAAGATCTTTAAAGATGAGTGGAGTCTATACTTTATGGAAGGCAAAACTTTAGCAACATCACAGACCACAAATTTCAAGGTCAATTTTTTGCTAGAAACTAGAGAGGATGGTAGCGCTATCGCATCAATATGCGATAGCTAAATTTCTGACTAAATCTAAATTTCTGACTAAATCTGACTTTCGACATTTAGCTCTGATTATTCTCTTTCCAGAGTGATTAAAGAAGGATAAGCTGATGCGTAGCTAGATTGTATAAGACAAAAACGTAAAATTATTGTAGTGTGGGCATCTTGCCCGCGTCCCATATACAAATTAAGTGCGCAACAGCTTAACTACCTATGTCCTGAGGATAAATGCAGATTCTCTCGAAGGCAGGATGACAAACTTGAAGAAGTTCATCATTATATGTACAACATGGTGTACTGTGCTGTTGGAGATAGGCGGTCAATGTTGTTTTATCCCTAGGAAAAACAACAGTGCCACAGCACAGTTCTGAGCTAAGGTAGGTGAAGAGGAAACAGGATGAACACGATATCCACAAAGCGTATAAAAGCTCCGCTTCCAATAGTGGTCTTTCTTTCGACATTATTAACAGTCCCGCTGCTTAATAGCTGCGGCGGAGGTTCTCGAAATGCTGCGCCGCCGGCACCTGTTAATGATACTGTTGGCAGACCAGTCAATAACCCTGGTCAACCCCAACAAAAAAAGGGATTATCCACAGGGCAGAAAGTGGGGATAACTTTAATAGGAGCCGCCGCACTTTACTACCTCTACAGACAGCATCAGAATGCTAAAAAAGAGGGAGCGCAGGGTAAGTATTATCTTTCTAAAAATGGGCGTGTTTACTACCGCGATGCTCAAGGTAAGCCTCACTGGGTAGAACCACCTTCTGGAGGAATTCAAGTTCCACCGTCTCAAGCGCAACAGTACCAAGATTTCCAAGGTTATAACGGGCGTACAACAGGTCGTAGTCTAAGTGACGTAGCTCCAGCAGGATCTCAGTAATGTTAGATCAGCAAGGCAAATTTGCTTCACCTAGGATCATACTGAACGCACACGCATTTGGCGGCGACTCAAAGCCACAAAAAAAAGATAACAACAAGGTTCAATACGAACTTAAAAAGGAGATATATCATGGTAGACGACTTTATCCGCAAGGCGAAGGAATTATTCCTCGGAGGAAATGAGAATCAACAAGACGCCGATTACCGCGATCGCCAAGCAAGTCCAGCTAGTGAAGATTCTTACGGTGATCCGGCATCTCAAAATGAATACGGCGCTATCCCAGCTAGCCAAGATCCCTACGGTGATCCAGCAGATAACCCAGGGCAGTTTCCTGATGTCCGCCCAGCTAGTGAGGACCCCTATGGTGATCCAGGCGATATCCGCCCAGCTAGTGAAGATCCTTACGGTGACCCAGCAGATCAAGCTTAGTACTGCATTTTATAAATTCGTTTGACACTCTCCGGGCTAAAGCCACGGAGATTCTTAGGACTTCTCAGCCCTAATATCCCACTTTGTGTGGGTTCCCCGGCTCACCACGTTTGCCCAAAGGGCGTGGTGATTTTGTCCTAGGGCGTTTAGAACTCCGTAGCTCAGGTTCCGTCGAGTCCCGGCGTACCCTAAAGGGTGACGCTCCTTGCGTCGCTACCGCTTTGCTAACGCCAGTTGCTCCACTTGGGGAAACCCCAATACCGCACTGGCTCCCCATACTAGCCAGCAATTCTCATTTTGAAATAAATAGAGTATTAACCCCCATTTTGAAATTCAAAATGTAGTACAAAGGAACTGGTTTTTCAGGGAGAGGCGATGCCCCAAGGGGGCGGGCTTCTCTACGAGACGCTGCGCGAACGCCAACGCTAAAAAACAATTGCTCTGATTAATTAAGTATAAATACTCAATTTATGACTGGGAATTGGCTGACAACGAACCGGGGAAATCGAGTTCGATAGTTCTCCAGCCTAGCTCGTGCCGTTTTCTCTCGGTTTTGTACTATTTTATTTTCTTATTGATATCCATTCTTCAATAGGTTTTATCTATGGAAGAAAACAACCAGCAGATGGCAATGGCAACAGTGATTAGGGTAAGCTGCCTGCGGAATAGTGCCACTATCCCCCGTGGCACTTTGTGTATCCAAAGTTATGGGCAGACGCGGCACAAATCTCTCGCCATTCCTCCCGCGACTGATCCGGAGTACCGAATTCAGTAGGGGCACACTGATAAACTAATAACCCAAGTTGCGGGTTATTAATCTCCGAGTGCCTTGCACCTGGAGATTCATGCGATCGCCAACAACAAACTGTGCGGTTGTGCGACGCAAAAACCTTCATTAATGGCGAACTAAAAAAATAAGTACTGAATGAAATTAAAGCATTATATTAGACTGACTCAACAAATGCTTTCTTCAAGGTAAATGCAAAAATAAATGCTTCCACTTTAAGTAAAAACCCAACGCAAGAGACTGCATGAATAGATTTTGGGAAAACGTAAGTGCTCTACTTGAACATTCGCACGTGGGAAAGTAACAATAAGCCATTAAGGTTTTGCTAAATGACACATAACTCCCTGATTAAGTAGGTAGACTGAAATGAAGTTAACATCGTTATATCTTATTGTGTCTACCCAATACCACAAGGGCGACATAGGAAACAGGAATGGGCTACCCTGGTAGAGGGCAGTAGATATAACTTATTGGAGCGTGAGGACTCCTCCCGCTTGGTGCGAGTCTATCTGACATTTTGATGTACATGACTGAGCAACGTGATGCTGATTCTCAAAAGTTCAGTGAACCGACTGATGGTGCAACGACCAAGTCGGTTGATGATTCTAGGAAAAACCGCATTGCGGGTGTCTGGAATCAGGCAAGGGCAAGCTTGATACAATTACTACCCGTAGAACAAGTGGGACAAAGACTTGTTAAGTGGTTTAGCGTCAGCGAAGCTCAGGTTGCAGAGATTTTGGAGCAAGTTCGAGCAGAACTGCCAACCACTGAAGCCCTCCTGATTGGTAAGCCCCAATCCGGAAAAAGTTCAATTGTGCGGGGACTAACAGGAGTTTCTGCCGAGATCGTTGGTCAGGGATATCGTCCTCACACACAACATACCGAGCGCTATGCCTATCCTTCCAGTGACCTGCCGTTGCTCATTTTTACAGATACGGTCGGATTGGGAGATGTGAATCAGGACACTCAGGCAATCATTCAGGAACTGGTTGGCGATTTACAACAGGAAAGTCGCCGCGCCAGAGTCCTAATTCTCACCGTCAAAATCAATGATTTTGCCACCGACACACTGCGGCAAATTGCTCAGCATCTCCGTCAGAAATATCCAGACATTCCCTGTCTGCTAGCGGTTACCTGCTTGCATGAGGTTTATCCTCCTGGTACGGCAGATCATCCTGCCTATCCACCAGACTATGAGGAGATTAACCGAGCTTTTGCCGCGATGCAGCAAGCTTTTGCCGGACTGGGCGATCGCGCCGTACTGATAGACTTCACCCTAGAAGAGGACGGCTACACTCCGGTGTTTTATGGCTTAGAAGCACTCTTGAATTCTCTAGCCGACTTACTACCAGAAGCGGAAGCCCGGACGATTTATCAGTTATTGGATCGAGACACTGGTGAGCAAATTGGCAACCTCTACCGGAATGCTGGACGCCGTTACATGCTGGCATTTGCCATCATAGCAGCCACAATTGCAGCGGTGCCACTGCCATTTGCCACCATGCCAGTACTGACTGCCTTGCAGGTCTCAATGGTGAGTCTGTTGGGGAAATTGTACGGGCAAAAACTGACCCCATCCCAAGCAGGGGGTGTGGTCAGTGCAATTGCTGGTGGCTTCTTGGCACAGGCAGTTGCACGTGAGTTAATCAAGTTCCTCCCCGGCTTTGGCAGTGTGATTGCTGCTTCTTGGGCCGCCGCTTATACCTGGGCGCTGGGTGAAGGAGCCTGCGTTTACTTTGGTGATTTAATCGGGGGTAAGAAACCTGATCCTAAGAAAATTCAGTCCGTTATGCAAGAAGCTTTTCAGGCAGCCCAAGAAAGGTTTAAGGAAATTAAACCTTAAGAACACGTAACCGTTCAGGGGGGGTAGAAGGGAGACCATAAAAATAGCCACAAAAATGTGGTAATGTAAAAATCATGGACAAGCAATGCCCAAAATATATACAGCAGATACCTCCAGCTATATTGGGAGAGGACTCCAGTCAGTGTCAAAAAACTGGTGGAGGAAATGGCGCAGGGCATGGAAGAATTGAAACAACAACAAGCGTCCGTTTTAGCACTTCAGCAACAGCTATTAGAGAAAGTAAATCGCACATCAAAAAACTCGTCGTTGCCACCATCCCAAGATCCACTCTTGTTTTGAAAAAAAGCCACAAAAACCAAAAAGTGGCAAGAAACGAGGGAGACAATCGGGGCATGGTGGGCATAGTCGAGACTTATACCCACGAGAAAATTCCCTATTCTAAAAACCGAACTAAGTAGTTAGACAAAATCAATTACATAATTTTGTCCAAATTCTCGGAGAATTTTTTCGACGGATGCAAC
>Ga0116229_10006876_pt1 | contig 18209 bp, 12 predicted proteins | sample S1TSphgellanicum_3_FD_87313 | JGI IMG/M metagenome (GOLD analysis project Ga0116229, IMG submission 87313) | Host-associated microbial communities from peat moss isolated from Minnesota, USA - S1T2_Fc - Sphagnum magellanicum MG | ecosystem: Host-associated > Plants > Peat moss > Unclassified... | reverse complement strand
TATACAACTCTACCCGGAAACCTTAGTGTTTGATCATTGAAAAGTTGTTATTTCAAAATTTAGGGTTTTTGCACTTTTGTGTATCACATTTTTCATATGGCCATCAATAATTTCTAGGGGCTCTAAAGTAAGCACATTGATTTTGTTGGACATGTACATATGTTATTCTAATTTTACACTATGATAACTCAAATTATTATTTTTTATGATTATTTTTTTAAAGGCGCACATATATATTTTACATACCGTTGGTGGCGAATTTGTCGGAATCTTCCGGATTCATAGTTATGCGCATCACTTCATATGCAAAGGAACTAGTATACATTTCCTATGTAAAATTTCAATGCAAAGAAATCTTGAATTGGTTTGGATTTTGGTTGAACACCACAATTTGTATTCTTCGGTTGTTGTTTATTGGGAATGTACATATTTCTTACATTTGATAGACATTTTAGCTTTGATCTCATAATTACTACATTTTTGTGGAACCAAAGCTTGTTTTATTTCACATTGAAAAATGCATGCTCCTTTGCCGGGTATCATGGGGACATTTATTTATTTATTTTTATTATTATTTTAATTTTCAAATTTTTGCCAAGGTGATTTATGCTATGTAATGCCTTCAACTAAGCTATTGGTCTCAACTTCAATTACTTTTATGTAAGAATAAATCATCAAACAATGCAACCAAACTTGAAGATTCAAGGAACCTTTGCACTTGCCTTAGCATGTCTAATATCCCAACAATAGAGTGTAGAACCAACCCCGGCCGAGTTGGAAGAAGCTGCCATAAGCAGCTTCTCATCTTTTGAAAAAGCACAAATATTAACATCTGCTACACAAAAGCCACCAAACCCTTTTAGTTAGTTAAACATGAAGAATTGCAGAATTGATGGCCAAAATTCAAAAAAAATTAAATTAAGAAATAGCCGAATTTGGTTGGACCAAAAAAGGGTAGCCAAAAATAGAAAAGGATGCTTAAATTTTGGTTTTATTATTTTTATCTCATAAAGAACAAATTCGATTAAGTCTTCGTATGAATGATTGCCACTTTGACTACATATTACAAAATTGACAAAAAAGACGCTCATATGGTATGTGATTGGCTCATATGGTAGTAATATTCCTTGTCATGAAAAAATAAAATTACTTATTATTTTTTAGATGGCTTAGGTGAGTAATTTGTCATGTTGTTTTTGGAAATTGGGTCCACTAATGTGCTAATGATCCTATGTAGTTTAGGTACATACATGGGTTGAACATCCATGGCTTGAAATAGTACCAAGATGAGCAATGAATATGTCAACTTGATTTTGGTGATTGGCATACCATTTTGATAATTGGTAATGTTTGTTTTCAAGATGTTAGTCATGGCTTTTATACAAGGCAACATGTTGCCAATTGGTGTCCATGTAAAATCCACATGTTGTATATGATGGGAACAATGTGAAATTTTGGATTCCACACATACTATAGAACCCCATAGCTGGGGAAAAAGCTCTAGATTTATGAAATATATCTAATATATTTTCCCAAGCATGCATATTGGCATGTGATGGTAAATGCATCGAAAGTTTAAAGGGGGGATTTTGTTTTTTTAATTCTAAAATTTTCTTTCAAATCATGTCAAAACTCTCTTGCATGTCTCCGTAGACTTTTTCACTTAGAAGTAACTCCATTGTGATGAACAGATTGTGTTTTATTGTCCCAAATTTGTGACATGCTATTAGAAAGGAAACAAACTTTGGGTCAAAAGGGATGATGAACATACTTGAAGCACTTTTGGTCACAATAGTATTCACTTTTTTCATGGCTCGCACATCAAATATTGAAATCTATTAAATGCCATCCCCAGTTTGTGCAAATCCATGAAAATGAAAATTTTGTTTCTCTAGTGTAAATTTGCTATTTTTTCAGAATTTTTTTTTAAAAAAAAATTTAATCATAAAATTGGGGGACAAAATAACCCTAGTTGTATTGTAATATTCTAGATGGATCATTTATAGACTAATGCAATTGACCATCAAATTCAACACAATTGGCCCCTTTCCCTAACACCACTCTTGAGATCTTGTCTACCTTGAAGGAAACTAAGTTAACATATATTCTTCCTTACAACATGTGTATCTCAAGAGGTCATCAATTCCAGGCCTATATTTAACTTAACGTGTTTAAAGTTTAGATTTTATATTAAAATATGCATGTCAAAGCCATGTTCAAAATGTGAACTCAACCTATCTTTGACAAACTAGCTTTTTAGTTTCTATCTTTCGATAATGTCATTTTAAATGAAAAAAACTATCCATTAAGGAAAGAGACTTGGAAAATCACATTGGTTCAAAATTTTGGGCTTTCAAGGCACTAAATTTTACTTTATTTTGGTCAAGAAGACTATTATTTGGTGTAATAAAAGTTTGAGTTTTTGCAAACTTCTATCCCTCAATATTCTTGATTTTGTTTCAAATTTTTTATTATTTTTGTATTAAAAGCCTATGTAATGATTCCTTTGAAAATAATATTATGATGGGGGTTAGAGACTTGAGGAATCATGCCATGACATGGAATTGAATTTCTCAATGTTTAAAAAAAAAAATTGCCCTTTTTTAACTTTCCAACTAGGGGGACTTCACCAACCCTAGGTAAAGATGGTCACAATATGAAATGAATGCCTATGTGTTAGGGTGCTAGGCTTTTATGCAATTGTGCTTAGTGGCACATGCCTTACTTGGATTCAAAATAATTTGCAAAAGGTCTACCTGAAAAAAAAAAGGGAAAATTTTATGGATATTTGTCAAAATTGTTGAAAATCGAACTCTCAACTTTGAAAAAGCATTATTGTCCCAACCACTGGGTTATCATTAATCGTTGAAATTTTGAAAACATATATTTGAAATTGCCTAACCTCATTTTTTAAATAAATAAATATTCAGCAAAGAAGTGCCAAATGTTATCCTACGTATGATCATTATCTATTTGTGTTAGAATTTGGAGGAGAATTTGAGTTATATTAATCATTCAAAGAAAAAAGCTTGAGAGCTTTACATTTGAAGGCATACCAACTCTAGACTCCATGTTATTTAGTGCTTGCAAGTTGAAAGTTGTTTGGTTTAGAAACCTTGTATTGAACCCTATTGAATGGACCATTTGGCTTGAAGTAGAAAGAGAGAAAAACATTGTCAAGCTTCAATTAGGAAGTCCTTAGTCTCACCTTGTAATTGTTTCAAATGAAATCAAGATGTGTGATATTACTTTGTACAAAAATTGCTTGCATGTTCCAAAATACATACACTCATCATGATCTAATTGTTTTCCCCTCCTCAATTTGGTATTTTTTTTCCATCTACATTAGCTTTCAAAAGCTACCCAAAGGCCTACAACCCTTTCAAGAACATCCTTGGCTTAATATATGATTCAATACATAATTGCAAGGATTTCCCTACATTTAGCCGAAGAGACATGAAGTGGCTTAGGGAAAAATGCCATCAATTACAAACAATTGATTGGTCTTCTAGCCAATTGATTGGATCACAAATGCTTCAAAGCACACAATTCCACCTTGAAAACTCTTCTTGAATACCCAACATAGATAGGGCATTCTATAAGTGAGAAGAGGATTGGATGAACCATTTGCTATGACTCTCCTTGTAAGGTACACAAGCTTAAATGCATGGGAACATTACTAGTGGCTCAAGTGTTTAAAGCTAGATGTCAAAGTGTGGAGATCTATCGTTTCATTGTCTCCATTTGACCCCATCAAGATCATAGGTCCTTCTCCACTAGAATGAGCTTGGTGCCAAGATGGAACTTGTTCATTTCATTAGTGAAGAAGTTCCCGTATCTCTAAGCCAAAAGGTTAAACCCATGAGTAGTATCCCTCTTTGGTGGATTGTTGTAAGTTCCAACAAAATTTGGTCATTGACAACCTCAAGAATCCACAAGTCTATAGATGCAATTGAGAATATTTCTTAATGTGATGTTGTTGTTAGTCTATAAGTACGATGGCCCCAAATTCACAAGAGAGGAAAGTTGAAGGTTTATCAAACCTTCAAGATGAAATGCAAAGTCTATATACATACTCCACATGAAATGCATGACTCTAAGGTATCAAGCTTTTGTCCCAAGCCCACAAGAAGGGAAAACAACAACCAATTGTATTTTCCTATTGCTTGTGAATATACCTGACTTGAGCCAGTTTTTAATGCCTCGCATGCAGCTACATAATGTCCAGTCCGGGATGCAACTACAGCAACAATTTTCTGCCAAAACAATAAAGTTCATTGTCATGTTGGACATTTCAATTGACTGCAATAGTCAAATTTGCTTCCATTCTGCCCAACATGACAACATGATGGTGGTGGGTAAGGTACTTCTTCCCTTACCTCCACAGATTCTTCAGGCATGGCAATTGGTACTGCACAATGATTCCTGCCAGAACAAAAATTGCAGAAACACATTGTCAAGTCGAGTTGGTGCGAGAGGAATTGGATTGAAAATCTACCGAGAGTGAGTGAGTGGCAAGAAAATGCAAACATACACAATTGTCAAGTTGAATTGGTGCAAGAGGGATTGGATTGAAAATCTACCAAGAATGAGTGAGTGGCAAGAAAATGCAAACATACACAATTGTCAAGTTGAGTACCAGCAAGAGGGATTGGATTGAAAACCTACCAAGAATGGCAAAGCCAAGCCTGCAAATAATAATCAAAGAGACTCTCTCTCTCTCTCTCTCTCTCTCTCTCAACTTGGATAATAATCAGCATATAAATCATAGTGAAATGAGCAGGATTCATGATCGTATGTAGCATGCACCTGTATCTATGAAGCCCACATCCAATGGCATACACAATAGTTTGGCTATCGATGCATGCCAATTGTGCTAGTTTGCCCTGTTCTCCACTGAATCCAAAGGTATGCCTACAATTGAACATCACCCACAACATACAAAATTCTTGAAAGCCATAGACAAACCCTAACTGAAGAAGGTTTTTTTTTTTCCTTCTCACAAGTTGGGTGTCTTCCTGCTTGGTGTATCCAGACATAAGTAGCCAAATATTGAGCACCCATCCATCATGGTAACCAACTTGGCCTCTTGGAAAACAATGAACATAGTAGCAACATGTTTCTGATCCAATGTGTTGCAATCTATGGAGAAATAGAATGTAGACTTTTTTTGTTGCACAAATCCTATCATGAATTGCATACCCATTTTTAAGTATTTCTGCAGGATTTGAGAATTATGAGAGAGAGAGAGAGAGAGAATCAAGTGTGTGTAGACCCATAATAATTAGCATACAAGTTCAGCAGATGCAAATGCTCATGAGATCTTTTTTCTTACAAATGTGGGAATTGGTACACTAGAAATTCCTCTTCTGAAAGTTTGTCTTGCAGCAGCTGGGAACCTCTGCGGCTGATCACTAGTTTGCTTGAACGTCGTGACATCTTGGGTAAGCTTTTTTTGTTTCTTGTTTTCTGGATTTGGTTTTGTTTCGATTTTGTTGCTAGAAGGTTATATATCCTTGCTCAGAATAATTTCACCTAATCTCTCCCTGAGTGCGCACTCTCTTACAATTTCACCACTGGCTACTGCATCTTTGAATCTTGAGCTCCACAAAGAAAAAATAATTGGGTCTCTTGGGTGCATGCTGCAATGATTCAATTGCTGAGCAGAATTTCTATTCCCAACTGTGTTCATCACCTATTTTGGTTCAGGCTAATGACAGGGGCATGAATTGTGGGGACATACATAGTCTTGTACATATTTTGCAAATGCTTCATATTAAGACCTTTATCGTGTTGCTTTGTGGTGGTTCCTTTTGTTCCTTTCCCCCAAGGATGATGAGCACATTGAGAGTTTTGTGCACTCAAAATGAAATTAGTGCAAAGAAGCATCACATATTTGAATAGAAAACTGACGTTTAGGATTCAGTTACAAGTGAACTCCGAAACATGACCTTTGCCCTTATTATAGTTTCAAGGGGAATTGTGGTACCCATTTAATGTTTCAATGGGAATCGAATGCAAGTGAGAATAATGTTCTGGTTGCACAATATGGCTTTGCCCTCCCCTTAGGTCTCTTTCCATTAGGCTGCTATGATCACGAGTACACACAGTATGATCGCAACCTAATAGAAAGCCACTAAAATGGAGCCATGTTGCTTGTATTGCATGAACAAGCACTTTCCATTGGAGAGCTGCAACTGGGCTGGAAAAATGTAAATATTTAATATTAGGAGTGTTATGAAAATTCCATAAGTTGTGAACATTTTAGAGAGTTGATAAAGAACACATGCTCCCCTAAAGATGTCAAATGTCACCATGTGGTCACACAAATTTGACTCACAGGTCACACAGCTTTGCATTTGGTCAATGCTTGACTTGTAAAGCTTTGAGATGACTATGAGCGCAGCTAGATGGAACAAATGTAAACAACTATATATATATATATAGTTGTGGCAAAATCTCTGATTAAAGCAGGCTAATGGAAAGAGACCCTTATAGCAAGTTCAAAGTTCAAACCAGCAACAATCAACAATAGGAAATGCTCCCTGAAGTTCGCCAAAAATGAATTTCGGAGTTAAATTTTACAGCTGATGAACATTGCTCCAAATGTGGGACCAAATGAAAACTACCTAGGTACATCATTGGTAGTCATCCTTTAGGGGCAGAGCCAATGAAAACCCTAATTAGTGTTCATTGGTCATCATCACCTAGTCACCATACAAATATTTATAAGCCTCTCAATTAGCACATGGTTCCATTTCAATTTATCTATTTTAATGTGGAGTAAAGAGCTAAATTGAAATGTGTGAAATGCCAATATTTTGTTCCCTCAATTCTTTTTTAGGTGTATAGCTACCAAATCTTTTTGGCCTTGCCTACCAAGGCAAGGATATTGTGTTTAGATTCATTATAGAGTTATAGTAGTTTGAGGGATGGTATGGCCCCTAGATAGTAGGTCTATTTTTATATGAGGATTTTTGAAAGATGAGATTTTGGCGTGTATTGAAACTTGATATTAGTTATAGAATTATGATATCTTGAAGGACTTTGGTTTCTTTTAGAGGATTCTTTTGAAGATTATATTTTACATGGTGAAATATTTGAATTTTCATAATTCTTATTTTTTCGTAAGGTACTTTTTAATACATGTAAATGGCAAGGCCGAAGTGTGACACACCCCTTGTTTTTTGTTGTACATTGAGCATTTCCTGAAATGTAGTGGAACCCCATCAATAACCCAACCTAAAAAGAAAAAAATAGAAAAAAAATCTTTAAGATTTCAAGTCGTTCCAAATACAATTGGCCTTTCATTCCTGTAATCATGAATTACAAGGTTGTTTGTGTACATAAGTTTGATTTAGATTCAATCCCATCATTCATCGATGAAAGAAGAAAATGCCATAATGTTTTTGCATCGTATGTTAACAAAAGGTTGCAACTTCACTAACTTCATCTAACATTATTATAACATGGAAGATCCCAAAATCCCTCTCATAAATGTCATGTGCTAGAAATGAATTCCTCTTAAATATCATTAAACAACATGTAGAGATATATAAAAGCCTAAACCAAGTTTTATAATGTATTTGGAGGTAACATTGTGACAATAAAATATGGATGATAATTTTTAGGGTTATTGTGTGAAAGGGGTGTCATGGCACTGAAAACCACATGCTATCTTGTCGTATAGTCATTCATAGAAATGCTTCTAATGAAAAGGCTTTGCAGCTAAAAATAAGTGTGTTATTAAAAATGTGTGAAAGCTTAAGGATGTGTATAAAGTTCTTTGTTTTGTTTCTGTGTCAAGGATAATGGTGCAAGCAATCGAGCTAGTGGAGGCAAGGGGACTATAAGAGGGCTTCATGACTCCAAGCTGAGTAGTGTTGTCTTTTTGCTTTGATTTTGAAAAATTTAGCATTGTGTAGTTTTGTGTTAGATTGTAGCTTATCGGTGTGGATTTTTTTATCATTTTGAGATGAATGCCTAGAATGCATAATTGATATTGTGTTGTCTCCATGAATTTCACTATGTTGGAGACAATAAACATGATGTCCAGGTGTAGAGAGTCTTTAAAGATTGATGATGGAAGGAATGATAGGCTCTAAAGGATTAATTGGCTAATCAATAGTGGAATTCTTCATTCAAATTCAATACATTTCAATACATTTAAGTCGAGCCATAGTTGTTGTTGGGGAAGGTTGAGTACATGGGTTACTAGGAGCTCCAAAAAAATATTATTCATGGGAAGATTGGGATCAGTTGGAGATTTACAAAAGGTTTGTTGATGAAGTAATGATAGTTTGTAAAACATCCCTTTTAAGGATTGCTTAGGTTCTAACTAAGGAAGGTATTGAAGAATTTAAAGTAACTTTCAAGTTACTTGAAATACACAACCAAATGACCATGATAGCGATAGAGAGGAAATCCAAAGTGTTATGATCTGTCATTAGTTGTAGATTAATGTCCATTGTAGAGTTGTTACAAGAGTTAAATTAGTGATTGTGTTTTATCATTATCAAGGAGTATTTTGAAATTGGCATAGAGCATTTCAATTTGTAAAAAACAATTATGAATATTGTAGATTTGGTGAGACCCACCTTTTTTTTTTCTAACCTTGCAAAATAGAATTTTTCAGTCTACAAGATACTAGTGCTTCAAAAAGAAAAATGTTTTGTGCCTCAATTTTAACATTTAAAAATTTATGTGGAGGTTCTTTGGGTAGGGATTTGAACTAAGTTTTTCCAAAATTTTAAATGTTTGATTCTAGTTCTATTACATTTTTGCAAATTCAAAAAACTAGTTGTTCGGTTTTTGAACCAATACCAATTCCATGTTCACACTACACACCCTCCAATGTTAAAAACTATGTGGGTACAAATTTTTACAACAAATTAAAATAGGGATCTATGTAAATATAGAGTTGAACAACTAATTAAAATTTATATTTAATCATAAAGTTCACTTTACTTTTTTTTTAAATTTTATATTCAACTTTTTTACATACATATCCTAACCTTTTTTTTCAAATATATGTTTTCATGGTTTCGGTTTTGGTTCCAAATCTAACAAAACATTTTCTCCATGGTTTAATTCTTGTCCTAGTTCCAACAAAATGATGTTAACTTAAGTCCAAATCACAAGCACCTAACCTTGAACCCTTGGTTTTCGCCCTTCAAACCAAATACCTTCACAACATTGGTTTTTCCTCAAACTAAAAAACCAAATTAAGTCCTACACCTAGTCCTCATAAGGACTCTTCTAGATTAGAAAAAAAAATTGTGGGTAAGGTCCTGAGTTGACTAGTTCACACCATTATTTTCTAATGCCCAATAAGGAGGTTATATGTGAAATTTATTATAAAATATTTACAAAGTGCACCATATCAAACAATTGAATTTTTCCAATGTGTTGTGACCCCAATATCAATTTATTTTTCTTCCACAATCCAAAATCCGGTTACTAATCATTTTGATTTTGTAGTAAACATTTACTATGTTTTAAGGTTGATTTTTGTAATCATTTATTTGAAAATTGCACAATCAGGGGTTACTTTTCAAGTTTCTACTTTTGCATCTATGGTGAGCATTCCAAGAGGGATGTAACATTAAATGGCAACCAATCTTTAGGACGTACCAAAAAATATATATATATATTTTTTATAATCTAATTATTTATTGCAGGTGAAATTAAAAATGTGATGAACCTAACCCAAAATTGTTCTTTTTTGGATTATTTTTTTCTTCAAAAAACAAGAATGTTGTTAGAAAATATTCCTTTTAAAAAATCACAATAGTGTGAAAATTTGCACCCAAAAAAACATCGCCCCTAATATAGGGTCTAAGTAGTTTTTTTTTAAAAATGATGCCATCATTTTCATTTTCATTCCATGTGCAAATTGATCTAGGCCAATTGAATCATAAGGGCAAGTTGTTTTGACATCTACCATTATTGATGACTCACACGTTGGGTCATCAAACATGGAATCAAACCATTTGTAACATGATGTGAATGTTGTACAAAGCTCCATGAAAATATGGCATGCATTGAAGTGTTGCATGAAAGCAACCAAGGAATCACATGAAGGAAAACACCTATCACAAAATTTGCAACTATTTGGGTGTAGTGGGTCGGGTAGCACAAGGTCAATCTAATATACCAACAATTTATTAATTTGCATGTCAAATGCATCAATGAGTACATATAAGGAGTTTTTAAAAATCTAACAAATGACACTCTTGCTTATTTCGCCGAGATGAAATTATTTGACTTGGGGGGAGGAGGAGGGAGGATTTTTTGGTGGTAGCAATGAGAGTTTCCAAGTGATGCAAGCCATTTCTCGGATTTTGGAGGTTTGATGCATAATTGTAAAGCACATTGTTCCCTAGTTGGGATTCTCAATTTCTCTTTGCATTATTGGTTGTCAAGCTTAACAAATGATTGCCCCAAAGCTATTAGTTTGTGGTGTATTTGGAATAGGAGAGCACGAATATGAAAAGGTCTAGTTTTTTTTTCAAGCACCCATTGTTTTTTAGTTCTGCAAGTTGCTTATGGCTTAGTTTTTCAAAAAAATCTCTTTGTTTCCTCTAAAAGTGGCAATGGTCGTTGGTCCTAGCACATCACCTTAACAGTTAAATGATGTTTATTCTTTTAGTTAAGTCCTTTAAAGGAATATTTAATAGATTTGCAAGACTTAATGACTGCATTCAAAAACAAATTGCTAGTTCCACCACATGTGAAAAAGTTTCACTCCACCCCATCAACTATAACTAGGTTCGCAAATCAAGGTTTCAACATTGACATTGTTATGGAAGACACCACTATGGGTGAGGTTTTGATTTCATTGGAATTTAATGCAGGGCAAATCAAACCCTTCGGGTCAACAAGTGTTAAAGCCTTCCCTTTAGCATTTCAAAGAATCATTATGGCTTGTTCATCAAGGAGCTTGAGTCTATGTCACATGCAACACTAGATTTGGATGCATTTAGAACAAAGATTGACTATCACAAGGCACATATTGTCATAGTGAACTTCATTGAAGGTAAAATCACAAACAACCTTTTTTACAAACTGTCAATTTTCAACTTTTTTACAACAAAAGAAAACTAGGGAAAATAATGTTCAAGATGGATGTCAAGAAAGGATTTATCTTTCTTAGTGTTGAAACCTGGAAACTACCATGACAATCTTGGCATTCACCCCACATAAGTTACCATGGTGTTTTGCAATTTATCAAGATGGGTTCAAGCCTTCAATCCAGACCACCTATTGGGCATCAAACTACTTACTTAGATAACCTTAAGGGTGCTTCCACTAAAATATAGGACCATGGAAGAGAAAAGTGCCAACTATGTTGGCAAAATGTTTAATTAACATAGATCATAACAATTTTTGTGTTCAATATCCAAGGTTTTGTGTGACATTAGAACTTGGCAAATGGTGGGTAGATGAGCTAATGGTTGCATGACTTGATGGCTTTAATGTAGAGGTGATGATTAACTATGATCACCACATGGTGTGGTGTTAAATTTGCATGTCATTAGACCACAAGGTCAAAAACTATCTGAATTTGGCAAGGTGTCACAATCTTTCAAGATCCATCATAATTTCTAGGAGTGGAAACATCGTTCATGAATTAAAATTAAAGCAAATTCAAGTTTACACACGCGAGCAACATCCGCAAATTCAACTTAGCTCAATTCAAAAAAAAAATGGTTGAAACAATAGATGATGAAGGATTCAAAATTGTTCACAATAAAAAGTTTTCATTTGCAATGTGGCAAGGTATGAAAATTGGTCAAAGTAATGTGAGGTGCCCAATGCAACCCAAGCTTTGAGTAAATAAAGGAGACGAGGAAAACTATGTGACTAGCAAACTACAACATATGTTGTAAGAAATCAAGCTACAAGTTAGAGATGAAAACATTATGATGCAAGAGACCATCATTGACAACCATCAATATACCCAAGTGAAAGTTATTACAAGTTTTCATAGACCTTTCCTTTTTACTACTTCATTTGAAAGTGCCTTGGCAACAAGATTTACAAACTCCTATGTAAACCCGAAGTGACATTGGTCTAATTAAAGGTTCAACTGCATAGAGAAAGCCAAATGATTTTAATGTAAGAGATCCTAGTAACCGTGGAACAACATATGTAGCCTTAACTAAAGTTTTGTAACATGCATAAAAAGTGTCATCTAATTTAATGCCAATGTTTATCCAACAAAAGAAGGGACCCCTTTTCAACAACTCTAAATTGTATAAATGAATGCATCCATTGTAGTTTAAGGTGAATTTTCAAAGTGTCTAATGGTGCATGGAAAACAAAATAGTTTGGGTGTGAATAATTCCCCATTAAAAGATGGCAACTAGTTAGCAGAGCTATAGTTCCAATTGAACTAGAGGGCCAAGAAACATTTATAGGTGAGGTGCATTTTAGCAATTTACAAGTCCATCCACTACAGTTAGTGGTGAGAACGTAAGGAGAAAACAAACTTGACACATGAAATCACATACAAATGAGGAACTTTCCATTGTTAAAATCTTTAGTGACATCCACAATGGAAATAAAATGTTTGTCACAATTTTCACCAAGTCAAAATGTGGATGAAGATGAAGAAATGGAAGATTTTGTAAATGCACAACCTCCCCAATGCCCCCCACTTCTACCTCAAAATGTTCAATTGGACTCCGTGCCCAATTTCGTTGGCAAGTCTATGCTGGACATGGTATTTAGGAAGTTATGTGCATTGTCTCATGCAACTCAATTATACCTAGGAAGGACTAGTGAAGCAACTACATAACTATTTGATAGAATGAAGGAACACAAGGTTAATATTTGAGATTTAAAGGCTTCTACAAGGAGTAAAACCAACTAATCATGTTAACTACATCTAATCCCCAACATTAAGCATAATGAAAATTCATTATATGATGTGGGGATCTGAGGGCATGACCAAGTGGGATCACAAGCCAAAACACAAGGGAAACTCTTGGGGCAAATTCCTTTCAATGATATTACCAACACGTAATGAACCTTCATATCTTGGAGTCCCGGTGGACTCCTGAATGTTCAGAAAGTGATTGCAAGGGTCAAATCTCAATGGTTGGAGGAGTTTTTCATATCATTGAAAATTTATTGAGACATAGATGTCTGAAATGGGCTTGCATGACCCATTTGGACATCTGAAACACAAGTTATGGCCAAAGGAAAGGCCGGGAATCAAATTGGCAGTTTGACTCCCGACCTCTAAAAGTCAAGAATCGACCCAATTTCCTTGCGTGCAGGCGTCGTGTGACATATTGTTGAAAAGCTCTTGACGAGGGCTACAACTTTGTTTCAGACCTCATCTCAAGCAAAGGTCTGCACACAAAGTTATGGGGCCCCAAAGTTGCAGGAGTCCCAACTTTGGCAATTTCGAGATTCCCACTTGGGATTCCTAGGACAAAAAGCCATTCGGATGTGGGTCTCGTGGAGAGGCACAGAGTACACTATAAGGGGGAAGGTGATGGCTTCCCCCAAGTCCGAGCTGTGGTGAATCTTGTGAATCCGAATTGCTTGTGGCTCGTCTTAGCATCGAAAGTGCTTCAATTATGCATTAACCACCTTGTGTTGGTTTTGTGCAGGTCCGTGTGAGTAGTTGATGCTTGTCACTCTTCCTAGTCCCATCTCGGAACTCTAGCATGCCCTTTTACCCCTCAAAGTGCTGCGAGTTAAGAAGCGTGCCCCAATTCCTTGCTTTTCTACTGTCTTCAGTTTAAATTCACATTTGAATCCATTAAGGAGCTTGGGGGTGCGTCACATGGGGTCACCCTTGAAATAAATTTATTATTCCGATAATCTGACATAAATTTAAAGGGGACAAGGCTAGGCAATTGGGCAAACTAATGTGGAAGTATGCACTTAACTGGACAATTGATGCTACTCCAGGCTATTTGATAAATGATCCAAACTTGGGAGTGAGAAGGAAGGGGTGATCTCTTTTGTAGAAAAAAGGTGGAATAAGTTAGTCATCCAAACATGCATTTCATGACCAATCACCTTCACTGGATAAAGATCACTAGATTAAGAGGTGGTGATTTACACTAGCTAACATTATGCACAAGCAATGACATGGTAGAGAAATGCATGTTTGGGGGATTGATGATAGAGGAGCTACTAGAAGACTACATATGGATTCCATAAGGAGATTTCAACATGGTGGAACACCATTCTAACAAAACAAATGAATGTGGTAAGGTCATAATTGATGAAGAAATATTCTTGTGGGAAGAAGTGAATAACTTTTAAGAACTCAATAACTTTTTGAATGTGATGGAACATCTTAGATACATCCAAATAAATTTTTTGTTACCATGGGATAACTACAAGATGGATGGATGGCTCACCTAGATTGGATGTATTTTCCATTAGGCTCCACCTTCAACCCAAAATACTTTCCAATGTCATATGTGATTATAGGAAATAATAGCTTATTAAATCATTTACTAGTTTCAACAATCATACAACTAAATGAAGCAAAAATAAATAAAAATGGAAAATGACATAATGTTCCTAAATGAAACAAAAGAACAAATACAACATATTTGGTAAAGCACACCTACGTTTATAACATTTTTCTCCAAATTATGCAAAGTTGTCAAATTTTACAATGAATCTTATAAGCATAAAACAATAGAATTTAGAACCTAAGAAAGGGATGTGCATATAAACTTTGAGAATGCACATGCAACATTTTAAGCTAATTGTAAAGACCCAAAAATGTAACAAGTAATGAGATTTCTAAAAACTAAGTTGAATGACATTGAACATCAAAAAGTCATCGACCAAAGAATACACACATGACTGGGGTGGCAAAGGAAAGGAGATGTTTGCACCAAGGAATTCTTTGTTGTTGTTCAAGAAAAGTCTAAAAAATTTATTGTCACAAAACTACATGTAATCAAGGCCAAGTGATTAGAGAGAGGAAAGATTTGGATAAGAATTGCACAAAATTTTATTCAAACTTTATGAAAAAGATGATTTGTCAAAAAAAACTATTAGGATCGAAAGCAAAACGTTGGATGTCATCACTATTCACTTCATTGACAATATGAACAATAAACTGGAACAACCCATTACAAAGAAGGAGTTCAAGGGGGTTGTTGAAGAAATGGCAAGAAGGAAGGCTCCTAGACTTGATGGCATTGCCATATAATTTTTTATGAAATTTTGGCCTATTATTGGGTAGGATTACTACAAAATGGTGCTAGAGGCAATTGATAAAAACAAGTTTCCACAAGGTGTTATTCAAGGGCTGATCACCTTTCTACACAAAGATGGAGCTTGAAAAGAGCTCTTCAATTGGAAGCCCATCACCCTTTTGAATGTTTCATACAAGATCACAAAACATTTTAATGAAGGTGATAAGCCTTGATCAAACTACATTCCTCCCTCTTCAATTTATTTTGGACAATGTGTTGTTCATCCACAAAATGTTGGATTGGGTTAAGAGATTTAGGCAACATGTTGTATTTCTTGAGTTGGACTTCTCTAAGGCCTATGACAAGGTCAACTAGGAATTTTTGTTCAAAGCTTTAGAAAAGCTTGGAATGTCAACGTAGGTCATCTCCATGATCAAACTCTTATTCTCCAATGCTTGTGTTGTAATGAACTTCAATAGCTAGCCCGCAATAGACTTTGACATTTGTAGGGGTGTAAAGCAAGGATGCCTTGTGGCTCCTTACCTATTTATTACTGATGAAAAAAATACTCAACCAACCATCTCCCAGTATGTCAATGATACCTCATTCACAATTCATGTTGACCATCAATCTCTTTCCAACTTAGTGAACCTTTTTATTGGGTATTTTAGGATGGAAATGGGCAAAGGAAAAAAACCTATCGAAATTGTTGGGCACCTCGTTTGGATTAAACTTGGACATTATAGATGTGGATTTTTTCTTCATTTTTTAAATTAAAAAGAAACTTGCATATTAGTGTTTAGTTCATCTCTTATTGCTTGGGAAAATTGTGATTATCAACTATGTCTTTACATCTTCGCTATAGTATTTTGCTACAATTGGGGGGGGGGGTTCTACTAAAATCATAGGTCAAATTAAAGACATGCTTAAAAAATTCCTTTGGGGTGGTATAGAGAACAAATTTAAAAGCATGGTTAAATGGTCATATTGTTGCACCAAGAAAGCCATTGGGGCATTGGGTTTAACAAACCCAAATGAAGCAATTGAAGCGCTTATTTGTAAAGAAGTGATGACAACGTTGGAACCAAGGGAATCTAACCTTAAGTAACTCCTTAGGTATAAACTAGAGAGATCCAAATCCTTTCAACATAAAACTCGGACCCCAAATCTTGATTGGGCCTAATTTGTGCACAATCATCAAGCTACACACTAAGAGAAAAAAGGCATTTTCTAACCAACCGATTTTCCAATACATGTTGTCCTCAACTTTATTTTGATTACACAATAATATTTATTTTAAAAAATTCCACATGGATGGGATGGCATTTCAAATGAATTGACGTGTCGACTAGTTTGGTAAGTGTATGGCATTAACCATTAACGGGTGTTGACCATCAAAATATTTTTAAAAATAAAATATAACCTAGTTGAAGAGTAGTCGAGAATTCCACTTTGCCATGACATCATGCCACATCAAATCAATTGCTTGACTATTTTGGTGGACCTTGTTTTTAAGTGGATGAAAGAATGATATTGATGGATGAAATATTGCATGCATTTTCAACTGTATTTCAATTTTAATCATCATTACCTATACCCTACCCACATATTACCTACCTACCTACCTACTTATCATTACTTACACCCTACTTTAAATCATGTATTTAACCTATAATTAATCACCTACCTATAATTACCTTGGTAATATATGTAATGAATACCTACCTAACCTACAAAGTATTACCTACCTACCTACCTATAGGTACCTAGAAATAATTTGCAACAAGTGTACTTGTTTAACCTACAACCTACCTAGGTAGTTAATGAAGCATGTAAGCATGTAAGCTACCTAAATAACTAGGTTGGATAACTAGTGAGGCTAGATTTAAACGGGGTGGTAAGGCAAAGTAAATTATGACTACCTACCTACTTATTGTCTACCTATATGCAATAGGAGGTCCCTAGGTAAGTAGTAGGTAGATATGTTAGGTGAAGTGTAGGTAATTAAGTTTTTTTAACTAAGTAGGTATAGGTAGATAGGTATTAAGTAACTAGGTAATTAGGCAAGGCTTTTAAGTAGGTACGTACTTGATTTTTGTTTAATCATGGTGTCACAACTCACAACCTACTTATACTTAACCTATTACTACCTAACTAGGTCTACATAGGCTTTAAATTAGGAAGTTACTTTAACTTAGCAAGGGTTTAATTTTGTGATACAAAATAATTGGTATATAATTTTATATAATATTATGGCATTTTACATATTCATTAAAATGTCATAAAATGCAACAAAATTAAAATTATACCATTTATAATTTTTAAATTTATATCATAAAATGTCATTCATTTATAAATGATTCCATTTATGCCATTAAATGTCATATAATCTATATAATGCCATAATTAATTATGAATTGATAGATTAAATGTGGTATATAATATGAATGAATGAATGAATGATTTAATGTGCCAAATAATATGGATGAATGGATGCTATGCCATATAACAATGTGTTGGGAGGAAATTCAAAATTTGAATTATAGTTGAAAATTATTTGAAATGATGTCAACTTGCATATTTGAAATTTAATTGACATCCCAATTATAACCACATACTTCACCCATCCATAGATGAAGGGATTTCCTTTATATAACATTATCATTCACTTTGGGCTTTCTTTGTGTTCTAGTTTGATTTTTTTTCCTTTTTTATAATTTTTTTTTGTTTTATTTTGCTTTTTTTTTAGCCCAATTTGTTTTTAAGAATTTTAATCATGTAGTTTAATATCAATTCATGGATTTTTTCAAGTGAGTGCATCGTGTCTTTTGCATGTGAGGAATTTTAAGTTTTTCATTTTGGTGTTATTGTTAAGTTGTTTAAAAAAAAATCATGTTCAAGTTTTTTTTTTTTTTTTTATTGCTTTTTTTAAAAAATATATTAAGAACATTAAGGTCATTTGTTTTTAAGGCAAGTGAAAAAAAATAAAAAAAATTTTTGGAGTTTGGAAGTTAGCATAACATATTT
>Ga0116229_10006874_pt1 | contig 18211 bp, 6 predicted proteins | sample S1TSphgellanicum_3_FD_87313 | JGI IMG/M metagenome (GOLD analysis project Ga0116229, IMG submission 87313) | Host-associated microbial communities from peat moss isolated from Minnesota, USA - S1T2_Fc - Sphagnum magellanicum MG | ecosystem: Host-associated > Plants > Peat moss > Unclassified... | reverse complement strand
ATGCGGCGATGGTCAAATGCTCGGCGACCCACTTGCAGAGTGTGAGCCACATCCGCCAGGTTTAAATCGGGGTATTGCTGGAGGTGAGTAGCTAAGGAAGCTGTGGTAGTTTCTAGGGCTGTACTGGTTTTGGCTGAAAGGAGTAACAACTGCCAAGGGCGTGAAGCACTCGACGGTTCAACTATTGGGGCTTGTTCCAAGATAACATGGGCATTAGTCCCTCCTATACCAAACGAACTGACACCTGCTCGGCGGGGAGTTCCATTAGTTTTCCACTCCGACAGCTTAGTATTGACGTAGAAGGGGCTGTTGGCGAAGTCTATCTCAGGATTGGGTTGTTCAAAGTGCAAGCTAGGCGGAATCATCTTATGTTTCAGTGCTTGTACTGTTTTGATTAAGCTAGTAATACCAGAAGCTACATTCAGATGTCCAACATTAGGCTTTACCGAGCCTATGGCACAGAATCCCTTCTTTTTAGTGCATGCTTCAAATGTCTTCTTCAGGGCACTGATTTCAATAGGGTCTCCCAGGGCTGTACCAGTTCCGTGGGTCTCAATGTAGGTAATTGTCTCCGGATTAAACCCAGCGTTCGCCTGAGCCTCAACAATTACTTTGGATTGACCACCCACACTAGGAGCTGTGTAACCCACTTTCATGGCACCATCATTATTGATAGCTGAACCTTTGATGACTGCGTGAATGCAATCACCATCGTCTAAGGCATCTTCTAATCTCTTGAGGACGACAATACCCACTCCGTCACCGAAAATAGTTCCCCGTGCTTTAGCATCAAAGGCGCGACAGCGACCATCAGGAGAAGTCATCCCCCCTTCTTCATAGAAATAACCTTGTTTTTGCGAAGACTGTATTGAAATACCGCCTCCCAAAGCCAGATCGCACTCGTAGTTCAGCAATCCTTGACACGCCGAATGAACAGCTACCAATGACGTGGAGCAAGCTGTGCTAATATTTATACTCGGTCCTTTGAGGTTTAACTTGTATGAAACTTTTGTAGCTAGGTGGTGCTGACCATTGCTCAATTCAACTAACGAACCCATCGATTTAATTAGATCAGGGTTGGAACTGAATTGGCTAAGCAAATAGACACTCAGGTTTGTTCCCGCATAAACACCAGTCAACCTTTTGTCTGATCCAGGAGCATAGCCAGCAGTTTCTAGTGCTTCCCAAGCACACTCAAGGAAAATACGTTGTTGCGGGTCCATGATTTCGGCTTCCCTTGGCGAGAAATCAAAAAAGGGAGCGTCGAACAGGTCAATGTCTGACAGACGAGCACCAGCTTTGATATAGTTGGGATTGCTTAGTAATGCTGGGTCTATGCCTGAATCCTCTAATTCTTCATTGCTGAAGAAAGAAATTGATTCCTGCCCATTGCACAGATTCTGCCAAAATTCATCAACACCTTTGGCTTTTGGAAAACGACCGACCATACCGATTACGGCTATGCCTTTAATGGCATCGTGGATTTGTTGGTTATCCATCTACCTTCTTCCTTTGTTTCATCAATTTTCTTTTTTCTTGCATAGCCGCTTCTTTTCTGCTGGCACGTTCATCAGCTTGTTGAAATGTTGGTTCTTCAACCTGTTTTCCGCCGAGATATTCTGCTAAAGCATTTATGGTCGAATATTCAAATAGATCGGCGATGGAGAGATTTTTGTTAAGCGTTTTTAGAAGTTTACTGCGAACCTGAATTAAGAGTAGTGAATCTCCTCCTAATTCAAAGAAATTATCATAAAGTCCTACATCTTTTATTCCAATAACTTCTTGCCAAATGTTGGCAATCTTTTGTTCAATCTCATTTGTAAGAGGAAAGTATGGAATTTGTAAATCTGGTCTGGGATGAAGTGATAAGGAATTTGCTTGTTGGCTATCTACTTTCTGTTGAAAAGATTCGCTCTGAATCCATCGGTCAATTCTAGCTTTAAGTTCTCCAGTCGAGACAACGACATGATTGAATTCACACCAGTTCAAAATCCTTTGAAAAGCTTCTACACCTTCTTTGGGGTTGAACGCAAATTCAGCCACACGTGCGCCTACCAATGTACTTTGTTTATTTTCTTTTTCCAGTTGCCAGCCATCCCAGCTTACGCTGATCCACGAGAAAGGATGGCTCTGATTATGTTGGTGCACAAAAGCATCCATGAAGATATTTGCTGCTGAGTAAGCAACAAATCCTAATCCTCCTAACACAGATGATAACGAAGACAACAAGAAACAAAAATCAATATCTCTGTCTTGCAAAACCTTTTCTAATACTAAAAGTCCGTGTACTTTTGGTTGAAATTGCTGCTCACAATCAGTTTGACTTATCTTTTCAATAGCTGCAAAAGACCTGCCTCCAACAATTCCAGCAGCATGGATAACACCATTGAGTTGACCAAACCGTGACTCTGCTTGAGCGATCGCCTCTTGCATTTGTTCTGTATTGCTCACATCAGCACTCACCACCAAAACTTCTGCACCCAACTGTTCGAGTTGTTGCACTTTTTGAATCTTGCGGCTGGTGCTATCAGTTTCATCATGAGTGAGCAACCATTGTTCCCATTCGTCTCGATGGGGTAAAGCTGTACGTCCGATCAACAGCAGTTTTGCTTGCAGAGTTTTAGCCAAGTATTCTGCTATGACTTGTCCGATACCTCCGAGTCCACCTGTAATCAGATAGACTCCCTTTTCCCTTAATCGCGCCTTTCCAATTTTCGCTTCATCAAAGCGCACTGGCTCAAAAGATTGCACCCAACGATTGATACCTCGGTAAGCAATCACTTGATCAGAGGTGGGAACTGTCAGTTCTGCCACTAATCTTTCTACAAGTTTTTCTTCAAGCCAACTACCTGTTGGCGGAAGAATAACATCAATACTCCGACATCTGATATTTAAGTATTCTTGAGATATAACTTTAATCGGTCCAAGTAAAGTTGCTTTCTCTGGACAAAGCACCTCAGTTCCTGTTACTGGTTGTAAGTTATTGGAAATGACTGTGATTTGAAAATCATCCGGAGTTTCCTTTCTTCCCAAAGCTTGGGCAAGAAATAGCAGACTGTAAAATCCTATTGCTTGGGCTAGGTCAACTTCTTCAAGTTCTAATTCTTTGTCACCAACAGGTGTGACACTCCACAAATGAACAATTGTTTTTGGCAACTGCTGTTGTGTGAGAAGTTCCTTAATTAAGGCTTCGTAATCATAGGGTTGTTGAGGATTTAAGGTATATTGGGACTCGCTGATCTGAGTGAACTCACCTCCGACTTTTACAGTAATGACATCCTGGTTTTGTTGTTCTAGTTGTTTTACCAGTTTAGTACCCAAACCACACTCATCGATAAACACCAAAGTACAAGATTTTTGCTCTGCTAATTTCTCCTGATTGAGGGGTACTGGTGGTGAAGATGGTTTCCAGAAAGGAATATAGAACCAGTCGGCAATGTCGGGCTTTTCGCCCAGTGATACTGGAGTAGGACGCTCATCAATTCCTTGTTTTTTGGGTTCAATCCAGTATCTTTGTCGCTCAAAGGGGTAGGTAGGCAAAGGCAGACGATGACGATGCTCGTGGGTATAGAATCCTGACCAATCTATTTCTACACCAGAAAGCCACAACCGACCTAATGTTTGTAACAAATAGCTAACATCCGATTGTTGTTCTTTAGCATGAGCTAAAGAAGCCAGTACAATTTGTTTTGCTTCTGGTTTTAGATGCTGTGTTGTTAATGTACTTAATGTTCGTCCCGGGCCCACCTCCAAGAACACACCTTCAAATTGCTCTAACAGTTGAGATATCCCATCAGAAAATTTTACAGTTTGCCGTAAATGTTGACCCCAGTAGTTGGGATTTGTGGCTTGATCATCTGTAATCCACGTACCAGTCACATTAGAAATGAAGCGAATACGCGGTAGGTTTAGCTTCACTTTTTTCACTGCTTGCACAAATGGTTCCAAGATTGGTTCCATCATTACAGAATGAAACGCATGAGATGTGTGCAAAAGCCGACATTCTATTCCTTGTGAAGATAATTGCTTTTGGACAGAAGCAATAGCATCAATAGAACCGGAAACTACGCACGAGGATGGACTGTTAATCGCTGCTATTTGTACAGACGTGGCATCGGTGTGTAGGGACGTTCCATGGAACGTCTCTACTTTTTCTATCAGGGATTGCACCTGTTTTTCTCTTAGTGGAATCGCAAGCATACTCCCTGTGGGCAACTGTTGCATCAGTTTTCCCCTTGTTGCCACAACAGCCAAAGCATCTTCTAGGGAAAACACACCTGCAATTGTTGCTGCGACATATTCCCCGATGCTGTGACCAATCATCGCCTCTGGATGCACTCCCCATTCCATCCACAACTGGGCGAGGGCGTATTCGATGACAAACAGTGCGCTTTGGGTTATCGCTGTTTGCTGTAGTTCTGAGAGTGCAGTTTCAAGGAGTTGTTCGTCCGGAAAGAGAATATGGCGGATGTCAAAATTGAGCAGGGGCTTCAGAATGTCAGCACAAATATCTACATATTTGCCAAATGTGGGTTCAACCGAGTACAGCTCCCGTGCCATATTCACATATTGCGCTCCTTGTCCGGAAAACATGAAGACGACTGGACGGTGACTGGGCTTGCAGTAATAAGTAAAAACACGTTGCACGTCTTGAGATGTCAGTATTTTGACTGCATCCTCCGAGTCATGGCAAATCACTATGCGGCGATGGTCGAATGCTCGGCGACCCACTTGCAGAGTGTGAGCCACATCCGCCAGGTTTAAATCGGGGTATTGCTGGAGGTGAGTAGCTAAGGAAGCTGTGGTATTTTCTAGGGCTGTACTGATTTTAGCTGAAAGGAGTAACAACTGCCAAGGGCGTGAAGCACTCGACGGTTCAACTACTGGGGCTTGTTCCAAGATAACATGGGCATTAGTCCCTCCTATACCAAACGAACTGACACTTGCTCGGCAAGGAGTCCCGTTGGTTTCCCAGTTGGATAACTTAGTACTCACGTAGAAGGGACTGTTGGCAAAATCTATTTGGGGATTGGGTTCTTTAAAGTGTAAACTGGGCGGTATTTGTTTATGTTTCAGTGCTTGTACTGTTTTGATTAAGCCAGCAACACCAGCAGCTGTATTTAGATGTCCAACATTGGTTTTTACTGAGCCGATGGCACAAAAGCCTTTTTTGTTTGTACTAGCACGAAAAGCTTGTGTAAGAGCCTTAATTTCAATAGGATCTCCTAACAAAGTTGCTGTACCATGTGTTTCTATATACGTGATAGTCTCAGGTTCAACTCCACTTAAGGCAAGCGCCTCTAGAATAACCTCCCTTTGACCGTCAACACTGGGGGCTGTGTAACCAACCTTTAAAGAACCATCGTTATTGACAGCTGAACCTTTGATGACTGCATGAATCAAATCACCATCAGTAATGGCATCTTCTAATCGCTTCAAAACGACAATGCCTATACCTTCACTGGGAACACACCCTTGAGCATTAGCGTCAAAGGCTCGGCAATGCCCATCAGAAGAATGAATCCCTCCTTGGTGATACTGGTAACCAGCTTTCTGCGGTATGGAGAGTGAAATGCCGCCAGCTAATATGATATCACTTTCGCCATTGAGCAGACTTTGGCAACCCAAGTGGACAGCAACCAACGATGTGGAGCAAGCAGTTTGAACATTGATGCTTGGTCCCCTGAGGTTTAATTTGTAAGAAACTTGCGTGGGCAGGAAATCCTTGTCGTTTCCAATCATAGTTTGCAAGCTGTCTACTGATTCCATCAACTCCCGGTTGGAATATAAGTTTGAAAGCAGATAAGAACTCGGAGCTACACCAGCGAAAAGACCAATTTGACCAGTATAAGTTTGGGAGTTGTAGCCAGCATTTTCTAGAGCTGACCAAGCACATTCTATAAAAAGACGGTGTTGTGGGTCTGTAATTTCGGCTTCTCTAGGAGAAAAGCCAAAAAATGAAGCGTCAAATAACTCGATATTTTCCAGTACACCGCCTGCTTTTACGTACAGAGGGTCATTCCGCAAAGTTGAATTGATCCCAACAGCTACTAGTTCCTCATCAGTGAAAAAAGAAATCGACTCTACACCATCTTGGATGTTTTGCCAAAAACTATCAACGTTTTTCGCTCCAGGAAAACGACCCACCATGCCGATGATAGCTATTTCATCTTTTAATTTATTAAAATCATTTAACATTTTCAAACAAACCTTAATCAGCTAAGTTTTCACTGGCTTTGCAAAAATCAGAAATTGCCATTTCTGAAGCAATTTGAATCTGGTCGTTTAAAACTGCGTCAATATCTTCTTCAGTAGTTAACGGGTTTGCAATCACAGCACGCAGGGCAATAATAGGAATTTCTTTACCAAATTTGGTGGTTGTTTTTGTTGTCCGTGAGATAAAAGTACGACCTATTTGGCGCTGGATTTTCTGGAGGCGTTCATTAAATTGATCGATGAGTTGATTATCGATTTCAGTCAACTTCTTTTTGACAGCAAGCTCTCTCAATTGCTCTGGAATGTAGCGATAGAGAAGCAGGTTAGTATCAGGTTCTCCTAACAACTCAAACTCAGGCATGGTACAGATACATTCTGCCATATATTGAGTTTTCCGAATTCCTTCATCAATCAAAAATTCATATCCCTTGAGTCCAATCAGGTTTAGCCCAGCATGTAAAAATAAAGCCATACCTGGTCGAGAACCTTCTAAAGCACGTTTACCTAAATCAAATGACCCCTTACGCATGGTGTAGCTGGCTTGCTTTTCGATACCTTTCGCTATATGTGGATCGCGGAAAAAGACCAGACCAATGCCCATTGGCAAGTATAGTTGTTTATGTCCGTCAATGGTCACTGAATCAGCCCGTTCGATACCAGCAAGCTTGTGGCGATGTTGTTCCGAAAATATCAGTGGTCCACCCCAAGCAGCATCTACGTGAAAATGAACATGGGCTTCTTGTGCAATATCTGCAATTTCTGCAAGGGAATCCACCCCACCTGAGTCTGTGGTGCCGGCAACGCCGATGATAGCAATTATCAGTAGGTTTTGGGCGCGACACTCCGCAACAGCTTGGCGTAGCGCCTGTATATTAACTCGATTGTTACAGTCTGTGGGGATTCTAATCAAACGGTGTGTACCAATGCCCATCAAATCGGCAGCTTTATCAAAAGAGAAATGCATCAACTCAGAGCCAATAATCGCTGCTCCTTTGTAACCGTAGAAATCTAGGGCTGCGGCTAAACCTTCTTTCTCTATGCCAAGAAACTCATCCTTTGGTTCCAAAGAAGCGTTTCGGGCACACCAAACCGCCGTGATATTTGCTACTGTCCCGCCAGAAACCAAGATTCTTAGCGTACTTAGGTTGTTTTGAATATGCTGAGCGTAGAAATCATCACAAAAGTTGTAAATTAATCGATGCAACATCGCTAAAGCTTCACGTTCACAGAAGCTTAGGGCTTTAGCTGTCTCTATTTTGACGGCGTTTTGGTTCATTGCCGTCATGAGTTTGGCAAGAGGGCGCACAAAACAGGGAAGCGCCGAGGTCATGTGACCGATAAATTGTGGCGAAGATGTGTGTATTGAATGAGCTACAACATTGTTGCCTAGGTATTTGAGATAGCTTTCAAAATTAGCAGGTTGAACAGGTATTTGACTACCACAAAAGGTTCCTAATAAGGAGTCTAAATCAATGTCGGTACTGGCATCGATGGTGCTTAAAAAATCTTGAGAAAACTTATGAGTTATTCCATCTATTTGTTCTTCAAGAAATGTCGCTTGACTAGATGAAGTAAACAGTAGGTTCACTTGTTCTTTCATGTCATAATGCAATGCTTGCTCAGTCTCAAAAAGGTAGTTTTGTTTTGGCATTTCTTGTTTGCTTAATGTCATTTTATATCCTTGAATAATTTTGCTTGATACATTCACTTTATTGAGATGAAACACCTTTTTGTGCTGCTCGATGTTCTTGCCTGGCTTGTTTACGGCGTTGTACTGAAGTTGTCCTGCTTTCCTGACGATGAGAATGTTGTGTAAAAGACTGTTGTTCGCTGGACTCCTGACCAAAATATCTAGCTAGGCAGCTTATCGTTGGATATTGAAACATTTCAACCAAGGGGAAATCTCGCTGAAATATTTTTTGTAATTTGCTATGAACCTGAACCAAGAGTAATGAATGTCCACCGAGATCAAAAAAATTATCATGGATTCCCACATCCTCGACATGAAGTGATTCTTCCCAAATATTAGCAATAGCTTTTTCGACTTCGGTTTGAGGTGGGTGGTAAACTGCTTCTAATTCGGGACGTGCTGTATCAGGTGCAGGCAATGCTTTACGATCAACTTTACCATTAGGTGTTAGTGGTAGCGCCTCCAGCATCACAAGAGCTACTGGTACCATGTAGTTTGGCAGCTTTGACTCCAAGAAGTCTCGCAGCTCAGTCATTGTCAGTGTTTGCTCTTTTTGAGGGACGACATAGGCAACTATTCGTTGAGAATCGGCTGAATCTAAGCGAGCGACAACCACAGTTTCTCGAATTGCTGGGTGTTGGCTGATAGCTGCTTCAATCTCTCCAAGTTCAATGCGGTGACCTCGGATTTTAACCTGGTGATCAAGCCTTCCAAGAAATTCAATGTTCCCATCGCTCAGATAACAAGCTAAATCTCCCGTTTTGTATAGGCGTATTCCTGGGCGATCACCAAAGGGATTGGGAATAAACTTTTCGCTAGTTAGAGCAGGCTGGTTGAGATAACCTCTAGCTAAGCCATCACCACTAATATAGACTTCGCCGCTAACGCCAATGGGAACAGGACGCAAATGAGAATCAAGTATATATATCTGCGTATTAGTAATGGGGCAACCAATAGAGACTTGCTTTCTAGTTTGTTGAGAGTGGGAATAATATACGCTACTCCACACTGTTCCTTCCGTTGGTCCATACTCATTAAACAGAGGTGTTTCTGAGTGTAGCTGGTAGTGACGTTGCACCAACTCTGTTGGACAAGGTTCACCCGCAACAATGACGGTACGAAGTGATATTAACTGTTCGGGTTTTGCCTCTTGGAAAAGGAAAGCATACAGAGAAGGAAGGCTTAATAGATGGGAGACGTGATTTTGGGCGATTAACTCTACCAGTTTTGGGATCTCTAGTTGTAAACCTTCTTGGGCAAGACAAAGAATTCCTCCAGAGCAAAGTGTCCAAAAAATACCCGCAACAGAACTATCAAAGGCAAACGAAGAAAGCAATAAGAAGCTGGTAACTGGTTCTTGGTAGTAAGTAATACGAGCAGTCGTTGAGTGCACTAGGTTTCGATGTGCAATCTGCACTCCCTTAGGTTTGCCTGTAGAACCGGAAGTGTAGATAACATAAGCTAAGTTTAAAGGTGTAACACTACTGTCGGGGTTTTTTTCTGTTTCTTGTGAGATGACCCCCCAGTCTGTATCAAGATAAACAATGTGTACGTCATTCTCTGGAAGTCTAGGTAGTAACTTGTTCTGAGTTAGTAGCACCGACACTTGGGTGTCTTTAAGTATAAAAGCTAATCGCTCTTGGGGATAAGTGGGGTCAAGGGGTACATAAGCACCACCCGCCTTGAGAATGCCCAATAACCCGATAATCATAGAGAGCGATCGCTCTGTGCAAATCCCCACCAGTACCTCTGGTCCCACTCCATGCTTTTTCAGGTAGTGCGCCAGTTGACTCGCTTTTGCATTTAGTTCAGAGTAGGTCAACTGTTGGTCTTCAAACACTACTGCTACAGCGTTAGGCGTACTCTCTACTTGAACCTCAAACAATTGATGAATACATTGTTGTTGGGGATACTCAGTTTGAGTATTATTCCATTCCACCAGCAATTGATGCTGCTCAGGTTCCGTCAACAGTGGCAACTTTGATAGGCGCTGCTGTGGATTAGCGACAATGCCCTCCAACAAGGTCTGAAAATGTTCTACCATCCGAGTAATGGTGGTTGTATCGAACAGATTGGTACTGTATTCCACCAGACCAGTCAATCCGCAATCTGTTTCCAGTAAGTTGAAGCGCATCTCAAACTTTGCTGTCCCATTATCAAACCTTAAGGGACTCACGCTTAGATCCGAAAGCTCTAATTGTTCGACTTTGACTAGTTGCAGATCAAAATGAACTGGAACCAAGGGTGCCATTTGGCTCAGATTCCGCTCCGGATTCAAAATATCCACCAGTTTGTCAAACGAGAGATCTTGATGATCATAAGCCCCTAGCGTTACCTCGCGCACCTGATTGAGTAACTCCCGAAAAGTAGGGTTTCCAGACAAGTTAGTACGCAACATTAATGTGTTGACCAAAAAACCAATTAATCCCTCAGTCTCGACTCGATTACGGTTAGCGATACTAGTTCCGACGACAATGTCATTTTGGTTACTATATTTATATAGTAGGACTTTAAATGCCGCTAATAATAATGTAAACAGTGTTACCCTTTCCTTCGTACTTAAAGCTTTGAGTGCGAAGGATAGTGCTTTAGATAACTCAAAGGACTGTTTTGCACCTTGATAAGTTGCAACAGCAGGTCGAGGTCGATCAGTAGGCAGTTCTAAAATAGGAAGGTTAGCAAGCTGCTGCTTCCAGTAAGCCATCTGGGTTTCCAACACCTCTCCTTGCAGATATTGTCGCTGCCAGATTGCCCAGTCTGCGTACTGGATTGGCAGTTCAGGTAGTGGTGAAGGTTGCTCACTAGAAAAAGTTTCGTAAAGAACTTTAATTTCCCGAACAAATACCCCCAGAGACCAGCGGTCAGAGATGATGTGATGCATTGTTAACAACAGCACATACTCTGTCTCGCCTAACTGTAGGAGAGTTATCCGCAGTAATGGTTTGGCGAGGTCAAAGGATCGCTGGACTTCTGCTGTACCTAGTCGCTGAACCTCCTGCTCTCTGTTAGGTGCTTCCTTGAGATCAACTATTGATAATGTAATGGACTGGGCTCTTGCAATGACCTGAATTGGTTGCCCCTCTGAATTGGTAATAAAAGTTGTCCGTAAACTTTCATGACGCCTGACAATTTCAGTAAATACTTTTTCTAGCAGTGCTACGTTAAGCAGACCTTCAAGACGCAAGGCGTTGAAAACATTGTAAGCACTATTGTCAGGGTTTAATTGCTGAAAAAACCATAGTCGCTGCTGAGCAAAAGATAAAGGTAACTCATTATGGTCTTTTCTTTTAGATATTTCTATTTTAGATTTGTCTGGGGTTTTTAGAGAATTCAAGCCCCTCTGCTTAAGCCGTTTTTCAAATAGCGCCCGTTGCTCAGGAGAAAAATCTGCAATTTGTTGAGAAAAATCACTCATTAGTATATACCTACAATAACTATAGGATTGCTATTGGTTTTTGAAATATACGTAGGGTGGGCACTGCCCACCATATCCGAGTTTTGGTGGGCAGTGCCCACCCTACATTACTTAGATATTTTTCAAGAATGATTTATAATTCCTATAATACTCAAAAACAATGACTAACTCAGAGCAACTAACTTATTAACTGAGTGATGCCATTTTTTCTTTCTCAAGGTTACACATATCTTTCAAATCTTTCAAGTAAGGCAAACTCGCCATGACAGTATCAAAATTTGGGTTGAAGTCAATGAGACAAGCGACTTCATCAACACCAACCTGCTTTAAACGCTCAATCATTTGCATACAGGTGGATTTTGACCCAATCAAAGTTCTTCCTTTCAGCCAACCTTCATAGGCAAACCGCAAGAGACTATTTATATCTGCTTCTGTAAATTTATCTAAACTCACATTGATGCCGGAATTCTTCGCCAGAGCGTCAAGTAGCTCTACATGAGTCTTCAGATAATTGCAAAAAGGTTCCCTCTGTTGTTCTTTTACAGTGTTGAAATCTTCTCCTACAAAGGTATGTATCATCATTGCGACTTTCCCTGCTTTAGGATCGTAACCATGTTTCGCTAAAGATTCACGATACAGCAATATTTGTGGAGCTACTTCTTCTAAAGTTCCTCCCAACAAAGAAGTCAGTATGTTCGCACCCATTTTGCCAGATTCAATAAATGTTGCATTTGATTGACACACAATCCAAGTAGGTAGCTTACGCTGTATTGGTCGTGGAAACGTCCTCACATTGAAAGCTTTTCCAGTTGTATCTTTGAGTTCGACTTGTTCACCTTCCCAAAGCTTCTGGACTGTCTGAATTCCACGCCACATTGTTTCTTTACGGTTAGCATGACTTTCGGCAGAAAGTACAAAGTCGTCTACCGTCCAACCTGAGCCAAAACCAAGAGCGACTCTACCATTTGAAAGATTATCAACCATAGACCAGTCTTCAGCGACTCGTGCTGGATTATGAAGTGGCATAATAAGGCTGCCTGCGCGTAATTGAATTCGCTCTGTGACCATTGCCAGTGCTGTACTGGTTAACGACGGGTTAGGATAAAGTCCTCCAAATGGGTGAAAATGCCGCTCAGGGGTCCAGACAGCACAAAAACCATTTTTATCTGCAAATTTTGCACTTTCTATTAATAGATTATACTTGTTTTCTTGAGTTTTTGAACCATCACCAGAAAAATAAAATAAGCTAAACTCCATGTCTTAATTCCTCAATTTTTGTCACTAGTTCTTGTTGAATTGCTTCTGGTGAGAGACTTCTTACATCTTGTAATAAAGCTGTCATTTCTTGAAGCTCTTCTTGTGTAGGTTGTGTTTCAGTAATAACAGCGGCAAGTCCAGCTACAGTGGGAGCATCAAAAAGGATACTCTGTAGAGGTACTTCCGCTTGAAAAACTTCTCGCAGGCGTGAAGTGACCTGAACAGCTAACAAGGAGTGACCTCCTAACTCAAAAAAGTTATCGTGAATGCCAACTTGTTCAACCCCAAGAAGCTCCCGCCAAATGTTTGCAATGGTTTGCTCAATCTCATTACTGGGAGCTACATAAGCAGTTTGCAGATTTGGTCTTGAGTGCTGTGATAGAGTATCTTCTTGGGAATTATCCGTATTGTGTAGATATTCGCGCTTAATCCACGTGTTGAGCCTAGCTTGCAAATCTCCTGGCGAAACAATGAATTGACCTGCTGAACCCATTGATAAAACGCGCCGAGAAACATCCCATACTTCTTTGGGCTTTATTGCCAATTCAGCTAAAGTTGCTCCCAACCCAGTATCTTTTTCTTGTTCCTCTTCGTATTTTACAGCATCCCAGTTGACGTTGAACCATGGAATGGAGCTTGTTTGATTACGTTTGTTTACAAAAGCATCAATGAAGAGATTAGCTGCCGAATAAGCAACGAGTCCAAGTCCTCCCACGATAGATGATAAGGAGGATTGCAACAGATAAAAATCAATATCTCTGCCTTGCAAAACTTTTTCTAGTACATAGAGTCCGTAGACTTTTGCGTGGAACTGCGACTCACTCTCAGTTCGACCAATCTCTTGAATAGAGAAAGCTGACTTCTCGTTACTCATCGGTGTTGCGTAGAACACCCCATGAATCTGACCAAAGTACTCATATGCCTGATTGATTCCTGCTTGCATTTGTTCAACATTTGCAACATCAGCCTCAATTATTAGAAGCTCTGCACCTAACTCTTCTAACGCAAGTATTTTTCTAATGTCGCGACAGATTATATCATGTTCTTCGTGAGTTGCAAGCCATTGTGACCATTCATTTCTCTGGGGAAGCCCTATATTCCCAATCAAGATCAGCTTAGCCTGTACTGTTTGAGCTAAATGCTCTGCAAACACTAAGCCAAGACTTCCCACAAGCTCGCCTGCGATTAGGTAAATTCCGCCTTCCCTTAGTCTAGTTGTTTCTTCTTCAACTTCTTTTAATTGTGCAGGCTCAGATGTTTGTACCCATCGATGACGACCACGGTAAGCAATAATCAAGTCAGATGACTGGGCTGTCAGTTCTGCCATGAGTTGGTTTATAAGTTGGTTTTCTTGGGAAATTCCTGCAGGAATAACAATATCGATGTTACGGCAGGTAATATTTGAGTACTCTTGTGGAATTACCTTACACGGTCCTAATACTGTCCCCTTTTCTGCAATCAACTCCTCTTGAGCGATCGCATCGTGAACATTGTTGGTTACAACCATCATTTGCAGTGGAGTTGTAACATTTTGTTTACTCAGTGCCTGTGCTATGAAGAGTAGACTGTAAAAACCGAGAGTCTGATACTTTTCAAAGCTGGAGATTACTGATTGTGTCTGTTCGGACAACGATTGTCTCTGGGGTTCAGTGTTTGCTGTGACACCCCAAAAATGAGCGATTGTTTGTGGAATTTTATCTATTGTACGCAGTGTTTGGAACAGGGCATCATAGTCCTGTCGCTGTTGAGGATTAATTGCGTAGATGCGATCGCCCAGTTGGGCAAATTCTTCTCCAACTGTCACAGTGATGACTTCTTGACCTTCTTGCTCCAGTCGTTGAGCAATTCGTGAACCCAATTTAGATGGGTCAACAAACACCAGCCAGCGCTGCTTTTGCTTTTCCAGCTTTCTCCCTTTGAAAGGTTCAAGTAACTTGACTTGTTTCCAGGTAGGAAGATAAAACCAGTCGGCAATATTTGATTTTTTGCTTAATTCAGTTTGACCACGATTACTGGTGTCATCTGTTTTTTGTGCCTCAATCCAATAACGCTGGCGCTCGAAAGGATATGTTGGTAATGGAATTCGGTGTCTTTGCTCTTGAGCATAAAAGCCATCCCAATTCACTGGCACTCCTGCTAGCCAGAGTCGCCCTAAGGTGTTTAGTAAAAATGCTACATCTGATTGTTCATCCTGGGGGTGACGCATTGAAGTCAACACCATTGACTCATTAGTCTGTTGTTTTGCAAAAGTACTTAATGTTCTCCCAGGACCAACTTCCAGCAATATTTGCTCTGATTCTTTAATTAATTCAGCAATACCTATAGCAAAGCGCACTGCTTGCCGCAGATGGTTTGCCCAGTAACTGGGATTGATTGCTTCTTCTGCTGTAATCCAGGTTCCTGTTAGGTTGGAAATGAAAGGAAGTTGAGGAGGATTTAACTTAACTTTTTCAACTTGTTTGGTAAATGGTTCCAGGATGGAATCCATTATTTGGGAATGAAAAGCATGGTTCGTATGCAATCGACGACACTCTACACCTTGTTGGGTTAAGCGACTTTGCAAGTTGGCGATCGCTTCTTCCGAACCCGATACAACACACAGCGATGGTGCGTTAATTCCTGCTAGGGAAATCTCCTTACTAAGCCAAGGTTGTATCTCCTCCTCAGACAGTGGAACGGAAAGCATAGCACCAGTGGGGAGTTGTTGCATGAGTTGTCCACGGGCTGCTACTAATGCTAAAGCATCTTTTAGAGAGAACACACCCGCAAGAGTTGCTGCTACATACTCTCCTATACTGTGACCAATCATTGCTGTAGGAGATATGCCCCATGTCATCCACAACTGAGCTAAAGCGTACTCAATGACAAATAATGCTGGCTGAGTGATATGAGTTTGTTGCAGTTGCTGCGCTGCTGCTTGTGCCTGTTCTTCGCCTGGATACACAATAGTACGCAAATCGAAGCCTAGGTGAGATTTCAGCAACTCACAACACTTATCAATATGCTCCCGAAAAATTGGCTCAGTTTTGTATAATTCTCCTCCCATGTCCACATACTGTGAACCCTGACCGGGAAACATAAATATAACCTGTCGGTTGCACGGTTCTTGGAAGTGGGTGAAAACTCTTTGTGGGTCTTTTGTCTCTAAGACATTGACTGCATCGTCAAAGTTTTGGCATACAAGCATTTGGCGATGATCAAACTTTCGACGACCAACCTGTAGGGTATGTGCGACATCAGCCAGATTTAATTCAGGATGCTGCTTGAGGTGAGTGACTAGATTTGCTGTGGCAGTTTCCAGCGCCGAGTTGGTTTTTGCAGAAAGCAGTAACAACTGCCATGGGCGTGAACGTAGAGACGCGAGATCTCGCGTCTCTACAACTGGGGCTTCTTCGAGAATCACATGAGCGTTGGTGCCGCCAAAGCCAAAAGAACTCACTCCAGCCCGACGGGGGGTTCCGTTTGTTTTCCATTCTGACAGCGTGGTATTAACGTAGAAGGGACTGTTGGCGAAGTCAATTTGGGGATTTGGTTCTTTAAAGTGCAAGCTGGTGGGTATTTGTTTGTGTTTAAGAGCCAGGACAGTTTTGATTAGGCTCGCCACTCCAGCTGTTACACCCAAATGTCCGATATTCGTTTTCACTGAACCGATAGCACAGAAACCTTTCTTATGGGTACTGGCACGAAAAATTTGAGTGAGTGCTGCGATTTCAATGGGGTCACCCAATGAAGTTCCAGTCCCGTGAGCCTCAATATAAGTAATTGTCTTGGGATCAACCTCAGCCACAACCTGGGCTGCTTTAATCACCTTTGCCTGACTATCTATACGAGGTGCGGTATAGCTGACTTTGAAAGATCCATCGTTATTGATCGCTGAGGCTTTAAGGACAGCATGAATACAGTCACCATCTGCAATGGCATCTTCTAATCGCTTCAAAACCACTATGCCTACACCGTTGCCGTTAACAGTTCCTTGTGCCTTAGCATCAAAAGTGCGGCAGTGTCCATCGGGAGATTCAATACCCCCATCTTTGTAAAAATAGCCAGTTTTTTGTTGCATATTTACTGAAATGCCACCAGCTAAGGCCGTATCACATTCGCCGCTCAGCAAGCTTTGACAGGCTAAGTGGACTGCAACCAACGAGGTTGAGCAGGCAGTTTGAACGGTATAACTGGGTCCTTCCAAGTTCAATTTGTAAGAAACGCGTGTGGCAAGGTAATCGTGCTGATTTCCAATCATAAGTTGGAAATTATCAACGGAATCTACAAGGTTCCGGTTTGAATAGAGGTTAAGTAAGTAGCTGCTTTGACTTGTGCCAGCGTAAACCCCAATCAAACCCATGTAATTTTCAGAATCGTAGCCAGCATCTTCCAAAGCTTCCCAAGCACACTCCAAGAAGATACGATGTTGCGGGTCTGTGATTTCTGCTTCTCTGGGATTGAAGCCAAAGAATGAAGCGTCAAATAATTCTATATCTTCTAATACAGCCCCTGCCCTAACATAATTGGGGTTATTCAACATGGCAGGATCTACCCCTGAAGATAGCAGTTCCGTATCAGTAAAAAAAGAAATTGATTCTACACCATTTTGCAGATTATTCCAAAATTCCTTAACATTTTTTGCTCCTGGAAAACGACATGCCATGCCAATGATGGCTATTTCCAAACCACTCTTTTGATTCAGTATTGCTTGAGAGTTATTCATGTTTATAAAATTCCTTTTCTATTTTCATCTGACTGCATTTGTTTCAAGCGTTTTATTAGTCTGCGTTGGCCATCTTTGAGCTTCTCAGTCCGACAGTCAGTTTCATTAAAAGACGGTTGATTGTTTGCTCGGCTGAGATACTCTGTTAAGGAACTAATGGTCGGATATCTGAACATTTCAATCATTGATAAGTCTGTTTGGAATATTTGACGCAATTGGCTATGAACCTGAACCAAGAGTAATGAATGACCACCGAGATCGAAGAAGTTATCGTGAATACCTACTTTCTTTACATTTAGAATCTTCTGCCAAATAGTAGCGATAGTTCGTTCTACCTCAGTTCGCGGACTCACGTAAGCTGCTTCCAACTCTGGGCGAAGACCTTCTGGCAAAGGCAGTGCCCGACGATCCACCTTACCGTTTGGTGTCAGTGGAAAAGCTTCCAAGAACACCAAGGTAGAGATTGCCATGTAATTAGGCAGCTTTTTCTTCAGGTGAGAGCGCAACTCTAGCTCTAGCTGGCGTGTAAGCTTTTCTTGTAGTGGCTTGTTTGCATAATCATGCCAAGATCGAAAATGACTTGTCTTTTCACAAGGGGAAGGAACTACTTCAGCAAAAGTCTCTCTCGTTAATGTCGTCCGCCGCCTGAAAACCACGTCGTAACGACCATCTAGACCACCACCAGACCAGCTAATGTTGACGGTATAAGGCAGCTCGTTGCTCAGGTTCCATAGATTTTCCGGGTCTGCACCTATGTCTCTCCAGGTCTGTTGTAGAATATCCTGTAGTTCGCCAGCAGTCTTAGCTCACATCTTGCACCTGGAAATATGGTTGTATTTTAATTACTCAGTATTAAACTACAACCCTTGATTTAGCAATAAAAACCCAGAAAAATCAGGTAGCATTATCGCCCATCTTTTTACGTTAT
>Ga0116229_10006872_pt1 | contig 18213 bp, 18 predicted proteins | sample S1TSphgellanicum_3_FD_87313 | JGI IMG/M metagenome (GOLD analysis project Ga0116229, IMG submission 87313) | Host-associated microbial communities from peat moss isolated from Minnesota, USA - S1T2_Fc - Sphagnum magellanicum MG | ecosystem: Host-associated > Plants > Peat moss > Unclassified... | reverse complement strand
TTACATAGGTCACTACGCATAGGAGAGTGAGGATTCCTACACCTAAAGATCCCTCCCCCTCTTAAGGAGTAGGCCTATTCTCAAGGCCTAAGCTTACATAGGGTCACTAGGTATAGGAGAGTGAGGATCCCTACACCTAAAGATCCCTCCCTCTCTTAAGGAGTAGGCCTAATAATCTCAAAGATTATTTGCCTACTACTACTACTACTACTTTACTTATACCATTCCATTTTGCATGAAAGATGGATGAGTAAAGACAAGGAAAAAGAAGTAAAAAAAGGAGTTCTTCAAAGTTGGTTAGTTGCATGAATTGATAATGGAAAGAATAGGGCATCTCTCATTGGGATTGATGGAACTATTTGCTCATCAAGAGCTGACAAAAGGAAATTAATTGGCCTGGACAAACCTGGACATCCCACCAAGTAGGTACTTGATGAGCCAGGTGCATGGCATAATATACCCAAAAACTTTACACACACACACACATATATGTAATATATATGTCTATATAATATATAATTATATATTATATTTATATAATTATATAGACATATATTAAATTAAACTATATTTAATATATAGGTCTAAATTAAATTATTTTTTAATTCATCATCATGGTCAAATTATACCCATTTCCTTGACCCACCATTATGGGCCTCTGAAAGAAGACTCCTACATACAAAATCTGAACTGCTTGCTGCAACAAGCAACCAAAATGATGCAGTCTCTGTGTCTGTCTGTCTGTCTGCCCAGAATGTATTTTGGGGAAGACAAAACCCCAAAAAAAAAAGAAAAATTAAAAATTAATTTAAAATTAAAAAAATAAAATTTCAGATGCCCTAATATGTCTGCCCTAGAAATGGCAAGGGTAGCCTATAGCCAGGTATGCCCTAAAAAATCTGCAATTATTTTTCAAAATAATATCTACAAGAGGATTTTTTTGCCAGTAATGAATTTTGATGGTAGCCAAGCACAAACCAAAAATGAAAAAGAAAAGCTGATGTTTTGTAAGTTAAAAAAAAAAGCACATCCAGTAGTGTAGTGTTCAGAACTGGAAACAAATTGTTGGCCACCAATTTCAATGTCAGGACTCACTCAGAACTACAGACTTTACAATTGTCAAAAAGCCCAAAAAAAAAAAGTTTTTAAATCTGCAGTTTCAAAATCATAAAAATAATTAAAATAATTAAATTAAATTACAATAAATTAAATTAAATAATTTTTTCTAAGTCTAAATTTTTAATTTTTTAATTCTGATAATTTACTGAGTTATGAACAATTATTAAATCTTCTGCAGATGGGTTTTTTGATCATACATGAAACATGTCTTCTGGTGGTGGTGGTGACTGACATTGTTTTAAAAGGGGTTTTTGCTGAGTTGAATTTGATTAGGTGATGGGCAAAAGACTGAACCCAATGTTTTCTGGCTGGAGTGAACCACTAGTGGCACCATGCAAGATGGATGGATGTTGTATGGATGAAGAAGACAATTTTTCATTGTATGTGTGTCCCATAGCTAACCATGGTGGTTAACTATGTTGTGTTAACCATCCACATGCATCAACACAACCCTAGTAGTATTTTTCTAATAAATATCCATCCCATCCTAAGTCTAATTTGGAGCCTTGGGTGAACTAGCACTTACACTAATAATACCTTTGTAAAACTAAAAAATCTTCAAATTCTTTTGGGGTTGCTTCTAACCATTATGAACATTAGTGTGTGGCCTGTTCCCGTTGGCCCAAGTGTTACCACGTCCTCAACTGATTTTTTCCTTCCAAAACCTGGTTTTTTCGGAATTTATATTGAAATTTTCAGCAGCAGAAATCACTTTAAAAATCAATATCTCCCACATTCTGAATCCAAATCTAACCAAATAAATTCCATTAAATCTTTGCTCATCAAGAATTTTTTTTTCCAAACACATCAAAGGCACATTCCAATTCCTCCAAATTTTCAGCTGCAATTTAATTTAATTTAATTTAATTTAATTTTCAGTGAAAACATCGCTCAATGTTCAAGAACAAAACAAAACTAACTAACTTCCTTCATAGATAGATAGATAGATATCATCTTTAGACCAATTCAATGGTTCTGAGTCCAAATTTAACATTTTCACAGGTTTATTATTGCCTCTAAGAAACCCTCACTCAAGAAGGTGAAAGTACGAGTATAGGAGCTGCTGGTTCACCCTGGCCTGAAATCAGAGTGTCCTGACTCGGAATTTCACATGTCTTGGATTAATCATAATCACTTTCACACCTCACTCAAGTTCACCCTGACTAGTGTACTAGCACCTACACTCGTACCTTCATCTTCTTGAGTGAGGTCTTGTGAAGCACTTGGACAACTTTGGTAAGTGTATTTGGAGGGCACCTTATATTTATATTTGTGAATATCTCTCTTATAAAGAATAGGGGTATCACATTTACTCCTTAAAAGTGAAAAGGATCTTACACCTACTTAGAGTTGTAAGATTTTTGATATTCTTAATGATTCCATATAAGATCCCCTATGTGTATCTAGTCAAATAAACCATTATAGTTAAGTTGATCAGTCAACAAATACATGTGTTATTCAAAATTTTTGGCTTTTCTATGTTTCATGATCAACATATATGTTTAGGTTTATGATAACTGTCATCTTGCACTCTACAATGGGTAAAGCCCACTAGTAAGAAACATTCCCAAAATGCAAGGTTGGACTCAATTATCACCTTGTCGTCCCAAGCCCTTCCTTTGAGAATACCTTCACACTTTGGTCAAATGTTTTTATAAATGTAGCAACTATTAAAGTTCGAAAATTATGCACTTAAGTGTAAGAAAGGTTGTGAGCTCAAGCAGCTTATCAAGTGCCCAATGTAATAATTGTTTAGGTCGCAAAGTCATCCACGTTCAAGTAGAGGAAAGGCTATAAGCATAAATGGCTTATGTCATTGATGTAAGGGTTGTAGAATCCTTTGCTCAAGTAGCTTATCAAGGGTTCCATGTAATAATTGTTAGGATTGTGAAGTCTTTTGCTTAAGTAGAAAAATTCTCAACTTAAACAATTTATCAAGCACCTTACATAACAACTATTAGGATCAAAAAATCATCTGTTAAAGCAAAGGAAAGGTTGCAAGCATTAGTGACTTATGTTGCCAATGTAAGAGCCACACAATTAACATAATGAAGGCAAACGTTACTTGACCAAGGTGTATATCAAACTAAACAAAAAGCACAATTTTTTCATGAAGAAGGGGTTTGCCACAACTAGGGCAATATATGAAAGTCGTTTGTTGACGTTGTGATGCTTTTCATTGGATGGCAAAAAAGCTAACAAATGATAATTTTTCAAATTTATTATTAAGTATATGTTGTCATAAAAGTGAAATTGCATTGCCATTTCTATGACAACCAACATGCATTACAACAATTGTTAGATGAAAATGATGTGGTTGCAAATAATTCTATGACAACATGCAACAATACAACAATGCATTTGAATTCACATCTACGGGTGTCTATCAAGATCACACATTGGGCCATGTATCCTATTGTTTTTGTGTCCATGGAAGATTGACCCACAAATGTAGTGTCTTTTTACATGAACCTAGTATACAACCAATATATATATAGAACAATGCCCTACAAATTCAAATGTGAGGAATCCAAAAGTATGCATAGATACAATGTTGACATTGCAAAAAAATTTACTTGAATGCAATCCTTTTGTTCCACTTATGAAACAAACATATGAAACTTTAGTGAGGAATGAGGACAAGGCAACGAGCATTTCAATTTCATAATAGAGCTTTCCTCAAAGTAATCATGTTTTTGAGCCTTAATTTCACTTTTTATCCTTAGTTCATCCCCTAAAGAGGGACATCCATAAAGTGGGTGAAATTTGGGGGAAAAAAATCAATGCAAGTAGGACATGTTGATAGGATTTGAAGGTTGGGGTAAAAAAAATACATACAAAAAATGCAACATTAAACAAGAGTGAAGGTGCTACACATTGGGTTAATTAACATTGAAGGTTCAATGTTAAGGCAAATTAAAAACTTAGTGGGGAGTTGTAGGCCCTATTGTATGTCAATGTCTTTTTTTTTTGGTATTTTTTTATGTTAATTTTTGTATTTGGGTCCAACCACGCTATAAGAAGCCACACATGCCCCTTAAACGACTACTTTTTTGCTATTTTTTTGAAGAATATTCTTAAAATCTTGTTAATATGTTTTTAAAAAAATCTTAAAAGTTTTCTTGGTACTATTATGTTAAGGTGTATATTAAAAAATGTTCAAAAATATGTCATTAGAAAATATTTTCAAATTGTGTTTTTAGTGTCAAAAACTACTTTTATGCAATGGTTACAAGTCCTTAAAAGTGTAAATTATGTGTTTTTTATTAATTATAATGATTCCAAATTTTCATGATATGTACATAATGTATTCACAACAACTTTTATGAAAAAATATTTTATTTATGATTTTAATTTTTTTAACAATCCAAAATTCAAAAAATTAAACAGTGGTTGTAACTACTAATGGTACATGTTAGTATGATTGCATCCATTTCAACCTATGTTTCAAACAAACACAAAGTTTTAGCCCTATGTTTGAATGAATTTACACAAAAATTTAATGCATATACATTTCCAACCTAAAGGAAATGCTTAATGTTTATAACCTTCCTAAAATTAATGAAATAGTAATTGTTTTGCCTAAAAATGGAAAGGCTCAAAATGTAATTTGTCATGTACTGATTCATTTGTGAGGATGTGCATTGAAACCTATCAATGAATTCATTTCATCTTGCATACTTGCCATTACATTATGTCTTATTTTTTCCTAAGGTGAACTAGAATGATACCCAAATATCAAACAATGTGCTATGATACATGTGCATCAAACATACATAAGTCAAATGGAATTTCTTTCATGGGTGCAATCATATTAACATGTATCACTAGCAATCATAACCACTACTTAATTTTTTGAATTTTGGATTGTTAAAAAAATAAAATAATAAATAAAATTTTAAAACATAAGATGTTATTGTGAATACATTATGTACAATATCATAAAAATTTGGAATCAATTTGATGAGTAAAAAATACATAATTAACATTTTTATAAACTCGTAACCATTGCTTTAAAGTAACTTTGACACTAAAAGCACAATTTGAAAAAACAATTTATGACATATTTTGGGATATTTTCTAATATACATCTTAATATAATAATATCAAGAAAAATGATATCCAGAAATATTAATATTAATTTTTAAAAATTATTTTATTATGTCTTTCAAAATTTTAAAAAAAATGCTCTTCTCCTTCTTCAAATTCTGCCAACTAAAACTTGTGTGTGTGTGTGTGTGTGTGAAAAAGTTTATAGTCTAAAGGCCCCAATACAATAAGAAATTCATTGAAGTTAATATTTCAAAAATGAAGATGTATTTTTAAATTTTTCTCCCTTTTTGAGTAGACTAAATTATAAATTACTGAAGTGGTAAGTCCAAAAATAAAAACTCTACAGTTAATTTTGACAAAAAAAAATTGTGCAATTATTATTATTATTATTATTATTACTACAATTATATATTATTTTCAGTGGTGAAAAGATCTTTTTATGAAAAAAAAAAAAAAACACTGGCTACTCCTCTTCTTTCAAACTCTGGCAACTAAAACTCTGGCAATAATAATAAATAACTTTAAGTCAATAGTCCAAAAGTTGTCTGCAAAATTTCCCCCAATTTTCTGTGTACACAGAAAAAAAAAACAGACTTTCTTCACAGACAGTGTCTGTGTCTCTCTCTCACAGAGAGACTTTATCAGAGAGTTAAGGACTCCATAAGGACTCTCTTAAGGACTCCATAAGGACTCTCTTAAGGACTCTCTGGCGCAGTAGACACACACACCCATTTTCTCTCCTTAAGGACTCTCTTACGGACTCTCTGGCACAGCAGATGCACACACTCTTTTGCTCCTTGAGGACTCTCCTAAGGACTCTCTTGCACAGGGACACACACACTCTTGCTCTCCTTAAGGACTCGCTTAAGGACTCTCTGGCACAGAGACACACACATATGCTTACTCTCCTTAAGGACTCTCTTAAGGACTCTCTGGCACAGAGACACACATATACGCTTTCTCTCCTTAAGGACTCTCTTAAGGACTCTCTGGCACAGTAGACACACACATATGCTTTCTCTCTTTAAGGACTCTCTTAAGGACTCTCTGGCACAGTAGACACACACATTTTCTCTCCTTAAGGACTCTCTTAAGGACTCTCTGGCACAGAGAGACACACACTCTTTCTCTCCTTAAGGACTCTCTTAAGGACTCTCTGGCACAGAGAGTCACACACTCTTTCTCTCCTTAAGGACTCTCTTAAGGACTCTCTGGCACAGAGACACACATACGCTTTCCCTCCTTAAGGACTCTCTTAAGGACTCTGGCACAGAGACACACATATGCTTTCTCTCCTTAAGGACTCTCTTAAGGACTTTCTGGCACAGAGGCACGGACACTCTTACTCTCCTTAAGGACTCTCTTGTACAGAGACACGCACACTCTCATTCAGAGAGTCTCTGTTTGTCTCCTTAAGGACTCTCCTAAGGACTCTCTCGCACAGAGACATACTCTCTTTCTCTCTCTCTCTCTCTGTCTGAGGTGCAGTCTTCTGTGTCGTGTTTTGCAGTTTTCTGGAGTACATTTTGGTTTTGTTGTTGCTGCCTTCTTCTTCCTCATCATCTTCTTCTTAGTCTGCCATAGTACTAGACAACAGCAACAACAACAAGAGGAGGAGGAGGAGGAGGAGGTCTGGGTTCATGTGCTGTAGAAGCAGGTACTTAGTAGTGCTTAGCAGCTGAAGTGATTCTTCTTCTTCTTCTTCCTTGCCTACTGTGGTGTGTATGTGAGAAGAGAGAGGGACCCAAGAAAGAGACACCAGATTGAGAGAGAGAGCTTTGAGATTCTGAATCTCTTCAACATCAGCTTGCATCTGCCGCAGTTATACCAAGTGTAGTACTAGTTTGTGTCTTCTGTTGTTAGAAGTGGTGGTGGTGGTGGTGATGAGCATTTGAGAGTGAGTGACTTGTTAGATACCTTATCTTTGATCAATAGGTGTTTTCTTCCACGTATTGTTGTTGTAGTAGGCCTGTGTTTTGCAGGTAGGTAATCTTGTTAGTGGCACGTCGTGTGTTTGTTTGTTCATTCATTGTTCTTGTGGGAGGTTGCTGCTGCTATCTGCCTGCTGCTGCTGCAAGAGTTACTACTCTTTTTATTTTGTGGGTTTTGAGAAGACTTGCAGAGGAGGGGGGGGGGTGGGGGGGTTTGTTTGTTTGTTGTTGCGGGGATCTGCTGCTGCAGCTGGGTGGGAGGTGAGGGGAAGTTGTTTGGGAGTTTTGTTTTCGCAAGCTCACTGGCAGTTGTGATGGTATTGTTTTTGTTGAGAGACTTTTTGTAATTGACGTTTCTGAGCAAGACTCGTGATCTCCTCATTTGTGTAGCGCAGAAGAAGAAGCCGGAGGTACAAGCTGACTCCCTATGATCACTCGACAGGACTCTGCAGCTGCTGCTGGTTGCAAGGATGTTGACCTGAGCTGTGAAGAAGAGGAGGAGGAGGGAGAATCGTCGGTCTCTTCAGAGGAGCAGCAGGAGGAGCAGCCTGCAGGTGCCACCTCACACCAACGTACCCCTTACCACAGTCTGATCTACGACGCGAATACTGCTAGTCTGCACTTCTCTAGACACAAGAACAACAACAGCAACAGAGCTCGCCGAGGAACTGTAGCAGCTGGAGCTGAAGCAGAAGCTGCTGCTGCTGCAGTTGACGGCATTATCTCAGGTTCCCCTCAGCACAGGAGCAGAAATCTCTGTCCACTGCAGCTGCCAGAGATCAAAGTTCACAGAAGCAGCTTGCATCAAGAAAACAAATGCTCAAGCAATGCTCATGACGTCCTTTGCACATTCTCACACACAATGTGACGACCTCTATTAAGTACTTTGCTGGAGCATGGATGGCTCTGCAGGATGGATCAATGTTGAATGCTTAGAGCAAGCGACTGACTGACAGACTGCCTCAAAGCTCTTGTTGATCAATGCACATTGTTCAGCAGATGTTGCACAATGCGAGCATGAAAGCAGCAGCAGCAGCAGAAGCAGCAGTCCCACGTGCGTGATCACCAACGCAATAACGCTAGCTAGAAGTTCTTCCTCCTCTTCCACCAGTTATCTTTGTTGTCAAAGTTTCGTGTAGCATCATCCATCATCGATACCATGGATCACCTGCAAGCAGGAGCTGTTGCTGCAGCTGATGTATACTCAGAAGTGAAGGAACTGGTGAGCAAGAATCATCATCATCACCATCATCATCATCATGGTGATATTGACGAGCCCAGCAGCACTGTCTTCTATAGTCCATCACGCAATGATCAACAACAACAGTTGCTGCACAAGGTTGACGATCTCCTCCTTCCTGCTTCAGCAAGACATATCAGATTTCTCTCTTGCACCAGATGCAGGCTCTACAGCTGCTGCTGCTGCTGCTTCTTCTTCTCTTTCCACAGAGTAGTTCTGAATACTTGTCTATCTGTGGGTGGTGCTCATTGCATTGCATGGCTGGTATATGTCTAGAGAGCTTCTTTGCAGCATCGTGTTTTCTTAGAGCTTGAGGAGCTTGGTACCTCAAGGAGCTCAAGACACTACGGTTAGTTATCATCTGAGTTTATGGGTGCATGCACAGGGTGGTCGAGGGAACAAGAAAATCGGCCTTGAGACGCCCGGCAGACCAGGACTCAAAGGTGAAGAAGCTGAAGGCCCTGTTGTAGCTGGAACCTCATCAGGGCACCACCCGACAAGCTTATTTTGGCACCCATATTCAGCTCCTCTCTTGAGCCTGCAAATCTTTGCAGTAGAAATGTTTCCAAGCATGCATCTCTCCATCTGTGTCAGGAATTCGTGAGGAGCTCGAGGTTGCTGTTGTTGTTTTCTGGGGTTCATGAGGTTTTTGTTTTTGGGTGGGTTGTGTTTTTGTTGCAGGTAGTTTTGCTAAGCGATCGGAGAAGGAGACAAGCAGATGGGCATCAGTGCACGATGCACTGCATATGGTAGAAGCTGCAAACGAAGTGGCATTCGTGACCAAGAATCCGCTAGCTCTCAGGGATGCACATTCCTCCAAGGAAGCTCAAACCATGCCCTTCAAATCCGTCCAGAGTCCTTCCATGGAACCACAACAACAACAACAACAGAAACTCGGCAGCGGATCATCATCATCAGAAGAGACGAAGAAGACACAAACTGGCCTGAGTGCCATCGTCTCTGCCACAGCGCCGCTACGACCCAGCGCACAACAACAGCCACAACAGCAGCAACCGGGCAGCGTCATGAACGGCAGCGGCAGCATCTTCAGCTTCAATTCTACCCATTCTGTGCGGGGCGCGGCGGATTGCTCCTCTGCTGCGGAGACTTACGACTACGACAGCAATTTCGACAAAGACAGTAGTGCGAGCTTCGATTTCAACAGAGGAGGAGGAGCCGTCGGCGGCGCTTACGGTCCTCGAGCTGCTGCTGCTGCTGCTGCTGTGGGTCCATTGCTGAAGCCCACTCCTTCCAAATGGGATGATGCAGAGAAATGGTTGTCAGCAAGCTGTGATCAAGCGCCAGGCCTGATGAATGCGAAAGCAGCAGCAGCAGGAGGTACCACCACCACCACCACCATCAAGTCCAAAAGCGGACCATTGCAATCTGCACACGTTGTGCCAGCAAACCAGCAGCAGGGAGGAGGCGTCACGTCGAAGAAGGTCACGTTCTCGAATCTGGGTGCAGCAGAACGGCAGCAGTCTGGCACACAAAACGGATCCATCACAACCCATCTTCTGCCCAAAGCAACAAATGCTGTTGCCGATGATCACTACGGACCTGGTGGTGATGCTTCAGCTTCTTATTCCTCTTCCTCTTCCTCTTCTTGTGAGAACATCGGCGCCGCCAAGTACATGAGAAACAAAGAAGAAGAAGGTTCTGGTTCTGGTTCTTCTTCAGAAGTAGAAGAAGCTGAAGCTGCAATCCAGGAAGACTCGGGTACAGTTGCTCCTGACGAGGCAGCTCGCTTTGCATTCATGCCGGGCGTCGCGGCAACACAAGGAGGTCCTATGACCGGAGGAGCCGTGGACCGCTACCCACTGAACGATCCTCATGGTCGTGACCACCACCACCACGGCGATGGCGAAGAAGCTCTTAGACTGAACATGTCTACCGTTACTACGGACGACAAAGCTCCTGCTCTTCTGCTGCTTCGGACTGCCAAACCCATTTCTGAATCCGCAACAGGTAGCTCCTCGTCTTGTGCTGCACATTGCCGTGATCCTCCCAAACTTTGTCTCTTCTTCTTCGTGATCATCCTTTCCTTTGATTCAGCATTCTCCTAGACTTGCTTTTCTGTTTTGTTGAGTTCTATGGATTGGGATCCCTTCCTTTCTTCCGTGAGAGAGAGCTCTTGTATGCATGCGCGGAGCGACGGACTTACTGTAAAAACTCTTTTCGTCATTGCAGATGATCCTGAATCTTCTTCTTCGCCAAACCGGAGACTGAAGGAGGAGGAGGACGACGAGCTTCAAGGTGGGATACACGTTCCTGCAGTGGATTTGTCTCTAGCAGCAGCAGCAGCAGCAGGAGCAGCAGTGGGCTCCTCCTCGCCGGGGACCAACAACACGAGAGGAAGCGTCTCGACGCGAGACATGGGTACTGAGATGACGCCGATAGCAAGTGTGGAGCCGTCGCGAACTGCCACCCCCGTGCGAGCCACCACTCCCAACCTCGGTAGCCCCATCAACTCTCGACCTTCCACCCCGGACAGGGCATCGATCGTCCTGAGCTCCACACCCACCAGCGCCAACAATAACAACAACTCTTGTGCATCGCGGAGGAGTCACGGAGCTGGTGTGATGGGGGGCAAAACAACGACGACTTCTAAGCAGCAGGAATGCAGCAACGATGGGATGCAGTCAACCAGCTCCAGCTCCAACAAACTGCCGCTCTCGGGCAAGGAATTGCAAGCCAAGACGCGGCAGGAGATTCTGGCGTTGGGCACGCAGTTGGGGAAGCCCAACATCGCAGCGTGGGCCACCAAGGAAGAAGAGGAAGCAGATGCCGCCAAAGCGCTGAAGGCGAGCGTGGAGCTGGAGGAAGTGCGTAAGAACCTGCTTGCGTCGCGCGCCGCTGCGTGGGAGGAAGCGGAGCAAGCCAAGTACGCCGCCAGGTTTAAGCGCGAGGAAGCCAAAATCCAAGCTTGGGAGAACCATGAGAAGGCCAAAGCGGAAGCGGAAATGCGCAGAATCGAGGTCACAACCACCATCCCCACTTCTTCGTCTTCTTCTTCACAACCCATTCCCCATCTTCTTCTTCTTCTTCCTCTTCTTCACAATCCATTTCCCATCTTCTTCTTCTTCTTCTTCTTCATCTTGTGGGCTTGAAGCTTGGTAACAACAATAGGGGGGTTCAAAGGTTCAATATTCAACTATTTTGAAGTCCAATTATGTTGTCGATTATGTGATCGTTGCGGGTGAAGCTTTGAACACTCCCCAAATTGGTGTTGTTGCTTATATCTGAATGACTATTTTGCTGATTATTACACCCCTGATGATTGATATACGGTCATGGCATAGACAAAGGTAATTGTTGTCCATATCAACCATAGCCATGTCCTCAACTTCTTCAATGTAAAGGGTGAGAAAAATGTTCATAAAAAACGACCTTTGAATCATAAATTATTCAATAATCAATCCCACTCATATGTAGCCAAGTTGGACGTTTGAAATAGTCGATTATTGCAAGTAGATAATCAGAAGATAATCAACCTTTGAAACCCCCCTAAATGATGCGTCTTGTGGGCTTGTTTTCTTGCTTTGTTCCACAGGTCAAAGTAGAGCGTATGTGGTCACATGCAAATGAGAGCATGATGAACAAATTAGCAGCAGCTCACAGAAGAGCGGAGGATCTGCGAGCAGCAGCAGAGGCGCGAAGAAGTGAACAGATTGCAAAGGCAGCAGTGCATGCAGAGCACATCCGTGCTACTGGCAAGATGCCCACAACTACCTTCTTCTTTGCAAGATTATGCCAATGATCTATCCTCCATTGATCTCCTGCTGTCTGTCTTGGGAGATGGGTCTGTCTGTCTGTGTGTAACTGTCTGTCGCTCCAACAACCTCCCTGATTGCTGGGGACTTCTCTCCATCAGGCATCAGCAGCAGTAGCAGCAACAACCACCAATCCCCAATACTGCTCCTCAAACCCAGTTCACAAACTGCAGCAACTGTAGCAGGAAAACCCCAATTTAGAACCCACCCACCTTGTGGCAGTGGCAGCAGCAGCAGTGAAGAAGTACAAGCTACAATATTGTGCTCAAGACACATGAGATCTTGGAAGCAAACCACAACATTGCAACTGTGCCCATTTTCCATGACACTTTCCCTTCTCTTCCTCCTCTCATCATCTTTGCTGCAACAATATCTCTGCAACATCATCATCATCATCATCATCATCTCTGCAACAACAATACCTTTGCAACATCACCATCATCATCTCTGCAGCAACAACAGTATCATGTCTGCAGCAACAGCCTCATCTGAATCATCAGACTTCTCCTCTGCAACAGTTACAGACAACAATAATATCATTCTGCAACAACAACAACAACAACAACATGTCTGCAGCAACAGCATCATCTGAATCATCAGACTTCTCCTCTGCAACAGTTACAGACAACAATGTCATCTCTGCAACAACAACAACAACAACAACAACAACAAAGATTTGAACTCTACAGAATTCTCAGTGTTTTTTGTGTTTTGTTTTGCAGTTTGTATTTGTATCAATTTTTAGTATTGTTATTTTATTTTGGATCCTTGATCCTCCCCCCTCCTCCTTATGGGTACTAGTACACAAATGTTCCCAAGGCTTTTTTCTTTCTCCCCAAATGGATTTCACAACCATAACTTCAACCACATCACCCATTGTCACAACAACAACACCAACACACACAAAACACACAGAGTGAGATAGTAAATGCTTCTTCTCCAGCTTCATTCCCCATCTCTTTGTTTCTCCCCTGCCAGGTGAATTTTTGTTTCAAAGAAAACAATTTGTTTTGTAAAGCTCCAAATGGAATTTTGCTTATATTCTATGCCAAGTTATTTTATTTTATTTTATGTATAATAGTTACATATCTTACTGCTTTATATTTATATATTTATATTATTTTTTTAAAAAAAATTATAGTGCAATATTCAATCTTTTTCTAACCCCTTTAAAAATTTATATGTCACAACCTCAAATTGATTTTGTTGGGGAAAACTCTAAAAGGGCTTGAAGAGAGTTTAGCACCCTGGGGTAGGAAGGAAGGAAGGAAGGAAGGGAGGGAGGGTAATAGATGGTTACTAAAGAATTAAATGGATGTAAAAGCATATTTTTTCAACTCCAATATGCTCAGTGATAAGATATAGGGTATATCATATAACCTTATTAACTTCTAAAATATCAGATCATACCCTAATGGAAAAATTTGGGTGATAATACACTTTTTAAAATTATATGTCCTCTTTTGAGAGTTTACCAAAAAAAAAATTTTAATTAAATTATATATATATATATATAAATATATTTGACAAAATATCCAAATTTGTTGCAAATGTAGGTACACTATTTGTATCATCATGTGATAAGGAGGAATTGGCCAGCACTTTTGTTTGTCAGAAAAAAAACCCTTAAAAAAAAAGGGGGAGAGAGCATTGAAGTGAGAAGCTCCATGAGCAACTCTGGCACACATATTTATGTGAATGGTCCAAGCTAGAATCAAGTGCAAATTGAATTGATGCTCTTTTTTTGCAGATGATTCAGGTTCAAGTTTGCATGTCATCTGCTGTTGCTAAAAAATACTCAGAAATTTTTCTCCTTTTTTTTTCTCAATCTTGTACAATAATAACACAATGTGTGCCTTGTTTGTTTGAGCCTTGGGGTCGAACCAGGTTTAGGGTTTAGGGTTTAGGGTTTAGATTGATTTTTTTTGGACCAATTTTCATCACTTGCCAACAACCCAAATAATAATAATAATCCAGTGCCACTCATACAAAAGATTTTTCAAAAAAATATGTGCCAAAGAAAAACCAGATTTTGAGGAAAAGATTTTCTGGAATTGCCACAATTAGATAATAGAATTCCCTTGCAGGGAGGTTGCCCAAAATGTAGCAGGATTCTTTCAAAAATATATACTTTTTCTCTCTAACTTATAGCCAAATTTTGGCTAATTCCTATCCCCGATAATCATTGCCTGTATGGTTACATCAAACAATTGAAAAAAGAAAAAAGAAAAAAAGGGTGATCCAAATAAATAAATAAATAAACATAATTTTAATAATGTGCAATTACAATCTTAATACATGCAACCAAAAATTTTAAATGAAAAATATTTGAAGCCTCTCTTCTAAGTGACCTGACTCAAGAAGGGTGAAAAAGTAAAGGTGCAGGTGTTGGTTCAAAGTTCAAATAGAAAAGGAAAACCTTGTTAAAAAAATTAAATAAATTGAGGACGGGGAACCCATCTAGCAAAAGTGCAAGGCAAACGAGAACACAAGTAGACACAACCCAAAGAAAAAACAAAAGCAAATTATCAACAAAAAAATCAAGTGAAGACCGTATACAAAGAGGACTCATGGCTACAAAATGCCAATCAATCAAACAATGACAAAGAAGAAGACCTAAGACGAAAGATCTAAGTTCAAATGGGCCCTTGTTTGATGATAGCCTTTGTTTGGAATTGCTTTCTCAGTGCAACAACAACCCAAGATCATTTTGTGAGCTTGCAAGTAGCCTAGGTGATTCTCTTGTGTACGTTATTAATGACTGATTTTTGTATGGGGGGTGGGGCAAGGCATTTTCCCAAGGGAATTTACAAGGCACAAGAACCCAAAGGAGCATTGAATTGTCTTCAATCTTGTTCTCTCAAAAGTCTCTTTATACGGAAGACGAAAGGAAGGAAGGAAGATGCCACTCTGTTCTAACATGCTTCGAAGAATTTCTTTCTGTTATCATAAAGCATCAATCTAAATTTTTTAGTGTATCTGATGGGCATGTTATCAAGCAGAATCTGTTCTTTTGCAAATGGCAAGGTGTTGTTGCCAAAAAGCAAAATGAGTTATGAACGTAAGGTATATATAATCAATCACTTGTTATGAAGAAACTAAAGAATTGTTATAAAGGTTATAACTATTGTAATTTGATTGACTCCCAAGAGTTGCAAGTGATATGTCAAAAAAGAAGAATTCATGTGTTCATAATAACATTCCCAAAGTTTATCACTTTTAACCAAACCATTGATGTTCCCAAAGTTTACAAATGCATCGTCGGTTGATCATAAGAAGGTTCCAAACATGTTAGTTACTATTGATATTCCAAAAGGTTAGTTTTTTTGATTTGATCTATTTTTTTTCCTATGTCCTTGATTCAATCCAAATTTATGCTTGAAGGATGGTGAATAATGACCATTTGAAACAAGGTCATGGTAACCCATTGTTTAGATATGAAATACAATCTTAGTAGTAGAACTTTCCTTAAGTAGTAAAATCATGTGTTAGTTTATTTTAATTACATACCTTTTACATTTGCTTTAGGCACTAAAAACTTAAGCCTATCTAAGGACCTTGGGTTTGTATAGCATCTTTCAAAGATTCGTAATTACTCCAATGATCTTTCTATAGGGAGACCATGTATTTCATAAATGTGAATCTTGCAATCTTATGTTGTTGTCTCTTTGATGTTATCACACTTCCCAATGAAAAGGGTTTGAAGTTGTTGCCATTTATGTTCCTAAAAAAAACCTATTTTAATTTGATTGACAAACTATGGTGTTCTCTACTAAGTTGGTAATAAATTGTTTTTGATCAAGTTAACAACTTTTTTCATCCATCGATGTACTAATATGTGTGGACAACAAAGGACAAGGAAACCCATCTTTTATTGGTGTTTCGTTTCTTTTATAAACAAAGAATATCAATAGCTTTACAAAAAGTGCAAGTCGTTGCTATCTCAAGATGATGGGTTGTCACTACAAGGGAGGGCTCTTCTAAGCTTGGAGTTTTGTTAGGTTTATCTCCCCTTTTCTTTAGGTGATATGTTTCTAGCGACTAGAGAAAGGTTAGGTTTTGAGTGATTCCTTTTCCTCTTGGTGGCCTGCCTTTTTTTTGGGTTGTTTGCTTGCGTAAACTTTTGTCCTTTCCCCTTGTTTTTTTTTCTCTCCATTTCTTTTTGGGGTTTCAACAATTGTATAAAAAACTTTTACAAACTTTAGTTTACTAAAAAGTAGGTAACATGGTTTGTGAATATGGTGTTCAAAAAAAATTATATTTAAAAAAAATTGATATGTTATGACCATAATATGCAAAAGTTGAAAATACATAAATATATTAATCATTTTTTTTCCAATTAATATTTTATTTTCAAATTCAATGAACTTATAATTATTTGCAATTTAAAAATTTTATTTAAATTTATATTAAACATGTGACTCATATATACATGTGTGCTCTTAATATCAAACAACATGTTTTGAATATTGATGATTGAAAAAAAAAAAAATTCTTTCAAACATATCAAGTTTTATTTTTCATCTATGCTTACAAGGATTGAAAGTTGTTTACTTGATTGGGCTTTCACCTAAGGATCATGCAAATGAAAGCTAAATGGTGTTCCTTCCATCATATTGAAAGTATTGGGGCTTCTTTTTCCCATGCTGAATTAGATCCTTGAAGGGCTAAGCGTTGTGATGATAATTCTAGTTAATTTTTTTTCTTTATTTTATTACCATTTTGTTGCCTCCATTTGTCAACATCCTATTATGAAGGAAAGTAGTATGTTTCTTTTGTTCATATTGAGATCTTCTAAAGTGGAGACCCTTCATTCTATTCTTTGTACCATTGAAAAGCTCTAAACCCTAAACCCTCCCAACCTTGGCTTGATGTTACAGCTTCCAACTTGTAAGGCAAGGATACTATTGACTTTTAATTACAAAAAATGGCGACAGAAGACTCAGGATGCAGATGTTTTGTACATAAAATGGTTTTGATCCAAGTTTTGGGTTGATTATTAAATGATGCAATTCTTATCGGTACCCATGAATGTCAGGAGCTGATGATGAAATCAGCTTAATGAGTGAGTGGGTACTAGTCGCCACTTAGTCATCACAGCTCCTCCTGGCTGCTGCTATTCATCATGAAGGTGATGATCTGACCTGATACTTTGTGAGTGAACTCTCATTTAGGTTATGAGTCCCATATTTCCTTCTCATGTTTTAAAACTTCAAAATGTTGTTGACATCGAGATTTCTCTGCAATCTCATAGAGAATATGTATAATGAATGTCTGTTGTTGAAGTCTGTTGATGTAACAAGTTCAAGCCCAAATGCCATTCTTGGTGGAAATGCCATTCTTGGTGGAATTCTCAGTGAAAATCAAAGGGTGGGGGAAACTCCATGCCACGGGGGTGGGGGGAGCAAAACATTGCTAGATGCCAAGGAAATCTATCTACATCATCCTCAGCATAAGCCATCTTAGAGCAGCTAAGTTGTGGATACCATCATGTTCAGGGTAACTAGAGCCAGATTCCACCGCTCAATGTCAACATGATCTGCGCTTGCAGTTGTCAAGAGCACAAAGGTTTCAGAGCTTGAAATGAATTGGCCAGTCATACAGAGTCTACTAGCATGGAACCAGTGCTGCGGTTTTTGTTTTCTCTCTTATAGATCTCTCATGGCATTGAATTGTGGAATGAACCTTCTGTTACTGCACAATCACCTGCAAAGAGAAACATTGGTAAACTTTTGACATGCTCTAATTTTGCACACTTCATTCATGGATGGAAGAGTGAAATCCAGTGTCCTAAATAATTTGCGAGCGTGGTCATTATTTCATTGCACCTTAATACGTATGGACCAAGTAGCTTCTTCAGCAGTGAAGCTCTGATTGTTGGTGAGGATGTGCTTCTGAAGCAGCTCTACAATGGGAGCATTAAATTTGCTGGATTTATGTTGCATTGAATGGGATGGTTTGTTGTGACATTGACATGGGGCTTCATATGCAGACAAAAAGACTTCCCAAAGAGACTTCCCAGTTATAATAATTATGGAAGACTGGGAATTCTAGTTACTGGGAAGACCATTGCTGTTTCTGGTGAAGATGGACCTCT
>Ga0116229_10006870_pt1 | contig 18218 bp, 17 predicted proteins | sample S1TSphgellanicum_3_FD_87313 | JGI IMG/M metagenome (GOLD analysis project Ga0116229, IMG submission 87313) | Host-associated microbial communities from peat moss isolated from Minnesota, USA - S1T2_Fc - Sphagnum magellanicum MG | ecosystem: Host-associated > Plants > Peat moss > Unclassified... | reverse complement strand
GTGCTCTTATGAGAGTGACATTGTTGAGGGGTACACGATTCTCCTTAGTAAAGTGCTCTTATGAGAGTGACATTGTTGAGGGGTACACGATTCTCCTTAGTAAAGTGCTCTTATGAGAGTGACGACATCGCAAAGGAATAATATTATAATGATATGGATAGTGAAAAGGGACAAGTTGATGAATGAATAACTTCATTAGTATTTGAATTGTGTAAATTATTGTTCTTACAATGTCAACAATCCAAAATTCTTCAACCCAACAAGGGACCAAAATATATGAATGAAACAAAATGTAACAATCCTTTACATGTATGATAACACACAACGGTGAAAGCATTATTAAAAGAAGGGCCTGCATGAGGCACTTGTAGAACACACTTGATTTTGATGATGCCCTTGTCAATGTGCTTTACCATGCATAAAGAGAGAAACCTCCGTAAAACCCTCACCCATGTGATGTACCACCCACCATGCTACCTTGCATTTTGTTTTTTTTTTTGAATTTCTGTTATGCCCACCAGGTAAAGAATGACATTAAGTTTTTTCCAAAATGGAATGCTCATAGGAGAAGAACTTCCCATTTTTGAGAAGCCTGGTCGGATTTTAAGCTCTGCAAGGCACTCTCTATATCCACTGGAGGTTTTTCCATTTTTCAAAATGCCTTCCTGTTTTGTGTAGAGCACAAATTCCACTTGATTATGTGCTCTCCACGGGGTTGGCTCACTTGCACTCTCACATTCCCTCCTGTTTTTCCTGTTTGCTTTTCACCTTTTGCACAAGGGGATCCTACGGTGGTGCCTATCATTGGGAGGAATCCTATGATGCCCAAGGTCACAAGGATTGGTAATATCGCATATATTTTCATTTTATAATAGTGCACAGCCTGTACTTACTTACAGGCAATATTTGGCAGATTTGTAAGGGTATATCGTAATACCTGGGCTGCTTCAGCATAAATTAAATTATTTCCCACTTCGCCAAAATTTTCAAAAAAAAATTCAGGCATAAATTAAATTACTTTCAACTTTGCCAAAAAAAAAATTTAAAAATTCAGCCCTTTTTGTCGAAATTCAACAACACATTTTAACTGTCAGCCAGTTTTGATCCAGAGACCTGGCTGACCAAAACAGTTACTTTAAAAGCTAGCTGTCAAATCAAAAATTCTATATTAAATTAATTATTCGGTAGAGAACTGCCAAAGCTGCCCAAATACTATGGTATATTTCTTCAATACACAACCCTTATACATACAAGGCAAAATTTGGTTGTCATATATGAGACAAGCTCCAGGTGCATTTTTTGCTCAAAAGATTGGGAGAGAATTATGGATGCCTTAGGGTTTAGGTGGATAGAGGTCAAAAAATATGAGGGTGAATAACTATACCAATAGGTGTTTAAGATTTAGGGTTGATTAAAGAAATGACCCCAAGTTCTTGCATGGTATTGAAGGATGGATATAGGTAATGATATTTTTTTTGAATGTGTTGAAAAAAGATTTAATTTGAAGTAGTATTTTTTGGAACTCAAGTTATAGTTATTTCAGATATTTGTGTTACATGCACATATTTTAGAAACTATGAGATAGGTTAGGTAATCTTACTTAAATATTTCTAGCCTGCATGAGATGATGATTTTGTGCTTGTGCAAGCATTTTTTAAAGTATGTAACATTTGCATAGGGGTGTTCACTTCCTATTTAGATTAAGCAAGAGCTAAACAGTGAATCACAGACTCATTGCAACATTTATGTGATCCTAAAGTTGGGTGACAAGCTCGTTGACAATCAATCTCTATTCTCTCATCAATCCTCTATCAATTTTCCAACATTATACACATAACTCATAAAATCCAAATAGCAAAAACATAGTGCTTTTTAATAAGAGAAAGCTCCACGCGACCCTATCAATACAAAGTACACCAAAAAAAAAGTTAAATGCAATTTGGTTCAACTTGTAATTCAGACTCACAACAAACCCTCTTTTTTTGGTGTGTTTTAAGGACCATCATCTGATCTACTTTGAGATGCCAAATACCTCAAATTCTCCTGACCCATTGGAATCCCCTCTGCAATTCAAAACACTCAGCCAAAATGTAAAGTAATTAATCTAACGAAATGCAACCAATCTGGGGGCATGTAACACCATAATGTTACATTTTTTCGATTTTGTATAATGATATATTTTCATACAATTTCCTACCAAATGATCTTTTGAACACCCACCATTTCTTATGAGAATTAGGGCTTTGAGATTTCAATCATACAGTACATGAGCAGTTTTTTCCCACATAATCATTTTGCCTACAAGCAACAAACTAAAAAATTCCAACACAATCCCTTCATAGCTACTTCTAATTCTCCAAAACAACCGAGAACTACAAAACTATTTTCCCACACCCACAATTCACTTGTCCCACTTCAAAGCTGGACATCTGTGCAAGTTGTAGCGGTTTCTTAAATGGTGTCTCATTTCAACTTTAAATTAAGTAACCAAAAGTTGAGGCATTCAAGAAATTAGTATTCCATAGAATTTAGCCCATATGAACATCTCTTACTCTTTATGATTAACCTTCAAACCATGGAGCATAATCAAGAAAGAGATCTCTAGAGGATGGAATAGAATGCACAACAAACAAAAAATCCATTCAAAAACACACCCACCTCAAAGTTGTCACTGCTGTCATTTTTGCTTTACTCTTGGATATTGAAGGTGTGAAACAGAGCAAACATGACATATAACTTAAGACAAGAAGCTTTGAGAGAAAGCATTTCCATGTCTGACCTTCCTTGAAGGAAATTGGTGTGATCAACCCAGTCTTCAAGACTGTGATCAACAAAAAAATTCCAGGAACAGCCAATATGTTCCTGTGTTCAAACTTATGCATGAACATGAGAGCAACCTGAAAGCTTTTGAGTCCCTCAATTTATCAACAAGCAGAGCTCAGTAAGGCTATCCGCAAATGTTAGCAGTAGAAACAAAACCTGGGCTACTATTAGGAAAAACTCTCTCTGCTGCATATCCAAAACATCTACCATTTGCACTACAGACCACTTGGTCATTATGTTCAGTGGAACAAAGAAGGAGGTGAAACAAACAGAGGAGTGTTTTCATCTATTTACACTTTGTGCATCCTAGAGAGAGAATACCTCCACTGCAGTGGGTGCATTATAACCATGAAACCCAAAGCTAAAGAAAAACACAAAAAAAACCTTGTGTGCTATTATTTTGCATGACTATCCTGTCCATATATGGGATAAGAGGGCCCCGGATACTGAACAGTTGCATACTGTGTGCCTTGTGGAAATGGTTGAAATGTGTATGCTTGAGGAGGAATGACCTGCTGAGGAATGTAAGGTTGGGCACCACCATATGCTGGCTGTCCCATGACAATCCCATCCTGTCCATGCTGAGGAAGTGTGTTTCCCCAAGTAGACTTCCGAAGAGAGGATGATAGTATATAGTAGTTAACTCCAAATACCACAGTGGCAATTGCGAGTAGCCCACCTGCAACAAACACCAGAGGCCCAACTACATAGCATCTATATCCATTTGGGGGAGTGTTGTTTCGTCCAGGGCTGTTGAGACTTGCTCCCGCTAGTAATGATACAAATCCATTGAAGAAAGCAATCCTGTTACAGTGTATAGCTGTTGCTGATGAGAAGGTGCATTGCAATCTACCATAACCAAATTGATTCTTGCCCCCACAATTTTTCAAGTTCATGGTTGGGCACATAGACACACATCTCTCTTTCTGTGTTTCTGCATCATCCGTGACCAGGAGGGAGGGGCAAACATGCATACCAGGCAAAAAGAAGAGACAAAGTGGCAATGGACCGTGTGGGACTATGCGGCAACAAAAGTCCATTCGGTCCTCTTGCACAGCAAAGACAGCCACCGACGGCATTCAGAATTATCTGCGCCGCTAACAGGGTCAATGCAGCGATCAATGCGAACCAGACGGCCGGGCTATGCGGGTAATAGCATAAGCCATCAATCAGCCTTACTTCATCTGCCTGTGAATCCCCCCCCCCCGCCCGCAAGCATGATCGCAAACGCATTTCTATTAGCCACACCGAAAAAAGCTGTACTATGAGTCCTCCATCAGCTAGGCGTTTCCCTCCCCGAAATGCTTCACAACAAAATGCAGCCAAAGAAATGCTGAGAGGGAAAAAGAGAAAGAGAGGAAGAGAGAAAATTAACGACCTTGACTCGCGTGGCCTGAGCTGCAAAGGCAAAAGCCGCAGATGTCAAGCCAAGTACTATCAAAACCGATATCCATACGATCTCCGTCCTTGACAAAGCGCTCGTCCATCTCCTCATATCTCCACTCCCCGTCAACAGATCTTCTGACTCCTTACTCCTCTCCTCTTTGCCACAACAGACCGTCCCTTCTTTTCGTACTCCTCGTCTTCTCCGTTGCTTCTTGTTGCTGCTGCCTCGGATACTCCTCGTCACCTCCTACAATGCGACAACTGCTACTACTTCCTTCCTTCCTCCCTCCCACCCTAGTCCCTCTTTCTTTACCACTACTTCATGTTGTTCCTCATCGCACTAATTTCTTCAAGTCCTCGAACTTCTTGCTACTACTTTTCTTTCTTGTCATTTGCATTCTTCCACGGACCTCCTCGCAGCAAGCAACGAGCAAACAAACAATCAAACAAAGCCGAGGAGCATGAAAACGACGACGGCAACGGCAACGACGTCTTCTTCACAATGGTAGGTGCTAGGTACAAAGTACTCTCGCTTTACATTTCTTTCCCCTGGCTTCGTCGTCTTTAACATAATTAGCAAACGGCTCAGTCATCCAGGCCGTCCATGGAGAAAAAGATGCACGGTTGTGTAAGGGAAAACTTACACGCCGCCTCTGCACTCCAGAATGCAAAAGAAACGAACACGTATTATGTGTTAGGTCGTTACTATGTACTCTTTCTCTTGGAATTTCTTTTCCCCTCGGTCCTTCGTCTTTAACATAATCTCCAAACGTATCTGTCATCCAGACCGTCCACGTAGAAAAAGATGTACAGGTTGTGAAGGCAACCTCACACGCCGCTTTAACACTCCAGAAAGAAAGAAGAAACCGAACACGCAGGTTAGGTAATATATTCCCCGTTGGAAATTTCTTTTCCCCTTCCTCCTTCTTCGTCTTTACCATAATCTTTTATCGATTCAGTCATCCAGACCGTCCACGGGGAAAAAGATGAACAGTTGTGTAGAGACATTTCAGACCCCGCCTTAGAAAGAAGGAAACCAAAACGCAGGTTAGGTGGAGTGTTGGCACTATCTCTAAAAAGTGAAAAAATCCCAGCTCTGATTTACGTAGGAAAAGGACCAGAAATCAAATCACACAAGGGCCTCTACTCAGGCCCCTTCTCCTATACGTAACGTAAGTTAGATTATAGGTGGTAAAAGAAGAGGCACCTTATGTCTTCAAGAGACCTGTTAGGTACACATACTAAATAATAGGCATAATGTGCCTCCTATTTTTGAGGAGGCATTATTGTTTTGTATATGGTGTCTTCAAAATACATTAGGAAATCAGTCTAACTTGTGCTTTAAATTTATATTTTTCAATGAAATTTTCACTTTTAAAAATTGTCCCCCAATATCTTCTTCTACATGGTCTTCTTGAAGCTCTACTATTTACACTACAATGTTTTGGGCTCAAAGTTGTAGTGTTATTAAAATGTGCATATGTATTAGGGCACGAAGGGAGACTGGAAGGGAATTATGTGTGTCAATATGTCTCAAGTTCATGGTCTTTTTTCTTTTTTTTTCTCTCTTGGTTATGAGACAAATCAAGAAACCCACCACCTCTAGAAGTAAAAGAACTCAAGTGGGCACCTAGAACTAATATCTTATTAAGGAACCCCCCACACATTCAATTAAGTGGAAAAGTGGTTTTGGTGAGGCCATTGTTTTATAGATCTTTCCCCCACCTTTTTCTTGATATTATTGTCATTATTTTAAGGACTTATGGTGGAATGTGTGCAATCAAAAAGGTTCAAGTATATGTGAAAACTTCTAAAGATATTACTTGTGAGGTTTAGGCAAAAGGGCAAAAAGAAAGGTTGGGCTACTAGGTATCCAAAATATTCAATAGATTAATACACCCACATCTAGGTTGATTAATGAATGATAAGCCATTCAATTGTCATAACAAATCATCTGGTATAGTATAGATTGAAGTGGATAGTAAAGGCTATTTAAATTTTGGGAAAAAATGGTTGTGGTAAAAAACTCTAACAAGTTTGTGAAAATAGGATATCACACAAATGGTTCATTTATTGGCCTTGCCTACCAAGGCAAGGATATTGTGTTTAGATTCATTATAGAGTATAGTAGCTTAAGGGATTTTGGCCCCTAGGTAGTAGGTCTACTTTTATATGAGGATTTTTGAAAGATGATATTTTGGCTTGTGTGGAAAATTGAGAATAATATAGAGTTATGATATCTTGAGGGATTTTGGTTTCTTTTAGAGGATGTTTTTGAAGATCATATTTTTGCATAGTTGAATTTCCATAATTCTTATTTTGTCTTAACATACTTTTTAATGTAAATGGCAAGGCCACACTATGAAACACCCCTTGTTATCGTTGTCCTGAAGATTATGGGATAAACTTATGTGGAATCCCCTATTTTGAAGTTTGAGTTCATATGGGTGAAGTGAAAATGTTTGTTGCATGAGATTTGATGTGGGTTGATGAATGTTACTTGTAGGTGGAATTGTCTAATGGAAGTAAGGTTGTTAGATATGGTTACAATACAAAAACTTGTGATTTATTGTTCAATATCCCAATAGAAAGTAGGCTTTGATGCAATTCTTGATTATCAATACAACTCTTGTGCCAAATTCACATCAAAATTATAAAAACTAAACCATGTGTTATATTTATAATGTTAAAATTCCCCTTGAAATGGTAAGTCTTGTAACAATTCATTTTGGAGTACGTGTAGACCGCGTATCCATTCAATCAAGTGGACTAGTGAGCACTTCTATGACACACATTTGACCCATGAAGTTCCCATTTGAACGGTGCCCCCAGACAGGCATGTCTCTCTTTCAAGGCACACATGGGCCCATGATGTTCCAATCAGAATGGTGCCTTTAGAAGGCAATTCCAAACATATGGGACAAACATGTACTGACATGGTTTGTTGCCACACCAAACTTCTTCTAGTGTCATGCTAGAGAATTTTTGTCCTAAACAGATGGTACAATTGCCATACCTTTTGCTCAAAATATATAAATCCAACTTCATGTGTTGGAACATATATTGCAGAATTTCAATAACGCATTGAATTATTTCCCTCAGCTATTTTCTATATGTTCTAGCATTTGGATTGACAATAAACTAAAATTGCAGTTTGGAAACAAAAGGTCAACCTTCTAACACATTTACTAAAGATTCATCAAACACAATTATTTCCTTCTTGTTTTTGGCAGGTCTCCACCTTATCACTAACCACTGACTGGACATCCTCTGACACAATCAGTTGAATAATAGACCCCCCTTTCATTCCCCACATGACTTCTCTACCATGCAACAAGCAGAACAAATTCAAGCATTTTCATTGGGTCCGACAAGATGTCAACGTGTAGCTGCTGAAGCAAATGACATTGCATCCTCAGAATTACTCAAGAGAAAAACATTGCATACTACATAATCTACTCAACTGCAATAACAATTTAGGAACCCTTCCAGGGTGACAAATGTCGGGACAGATTATGCTCATGCATATAACCAGGCACATGAGAGCCCTGTGCCAACACTTGAGTTCAGTTCAGTTCTGATGATCTAGCATGCTACAACTTTGACCAGCCTATAGTGTCCACATAATCCACGGGCATTCACCCCCTTCCCACCTACCCAGAATCTAGCTGCATGTGCATAAAATTCTACAAACCATGTGCAGAAAACTCTAGATTACAAATAGAAAGCACAGAAACAACATCCAAGACCTTACTGAGACATACATGACAAGCAGTGAACGAGAGTGCTGGTAGACCAGAATCTTACCAGTTGGCCGCTGTAGCAATGGTGGAAGATGCAACAGTCCCCAAAAGCTTTAACAGGTGCTGGCCTGTGGCACACACAAACAAAAAGGGGTCTGGCACGCTCCCTACGCAGGTATTAACCTGTTCAGGTGCGAAGGGACTCTCTCAGCCTGCTCTGTGGACAGCACTATCAGCCATGCTTCCAGTGCTACCACTGAGCAAGCACCCCTGGTGCCAAGCCTAATTAGTTCGAGTAACAAAGTAGAATTCTTACACAGAATTACAAAATACACAAAAACAAACATCAAATCTCTTGGCAGACACCGCATACAAGGATGTTTGCTGGACATATAAGCCTAAGCAGCCAACTGTCCATATGTGACGATGTGTGCAAAAAAGACAAAAGTCAACAAACAATGAGGCATAAAACGAGAAAAGACTATCATCCAACTATTATGCAACTCTAATCAGCATCCACACTGACTACAAAATCCACATTGTCATCAGTAGAGAGCAGCTTGCACAAGAAAAGGGTCCTTCCACCATGGAAGCTCCTCTTTGAGCTCTCCCTGTAGACCTGCACATGAAGGTGATGGTGAATTCCTTGACCACTACCACAGCATCCATCCATCCATCCTTCTACTAGTTGCTGGTAAAAACTAAGGTTTGTGAAAGATCACATTTTTGACAGTTGACCTGATTCAGCATCACCAATAGATGAAAGATTGTTGACATAAGGATTAATGCCATATTTGCCAACCAGCAGATGTTATGTAGTTGTTAAGGGTGCACACTTTCTACTGGCCAAAACCCACCCAGTGACTCAGGGTACCTCAGGTTCTTAGATAATCGGTGACTAGATAACCTGTTGAACCCCATTAAAGCAGGTTAACTATGATGTCTGTGACATGAAGCAAGCACGTAGTGGGATTCCAAACATAATTGCTTGCACTAACCCCTACATCTTCAGCTATCGTGAATTGCCAACATAACAGCAAGCACCCTCTCTCTACCACTGTTAGCTTTGGAAGCACAAAAGGATGAGGGAAAAAAAAACTTACATCTATTTAACTGAGACAGCATGCAACTGAATCTCTCAAGAGGAGGTGGAGGAAGGTTTGCTCTTTGCAACCACATAGCTCTCAGGCAGGTAGATCTCTCCTCCAGCCTCCCCCCATTGCTCTCCACTGATGGTCTTCTTGGCAGCCAAAAATTCTGCACTCATCATGTCCATCCCATGCTTGATGGCTGCCTGTGGCTCATCCCCATACCCATGCTCCTCTGCATACTTGCGTACATCCTCAGTTATGCTCATAGAGCAGAACTTTGGCCCACACATGGAGCAGAAATGTGCTACCTTGGCACCCTCAGCTGGAAGGGTTTCATCATGGAATGCTTGTGCTGTCACTGGATCCAGTGACAGTGAGAATTGGTCTCTCCAGCGGAATTCAAACCGAGCCTTGCTCAGAGCATCATCCCACTTCTGCAAAACACAACTCATGATATTGCATTAGCATCACAGTCAATTCCATATTCAAGTTAAAAAGCAAAGAGAATGTTTGGACACAGCAATGTAGCTCAATGTAACCCTGATGTAACTCAAAATTACTAGTAACCAACCTGTGCAAATGGGTGCTGCTTTGCTAAATCAGCAGCATGTGCAGCAATCTTGTATGCAATCACCCCAGCCTTGACATCATCACGATTCGGGAGACCAAGATGCTCCTTGGGTGTCACATAGCAAAGTAAGGCAGTGCCCAGGGCTCCAATGTTGGCTGCACCAATGGCTGATGTTATGTGGTCATAGCCTGGAGCAATATCTGTTGTCAGGGGCCCAAGTGTATAAAATGGGGCCTCATTACACCAATCAAGTTGCTTCTCCATGTTTTCTGGGATTTTGTGCAGAGGGATATGGCCAGGTCCTTCATTCATGACTTGTACATCCTTCTCCCATGCTCGCCGTGTGAGCTCACCTTTTCAAACAACCCAGCATGCATACATAACAATCAGGCCATGTAACACACCAACAGAAAGTTAGGTATTGAGGCCAAAACCATATGTGTATTGACCAGCATGAGGAAGTTTCCATTCAGGACAATGGCCGTGAAAATGCCAACCTTTGAACATGGGCAGTAATGCCTGAAAAGAAACCACTGAATTTGTAAAGCTCCAAAGAACCCTGTCAAGGTGCTGCTGTTGCAAAACATTAAGAACAAAATATGGAAATGTTCCCTTCCTTACCTTGAGTGGCAAGCTCTGAAAACTGCGCCTGGTCATTTGCATCATAGATGGAGCCAGGTCTGAGGCCATCACCAATGGAGAGTGAGATGTCATACTTGTTGCATATGTCCAATATGTCATCCCAGTGCTCGTATGCAAAATTCTCTTTGTGGTGAGCAAGGCACCACTTTGCATGGATTGAGCCACCTCGGGACACAATGCCTGTCATGCGCCGTGCAGTGAGTGGGATGAACCTCAACAAGACACCTGCATGGATTGTAAAGTAGTCAACTCCTTGCTCAGCCTGCTCAATAAGTGTGTCCCTGAAAACCTCCCAAGTCAGGTTTTCTGCAATTCCATCCACTTTCTCAAGGGCTTGATAGATGGGGACTGTGCCAACAGGTACAGCAGCATTCCGCATGATCCACTCTCGAGTTTCATGGATATGGAGACCAGTTGAAAGATCCATGATAGTATCTGCACCCCACATGGTGGCCCACTGAAGCTTCTGGACTTCTTCTTCAATTGAGCTAGTGACAGCTGAGTTGCCAATGTTGGCATTCACCTTAACCAGAAAGTTGCGTCCAATGATCATAGGTTCCAACTCGAGATGGTTTCTGTTGGAAGGAATAATGGCCCGACCTCGAGCCACTTCTGATCTTAAATACTCCGGATCAATGTGCTCACGAGCAGCACAGAATATCATCTCCTCAGTGATTATCCCCTGCTTGGCATAGTACATTTGTGTAAACCTCTTGTCACCACGGGCTTGTCGTCTCTCAATCCACTCCTTCCTCAGCTTTGGAAGTCCTGGAAGCATATTCCCAATTCATGTCTTTTAAAAAGTCCAATACAACGATCAAAATCAGAAGACCTATGAGAAAAACTAATAAGAAGAAGCACAACACAGGCATGTGCAAATTGTAAAACCTTGTGGTTTGTTTACAACAACTTCAGATTCATCATTTCTGCACCCCTGCATCCTTTCTAGAGGTGGTCAAATGCATCACATATGGATTGCCAGCTGGAAAACCAAATTTTACATGGGACCAGACATGGAAAAGCAAGAGGCTGCAGCACAGCTGGAGACAGAATCCACACCTGAGCGTGGATTCACATCTTGGGGACCACTGGTGTCATATGTATCAAATGGAGGCTCTCCTCCAGACAAGTGAACCCGCCGAAATGGCACCTTGAGAATAGTGCCAGTTGGCTCATGCACCACCTCTCTGAAGAACAACTCAAATCATCAGCTTGATGGACACAGGTTCCAATTTTGAGCAATATACCACATTTCACAAAAGTGAAAAAAACAAGAAGAATCTCACTCTACCCTCATGGCTGTTGGAATTGAATTCTGTGAACAACCAAAAGACTGCACACTGCTTGCAGGTTCTGACATAACTAAGACTCAATTCTGAGGAAGATTCCACATTTCACAGAGAGGAACAAAATGCGAAGAATCTCACTCTACCCTAATGGCTGTTTGAATTGAACTGGGAACAACCAAACGAATGCACTCTCAGCCTAACACATCATAGTTGGCGTGTGTGTGGCGGCCGGCTGACAATTGCACATAACACCTAGCATGCACGTGGAGAAGAATTTGAAACCATGACCATTTACAAGGCTGCTATATACCCAGCCGCATTTCAAGCCACAGGAGGAGATGGTTCTAGATGCTACAAATGGTTGAAAGCTCACAGTGCGCTAGTGAAACACAATTGCAAAGAACAGAGAGAGACAGAAACACAGAGACAGAGAGAGTGCGCGTGTGTATGTGCGTCTCCAATTCCGAAAGAGAAAGAACTGCTGACCTTATTTCCTTGGTGCTGTTGGGGAAGCATTCTTGGAACGAAGGGATAGGCATGAAATCAGGAGCCGCAGGGTCAGCTGTGGGACGTGTACGCCCCACTCCTTTAACAGAAGAAGAAGACGACGACGACACCGCTGCGGCAGTCATACTCCTTATCTTCACCACCACCCGATCATTCATCCGCTGCAACTGCTGCACTCCACACACCTCCGTACTCTTTGCAAGCTGCAACCCTTGGAACGCCGTCTTACTACTCAGCAACTGCACTTGCAGCGGCGGCGACGACGACGCCGCTGCAAATTCACACGCAGCCGGGCGCACAGGCGCCATAATACGCCAAGAAGCCAATGTTGCGTTACAACAAGAAGGAGACGAAACAGCCATGACGAAGACCGACGATTAAGACGACGCCACTACTCCCGGAAAACAAAACGCGACAGAGAACACAAAAGAACAAAGGAAAGAACACGAGAGAGAGAGAGAGAGAGAGAGAGACACACACACACACACACACGAGAGCGCTCGGAAGAGAGAAAAACCAGGAAATCCTTTTTTGCGCTGAAAATCAAAGCAATTGAGCTTTTGAGGGTTTGGTGAGAGGGTGGGGAAAGGGGGAATGGGAGACGGGGTACCTAGTACCTCGTGCCTACCTGTAGGTACCTATCCAAGTTTTTAATAGATTTTTCTTTTTAAATTTTTGTTTTGGTGGGTCAAATTTGGAGTGAGTGACAAAATTAGGGCAAATTTTGGTGGTCGCGCTTCAATGATGAGCTTTCAAATGATGTCATTTGGTCAAGTGATGTCATTTGAAGGCCCAGGCCCCCTTGTATTGGCCTTGCCTACAAAGCCAAGGATATTGTGTTTAGATTCATTATAGAGTATACTAGCTTAAAGGATTTTGGCCCCCAGGTAATAAATAGGTAAAAATAGGTCAATTTTTATATGAGGATTTTTGAAAGATGATATTTTGACTTGTGTTGACATGTATGTTGAATAATTAATTCATTTTGAAAAAAATTCATTTCAACAAATAGAATTTTCTTGAAGATTCAATATTTTTCTTCATAAATTGTATTATTATTATTATTATTATTATTTAAACCTTCAACATTTCTGAAAATCATTTCAATGATGAGAATTTGAAGAACTGGGATATGGGTTGGATTTTCATAATTTTTCATAGACTCCTTATTGATTTTGCATAATATTTTGTAGGGTCATTCTTGGACAATTTCAAAGACATTTTCAAGTATAACTACTTCAATTTGCAAGTTTAACTATCTCAATTTTTTTAACTATTTCATTTTTTTCTTGATAATTATCTTTTGTTCTTACAACTATTTCACCCTTTTCATATTAGCCTTCAACATGGATATGAACAGTACAAATTAACATGTGCCTTTTCATGTCCATGATATTTTATATTAATTGAAATTAAATTTGACATTAACAGAAATAATGATGAATTATTGATAATCATATGAGAACATAATAATTTTTTTAAAATTTTCAACTACATTTTCGAAATTTTAATTTTATTTTTGGTGAATTTTTTTCAATAGGAAAAAGAAAAAGCTACCACCCTCCTTCCTTCCTCATTACTTGTGGGGTCACTTTACCATTGGCCCAAGTATATTAAACCTCAAGTAAGTTCCCAAACTATTAAGTTGAAGTGGGCTTAACTTCAGAGTTCATATCAAGCCTTACTAAGTCAGCTTTAATTTAATTCATTTTCAGGAATGAAAATGAAACCTAAATTCAATAACTTTTGCTTCAGATGTCCAAAAATTGTGAAACAATAGATGTGCACATCATCTCATCAAGGACATTTCAATGATACCAAAGGCGAAAGAAGGGATCCCACAGTTTGGGAGGTCTACAACTCAATCACATCCAAACAAAGGAACACTAATCTTAATGTAAAAGAAGATAATAACTCTAGTATCATAGAGCACTTTGAAAAAATTTCTAGTGTATTTTGAAGGCGCCTTGTCATAATTTGTAATGTGTAGCAATCCCAAGCCCAACTCTATGTATGTTAAATTTATGATAATGTTCATTTCAATGACAAGTAAATTGGAACGGATATATGGGGGATTTTTTTGGATTTTTCGTATTGTCATCCATGGACCATTCCAAAGATGATTTTTAAAATAACTACCTCATTTTCAAACTTAACTACTTCATTTTTTTCTTAATAACTACTTCCTTTTCCTATTAACTTTCTTTATAACTATCTCTAAACAATTATCTTCATTTTATAATTACATCATTCTTTTTCCCTATATTTTTATTGTAAAAAATAATTAACACATGTTTTTTCATGTCCATAAGATGTATAATAATTTAAATCAAATTTGACATTGACATAAATAATGATGAATCATTGAAAACCATATGAAAACATAAGAAATAAAATAAAATAATTAACCATAACTGGTAGTGGGAGCTGAAATTCAGTAAAGTCCATGATGGGGTACATTCCCAAAATACGCATTCCAAATTGACCATAACCTTGCCCTACACCCCCTTAATTTTGGAATGTCACCAATCTTCAATATTGGGAATATGGTTTTACACATTCTCTCATTGTAAGTGTAAATGATTTACGTTTACACACCATGTAAACATGTGATGGCCTTGGTGACAAAATCAAAAGAATTGGCTTATAATAATTTACTTCTTTCTTTCTTTTTTCAACAAGCATCATGAAATTTGACATTGGGTAACCTCTCAAAGGGGCATTTCTGAAATAAGCATTCCTTTTGCTCCACCATAAAGCAAGTGCTAATTTCAAGAACACTCCCACTCCTTGGGTGTTACCCTTTTGTTTTCTTAATTGTTGTTTTTTTTGCCCTTATAAAAATGCCCCAAACAAACAAATAGAAACACACAAAAAAAACCAACAAGAAGCAACCATTAGGATCAACTAAAAGCAATAAGAAAAAGAAAAGTGGTATTAAAGGCATAAAGAAGCAAATGGGTAGGACTTTCTCTTTTTTTAACTAATAGGGGGGAAGAAGAAGAGCTTAGGAAAAGAAAAGTAAATATTTTGGGGTGAAGTTCAAAGGAAATGACTCTTTGTATATTTTATGAACCACGTAAAATGAAAAGGCATTTTTTCATATGTTATGAAATAATAAAATATAAATAATGTGTTCTATTAAAATTGAGAATATTTAGACATATTCTAGTTATATTTTCACAATCAATTTTAATCACCTATGTACATTATGTAAATGTAACATAAAAAATCCATGAATATTTATAGTATCATACAGGAAGGTGATAATTTACATGTTGGAGAGGAATTCATTGTGATCAATTTCATAAAATAGTCTTAATATAAAATCTTTAATATTTATGAGTGATTATAATGAGGTGACAAACATACTAAAAAGGAACTCATGTGATCAATTTCATAATGTGAAGCAAAGGATGTTAAAACTAAAATATTTATGATTGAGTTTGTGCGTGTTCGTATTTTGGAAGGTGTTGGTTTACATTGAAGATGGTTGAAAATAAAACTTAAAATTAACAAGAGGTGTGTCACAATGTGGCCTTGCCATTTGCATTCAAAAGTGTCTTAAGACAAAAGAAGAATTACAAAAACTCAAATTTGTTTCACGATGCAAAAATATAATCTTCAAAAAATCATGTACAACAAACCAAAATCCTTCAATATATTATAACTATGTAACTAATCTCAATTTTCAACACAAGCCAAAATATCATCTTTCAAAAAATCCTCATATAAAAATATATACCTATTACATAAGGGTCAAAATCCCTTAAGCTACTATATTCTACAATGAATCTAAACATAGTGTACTCGTCTTATAGACTTGAACATTTTCTCGTTCAGCAAGTGAGCTACACATTTAACATTAAAAATTGACTTAATTTTGTTTTCTTACAAAAAATAAATAAATGACTAGCACATTGTGTAGCCCACAAGTGATAAGATTACATTTGTAACATGACCACAATTTCCCGTGTCAATCTCACAATCTATGTATCACTTTACTTAATATGGTTCATGGCTAGTCCTTACCCATATACTTGGTAAGCAACTACTTCCTTTCTAGAGAATGTTGAATTTCATGGAGTTGATGTAGTTTTTTTTTGTTTTGTGTGCATCTTAAACAAATGGAAAGTGATGTTTAGCAAATGGTTTTAATAGGAATTATTATGCCAAGAGTTAGTTGATACATTGTTTAAAACTATTATGTTAATAATTACTTAAAACTACTAACAAAAGATGATGAACAAATAAGGGGTTTAAAATGAAAAAAAACTTGGCAATCCCATAAAATTTATCACTCTAAAAATTTGGTCTCTTTGTGTTGCATGACTACTTTTAGAAGACATGACATATTTACTATAAACTTTTAAATGTCATAATAAATTACATATATATTTTTTGTAATACATGTTTTGTGGGTTAGTAATAATGTCATCAAAATTTGTTGTTTTTATTTCATTGAAAAATTATCTTTCATTCATGTTTGATGATTTTGATATTGTTAATTTAGCTCTGAGACATATTTGTCTATGTTGTATTAATATACAACTCAAAATTGAAACTGAAAAGCTAATAAGAAAAATAAAACCAAGGGCTAAAAAAGGTGGAAAATAAAAAAACCTAGAGGTGATACTTACAAATACTTTTGTGAATTCATTAACAAAATAATTCCAATTGTTTTAATCTAGATATTTTCTCAATGTATAAATAAAATCAACAAAATTTCCAATGAGTTTTCAAATGACAAAAATACGTTAACAAAAAATGAACAATGCAAATATGTAATAATAAATCCAAAAGCTCAAGCTATATTTGTACACACAATTGTCAATGTTATCTTCAAATATATATTACAAGTGAAAAACACAAAAGATTTATCTAACAACAATTTTGGAATTCTCGGTAACATAAAAACTCATTATGGATGTTATGAAATTGCAAAAAATGGCAACTTACATATCCACACATTATTATGGCTTAATGGTTCTCTAGATCCCAACACACTTGTACAAACATTGCTTGATGATGAGATTTTTTGACAAAACATGATTAATTATTTAGATGACATAATTACATGAAACATCAATTAATATAAATCATGTCCAATAATGACAAATAAAAATTGCATTAATGACAATCTTGATAACATATGTCCTTGCACCACAAGGCCACCAAATCTTGAAGAAAAAAAATTTACAAAACTATTCCAAAATGACATTCATAAATTGAATTTATTTATACATTCATCAATTGACTTTATTGCAATTTATTGCAGTTTACTACAGTTGACATGTATGTAATCTAGCATGCTACAAAACAAATGTTGATGTGTCAAAAAAATTATGCAAGTATGGTTTCCCTCAACCTTTAGTCAATGAAGTTCATTTCAACATTGAGATGAAACTTTTACATATAAAAAGAACTAATAAGTGGTTAAATAATGAAAATCCATGGATATTATTAGTTTCAAGATGTAATCATAATTTGAAATTTATAGCAATTTCTGGCGAAGATAGTAAATCATTGATTTATTACATCATAGATTACATCACAAAACCATCCATTTGCACTTCGCATATGTATTTTCTTTTGCAAATTGCATTACAAAAAAGTAAAACGATAATGAAAATTCAAAAAGTAATTACAATTCAATTGACAAAAGTTGACATCTTTTCATACATTATTCAAATACAATAGGAAGTCAACAAGAAATGTTAGCAATCAGGGCAATTAGTTATTTATTGAACTTACCAAATCACAAAACCAATCATGATTTCATTTACATACCTTGGTATAATTTATTAGCATGGGTGAATGAACAAGAAAAAATTCAAAATGTTCAAAATGATAATGATAATGATGATGTCAATTATGAAACTTTCACAATTGATAAAAACTCATCAAATCAACAATATATCATGCATAATTTTAAGATTGACTACCAACAGAGATTTGTTCATTTTAATTTTCTACATCCATATGAATTTTCTATTAAGACAAACAAAATCAACAACATTTGTTGTCATAGATTTAATAGTGAACATCCTCAATACAACACCTCCAAAACATTCACAATCAATAGATATCAATTGTCAATTGCCCCAACTTTTTGTCTCATAGACTTCAAAGCACAAGGACAAAATTTGACAATTTAATCATAGAC
>Ga0116229_10006869_pt1 | contig 18220 bp, 16 predicted proteins | sample S1TSphgellanicum_3_FD_87313 | JGI IMG/M metagenome (GOLD analysis project Ga0116229, IMG submission 87313) | Host-associated microbial communities from peat moss isolated from Minnesota, USA - S1T2_Fc - Sphagnum magellanicum MG | ecosystem: Host-associated > Plants > Peat moss > Unclassified... | reverse complement strand
TTTTTTTCAAGATTTGCATTAGAAAGAAGTTCAATAAAAAGGGGGGTTTCATCAAATGAACATTAAACCTTAAAGCCTAAATTCAAATGAACTCAACGAAAAATGTTTAACAAAAAGCAAGGATACTTGACTAAATACAATGCAACAATGACAATTTTAAGAATTTACCTTTGCATTGTGTAGTTGCTACTTTGTAAGACCTTGGAACCTTGTTCAATGAAACGAATTGAGTTAGTGAATAATGAATAATCAGTAAATGACCATTAAACCCTAAACCTTAAACTTGACGTTGAGTTAAATGAGAGATGCTCAATAGAAGGTAAGGATATTTGATTCGATTAAATGCAATGCAAAATTAACGAAGGACCATAAGAGTTTACATTTATAGTTGTTGCTTTATAAGATCTTAAAACCTTTTCAACATTTCACAAGTTGTGAGTTGTGACCTATCTCAATTCCTTGGATCCCATCCTAGGGTGAAAGCACATTAAGGGTAAGCCACTTTTCACCAAAAAAAGTGATGTATAATGAATATTATAGTACATAGTAAGTTAAAATCTTGATGGTATTATTTAGCTATCATAAATACAAGCAAAAAAATTTAAAATTTACATGACAACATTTTGGAATTCAAAGTTCACTTTGAATCAAAATTTATCTTGATCCAACAATTAGATGAAGAAAATTAATGTTCATACAATATATAATTCACAATTTTTCAACAACCATAGGGTTTCATAAAACATTACCAAACAAAAAAAAATTGAAAACATTTATGTAATGCCCATCTATAAATCTCCTCTTTGATATGGTAGTGGTTTTTTCTTAAAAAAAGCTTATTATTATGCATTTATTGTTCAAAAATACAAAAAATACACATTTTTTGAATGAAATTTCATCCAAAAACTTCAAATCTTTAAATGGTCCTAGATTTAATTCATGTATATCAATATCATACACCATAAAAAAATTCACCCAAGAATTCCACTCACAACCTTAGTTTTGAAGTATATATGCAATTTTTTCAAATTCTGTGATAAATAATATTTTGTCACAAATATACTCCATACATTCAACTTTTTCATTGTTTGTTGGATTTAAAAAGAAATTGATTAGATTAAGTTTCAAGTTAATCAAATATACTTAAAACAAACAAAACTAATCCAAAATGTAACATCCATACATTACCAAAAAAAGTAAAATTATAGAAAGATTATACTTGTGATTACAATTTTGGGGGGGCTTAGTGTGCTTATGCTGCCCAAATTGATGAAGCTTAAATAACACCAAACATGCAAGCATAGGTGGGAGTGCATGTCACACAATGCACACATGAATCTATATTTTGGATTCTAGATTTCATTCATGCCAAGTCTTGAGTTGTAATGCAATTTAAAACTTGAAGGTGGGCATTGGGAACTTACAAGTTGCTATTCATCAGTTAGATGCAATAACCAATTTGTATTAAACAATTGAAGAATTGAGATTTGCCTTTGACTTGTTATTTGAACAATCCTTTGCACAATGCACATTGAATGCATCCTAAATTTTAACAGTAAAACAATCTAGCAATGGCAATCTCAATTGAATAGGCAATGATGGTGAGAATGGCCACTTTGTATGCAATGACAAGCAACATGTCTTATGTAATGCTCATCATTGTTTTGGCAAAGGATGACAACAACAAGTATCAATGACATTGGACATCATGATGGTGCCATTTAGTGCTTGGATAAGTTTTAAGTTTTAAGCTCACCATGTGCAATGATAGGCATTAGGATTTAGGAGAATGACATTCGTCAATATGTAGCCTTTAGATGATTTTGCCCCAAATTTTAAGGCATAGAGATAAAAGAGGTAAATTCCAGTTCAAATTTTGGCAATATTTTGCCACCAAAAAACACATTGTTGCCACTAGCTTGGTTCCCCAACGTTAGTATGTTCATCTTCTTGATAAAGTCCTCTTAAATGTAACGATTAATGGAGGAAATATTACATTTGGACACAAAGAGGTTGTTTGTTTATTTGGGGATGGAATATCTATAATGTTTACAAGCAACCCAAAAATATTTGAGGTTATTCCCATGGTACCAATGTAGGTGCTAGTTCACCCAAGGGACCATTAGCCGATGGCCAAAAATTGTTAAGAACAAATGTAGGCATAAAAATTCTTGGTAGTTGGCATACTCAATGCCCCATTGGCTGCCACTCTTGTGAGCCAGTGAGCCAGCATACCTGAAAGAAACCTTTTTCTTGGTTCCTTTTTTTCTTTTGTGAATTTTGGGAGGGCGGGGGTGAGGGAGGAATTTGTGCCCAACTGGAACAATCCAAATAAGTGCCTGCCCAAGGTGTAGCCAATGGTGCTTATATGAACATCCCAACTCCTTGAAGTTATCCTACACATATCTACCTACTCATGTCTATGTGTGATTGTGTGGGCTGGAACTTGTCGGTGATTTGCAGGTTTTCTCCTAAATTAAATCCAGTGTGAAATTGGAATGATAATCCATACTATACATTGTTACTAAGGGAATATTAGCATATGTTCATCTCCAAGCTTTTCAGCATACATCTCTGACTACTCACAATCTGCTTCCTAATTTCACTCACATCTTACTTCCAATGCTCTATCCTAATTCCACTAGGAAATACATGAGGCAGGTCGTTGGGCACTTTTGAGGATATCAATGTGAACTTTGGGAAACAACAATGCAACTTCTGTTATGAATATATATCGGTAATATCACTCTGAGCGAGTAACTTAAACACTTGCTACCGACCACAGATCCCCTCACAACAGCACCCTACGTGTAGTATACACCCAGTGACCTACGTGGGTTGGCTTTCCCAACTATAGACCAGCGTTGGGCATGTATCTACTTTTGAACAATGATCTGTTTAAAAAACAATGATACCCGTGTGTTACTATTATGAGATTTTTAAAAACATTTTCATACCAGCTTGGTCCTAGTGTTAAAGTCCAAAGCTGATTTTTTGCTGCTATGTGGCATGTATGTAATATGAGCCTGATATTGAGATGGATATGGACCTCATATTGAACTTGTATTACCTCAAGTGCCAAACTACGCAGGTACTAAGGTAGAACTGCCTATCACCGATCACTTCTTTATATCTTCATCTGTTGTGCTTCATTTTAAGTGATTTAAAATGTTATGGGAGCTATACCTCCAGCTCTAGAAATCATCTTTGAAGTGCAAATGAAAAGGAGTAATGAAAAAATAGCAAGAAGAAAAATAAGCTTTCCAACTCACAAAACGTTTTTTTTTTCTCTTAGGACCCCTCCTACTTTCAATGCTTCTAACTTTCTCATTTCTTGTTCATTTTAAATGATTTAATATGATATAGGAGCCCACCTTCAGTCTACAAATCATGTTTGAACTCCAATAGCAACAGAGCAACATACAAGGAAGTTTTTGGGTGATTGGGTTTAAGCTTTGTAGTGTTAAGTGGCATGTTTTTCTGAGTTCTTGACCCCCTCTACTTTGGGGGGCTGTAACTTTCTCAATTCTGATCTATTTTTGACAATTTTTAGTTCACCAGATGCATCAATAAGAGGAATTCGAGTTTTGTTGGGACACCAGAAATAGCAGAGCCCTCCCTTTGGATCCAGTCTGCCCTGAGTGCTTAAGTGATCGCTCATGGCTGTTCTACTCTAGTATGAGGCAGGTAGTGCCTCAGGTCATACCAGTCTGATCAGTTTGTTGATACCAGTGTGGGGCAGTTCTTTACTTCTACAACAAATCTCTGGTTTAGGGTCTAACAAAAGAGAGTTAGAATGGTAAATTGGTTCTGAATTCAGTTCCAGTTTCACATATAAATGGAACTGGCCTGAATCTGATTCCAGGTCCAGTTCTTCAACAAAATAAAATTCCTATTTCCGTTTGGGTTCCCAGTTCAATTTTTACTTATCAAAATTGAAACCAGTGATTATAACCTTTGAAACCAGCTGACAGCTCAATACTGGTTGTTACCAAATTCAGTACCAGTCTACACATCACACCTGTTGTTACCAAAAACCAGTACCAGTCTACGTACCAAGGTTCCAGCCCCATACGCACCCAACAAAAGGTATAAACCAATGTATGATGTATAAGGATGTATGAACTTTGATTTTGTAATACTTTCCAGAGCTTGGCCTCTTTCTGACGAATGCTGATCCAAGTACAGAGTCCAAGTTTAAGAAATATTGGATGCACCAAATTCATTTGCTCTTCAACTAATTAAATGATACTTTGAGGACATTCTTATCAAATTTGGAAATGCCCTTTTTATTTTTGGGTGAGAATGAGGAAGTGCTAAATCCACACACAGAAGCAGTCTCCCCATATTTGATGCCCATGTTTGCGGCGCCAACCACATGCTTTAGGAAAATTGGGAGCTCTGCAGCTTTTTGTACCATTCAAACTGTCAATGTTTTGTGACCCTTTTTCTTGCCCCCATCCCTACAAACCGAAAGAGAAAAGCATTTATATCATGTAAGAACTAACACATATTGTGCTCCTTTTCCGAAAGCACCGACCAAACTCCCCTTCTGAATCTAATATGGAGAAATATGATGCTGGTTTTGACACGTCGTGTAAAATTATTCTATTCAGTCTGGCCATCAGCTCATAAGTAGCTATTGGGGTGCTTGACAGGTACTACTACTGAAAGAAGGAGGTTTGGATTCCCTTTCAGATCAGGATGTGGGGCCTGGAGCCTGTACTGGATCAGTGCAAAAATCTGCAGTTTGCTGGCAATGAGCTTGCCACGGCTTCGGGCTTTGACCTAGGTCTATCTTCCTTTCACCCTCTTAGCAGGGTTTGTTGTGGTGTGAAACTTCATCAAAACATGATTCTTTTTCAGGCTTGTAAAGGTTTTTTGTGCAAATTTTGAAAGAGTTTTGCCCCCAAAAAAGCAAGGGTTTAGGAGATTTAGAGTGCCCGCTCTAGCAGGATGACAATTTGTTTTACTGTCCTACCCAGTGTTTTTTGGGGCGAAAATTCGCCAAATTTCAACCTGGAAAATATGATCTGTACAAAGGATTTTCCATGGAAAAAATGGCCCAAATTCACCAGATTTAGAGTTGTTTTTTCAAATTGCTGGATTTTTATGATAAGTTCCAGTACATAGCACAGAATATAGAAAGATTCTGGTTTTTTTTACTCTGTAGCCAAATCTGGCTAAATCATCTTATGGATGATCGCCACTTCAGCTACATCACAAAATTGAAAAAAAAACCCTGGCCCTAACTCTCCTGTTCCTATACATCAGAAAAGTTGACATGTGGCATTTTTGAGGATTGACATGTCATAGCAGTGCTGGTAATGTAAAGTTTTATAAGGTTTAGGGTTGCGAGGTGTATTTTTTGGCTCTTCCTTTCAAGGTAGACAGACTAGTGACATTGTGATGCAACCTGAAATGGGCCAAAAGTTTGCCATCCCTAGAGTCATGTGGAGTTGACTATCGAAAGGCATACCTTCACCATGCTTAACTACCATGTGTTTCCAATTTATTATGTTCAATATTTATCATTCTTATGGATGTCATTTAAAGGCAACCAACCACTTGTTGATGTATTCCTAGTGCTCAAGAGGGAGTACAATGCTTTTGGTGATACTGATGCAATTAGTGCAATAGATTAGGCCTTGGCTTTTGACAAATATGATATAACTATGATATATTTCATGGATAATTTATGTTGAAATGGATGAAATCACATAGTTTATCTCACACATGTCATGAGCCAAAGCCTATTATATGACAAAAACCCATATTCTATTATTGTGAATTGAAGCTTTTGAGGGTGCACAAGTGAATAATTTGCCCTTGCATGTCTGCAATTTATAGTCACCAAGTGATGTAGTCTATAACATTTAGAGCCCTACACAAGAGGGGTGCACAGTTGCCCAAAAGTAGTCACAAGAATTCACATGCAAAGGGTATTCAATAAGAGCATGCTGGGTAAACATGCTCACTGTTACGGACATTTAAAGGATTCACCAAAAAAATGGACCATTTGATTCATGTTCCATCACATATTCAAAGTATCAACCTCCTTTGATTGGTGATTGTTGACGTACATCCACCGTTCAAACACAATTTCTACCTAAACCAAGTGCATGCTGGATAAACATGGTTAAACATGGTCAACGTTATGTACATTTAAAGGATTCACCAAAAATGGACCATTTGATTCGTGTTCCATCACGTACTCAAAGTATTGACCTCCTTTGAATGGTGATTGTTGACATATATCCACCATTCATACACAATTTCTAGCTAAACCATTAAATTTGCTAATAAGCACATGTATGAAGCAAAATAGCACTTCAACATTTCTTTTAGTCATGGATGCACTTGACAAACGTAGAATTTTTGGACCATATGAAGAGATTTCAAATTGCCATGGAAGATAAACTTTCAAGCTAATGTAGCCCACACATTAATTGGAGTATTTGATGGGCAGAATCAAGCTAACACAATAACCGATTTACTTCAAGGGGTTGGAGTGACAGTAGAGACATGCAATTGTTCTTCCAAATTCGTGTGTGCCTTTCCCAAGTAGCCCAAAATGGTTTTCTGTCTCTAATTCAAATGTGTACCCACACAACAATAAAATTTTGGGTCACTTGTATATGGAAGAAGAAATTCAGAATTTGAATTAAGCCAATGTAATATGAGTTGAATTTTTTTAAACCTTAATTTCCAATCTTGTCAAGCCTCATTCCCTATCTCCAAAGACTCAAGGCTCTGGAAGTTACAAAATGACCCAAGGTATAGATGAAGGGTGGTCCCTTTAGCCCTTCAAATCAAGAAAACAATCCATCGAGATGTCACCCCAAGATACTGAAGGCAACTTCTTGCAAAGACATTGGACCTTGCATAGGTTTTAGTCGAAGTTTAGGACCTTTTGTGGTCTAAGATTTTACTTAGGATTGGTCATTGCCTTGTGCTAGGGTGAAGTAACACATACACATATCCATAGTAAAACCAACTTTGTCAGGTTCAAGTTCAGGTTGTAGGTCAAGTTTTAGGGTCTTCTAATCAAAGATTTGTTGGAAACATCATTGAAACTTAACTTGACAACTGGCCTCTTTTCAAAATTGAATTTGAACCTGAACTAGAGGTGTAGCCTTGTTTTAAACATGTTTAGATTCCCTAGGTAAATGAATACAACTTTATCATTAAAAAAAAAAGATTGACATTGTATTTTAGGCAAGGTATTGCATTTGATTAATTATACATAATTGATATTACATAGTCTTGACTTTAAATTGTGTGCACTAGGTGAACAAACTATTATTACATTTTTAAAAAAATGTTTAGTTGTCTGTAACAAAGATGGAATCAGACCCAGTCTTGAACAAAACCAGCCTAAATTATTGGTGAAAATGAGTGAAACAAGATGTATTTAGTAATCCAAAGAACTGATCTCAAAATCAGAGCAGAAGTTTCACCAAAAAAATAAAAAAATAAAAAAATCATGAAACAAGATTCCTTTTGAAGTCAAGAACTGAACAACATTGATAAAAACCTGATTTTTTTTTGGGGTGCTTCCAAACATTTTAAAAGTGTAGGGTGTGAATAAGAGCGTGAAGGTTACAGTGTAGGTGCTGGTTCACCCTAGCTGGTGTTCTACTTCCCAAATTTTAGGGATTCCCCCTCTCAACGGAGAAACCAACCAGTGACTGAATTCAAGATAAAGTCTCTTTCCCCTTCCAGGGTCCTCACCTCCAATAAAAGTCATAAACGTCCACCGACAAAATAAAAGGTCGGTCACTCAACTTTACCTTCTCTTGTCAATGGATTGGCAAGTTCGAATGAATGAGAGCACAAAATGTCCGTCACACATCTTCACACCTTCACTTTTCAACAGATTGGCAAGTTTGAATGAATGAGAGCACAAAATGTCTGTCACTCACACCTTCACTTTTCAACGGATTGACAAAGTTCAAACAAATGAGAGCACAAAATGTCCATCACACAACTTCACCTTCACTTGTCAAAGAATTGGCAAGTTCAAAGGAATGAGAACACATACTGGTAAATTCAGTGTTTTTAGGAGTAAATGCAAAGGCTACTAAATGGAGTGATAATGCAAAGGCTACTATGGATGGGTCAAGCCCCTGCCTGCTATGTTGGGTAACTAGTTGGCAGATGAAGGCCAGGGTCGAGCTATACAATGCACCCAACCAACAGTGAGCTTGTCAGTTGGGAAGTTAGGCAACACTTCCAATGTAATGGGCAAGGGTGAGGCCTTTTCATGACATTAAGGCCTAAGGTAGCAGATTCACCCATTTTTATAAAAAAATCATGTTCAACACACACATTTTGGTCACTATCTTGTATCACTATTACTAGTTTGAACCCCATGCCTAATGCACAGGTTTGTGTGTATTTGACGGTACATATTACAAAATTACAATTACAAACTACATTTCCAAAACCTCTTTATATATGACATTCTGCATGTATCCATTGGGACCCTGACCACTGAAAATCTTGATGTTTGCACTGCTTGTGACTTGTGAGATAGTAACATACAGCTGACCATGGGAATAGACTGGAGACGGCAAACATACCCCAACATTGTTCGACTTGTAAGTAAGTAGTAAGTCACTTATTTAGTAGGTATCAATCTGTTGAAAATTATTTCTTTGTTTTTGTATGTTGATAAGTTCCTGTAAGTTAGATCAGTAATTGCCAAACCTGAACTTCAGGAACTCACAGGAAATTAGACAAGCGTACCGACCCATGAAAACATCTGTAGAATTTAAGATTGTATGCTCAGAACAGATTACCCTGATCCCTTATTTGTGTCTCTACCAGTGCTTGTCACATCCAACATAGAGTGTTAAATATTGTTTCAGCAATCCCACCTATAAACATGAAAATTTGAGACTATTTAAATGTCATCACCTGAGCCAATCAGAGCTGATTTCCATTAGCAAGCTGTTATTACACTTGGAACCCCCCCTAGGAATCTTTGATTCGTGTTGTACCTTCTTCATAGTAGCATTTTACTTTGTCCCAACTGTGGGAACATGTGTCATCTAAAGGATCGTCACCTAAAAATTCCTATGAAAACACAACACGTGTCATCTAATGGATTGTTTACAATTGAACTTACAAATTTCCATGGTTGTGGAGTTTGACCATAACATTACTGTGGAGTTGCATAGCTGCAAGGAAAGCATCTATAAAAATCAGAGCTCATGGAAAGTTATTGTTTCTTCCAAAGCTTGGGTTAGAGACCTCCAATGTAAAGTTGCCCTCATTATGACCAACGAATCGTAAACAATTAACTTTCTTGTAGAGCATTATATTTTGTGCACATTTACAAGTTCAAATATGTGTTAGTCTCATATTGACTTTTGAACATACCAGCCGGTCCTGATATTGGATCCAAGATTGATTTTTGGCTGGTATCAAGCAGGTACACACTTGACATCAAACTCGTATAAAACTTGTATGAGGCGGATATTACATATTACCTCAAGTCCCTCCCAAACTGGTTCTTGTATAAGACTGGTATTGCCCCAGGCTCATACGAGACTAATAGAGAGTCCTTGCTACCAGTGTTCATATCGGGCATAGGACTGTAATATATTTACTAAAACTCAGTAACTAGCAAACTCTGGGAAAATTGGGGAGGTATGCAATCAAGAAAATGAAATCCTAGCAACCAATGAAACAAAGCTTCAAACCCAGTAATTTTTACCCATTTGGAAGTGGGGTGGCTTATTTCTTTGAGAGAGGGAATGCAATTTTAAAAGCTTTGGTGTTTCTGTAACTGTTTAACAAGGACAATGGCCCTGTTCAAGTTCTGATTCCATTTTTCAAAAGAGTCAGTATCAAGGTCCACATTCAAATCTGACTTTCTCAATTTTCTGAACCTTGAGTCTGGATACCTCAAAACCTAACCTAGAACCTTAATCTGCAAATAACCTGAATCTGCCAACACTGGTTCAAGCCCATTTACACACTATTTGAATTTGAAGGCTGAAGTTCATCGAAAGTACAGTGTACAAGCCATTGTACTGCTGCTGGTGGACCTGCTCTAATTACAGTGGAACCCAAGTTAATGCAAGAACATGGCTCACGTTGTATAAAGGACCTAACATGCGTAGTGAAGTTTGTAGGAGTTGTATCCACATACACTCATTACACATTTGCAGTGAAGTGCGATTAGAGTGAGAGTGTGAAGATCTATTAATAGTCTAGTCGAGTCTCATGTATTGCTTCACAAGAATTTGTCATTTTACATCTCTTCTCACAATGGCAGGATATGAAACTCAGGACCCCAACAGCTTGGACCAAGTACAGAATCAGCCTGGCTTTGACGACCAAAGCGATGATGAGTCCAACTACGGAGGCGGTGATCAGTCCAACTCTGTCGGAGGACGAGGAGGTGAATCAGGACCAGTTGAGCTATGCAGCAGGAGGGCAAGACCAAGGGCCAGTAGACCAGTCGAGCTTTGCAGCAGGAGGGGAAGACCGGGCAAGTAGACCAGTCAAGCTTTGCAGCAGGAGGGCAAGACCAAGGGCAATTAGACCAGTCGAGTTTTGCAGGAGGCCAAGACCAGTCGGGTGGCGACGGCACGGGTACTAATGATCAGTCTGGAGGATACTCAGACCCCTCGCAACCAGCTGCTGCAGCTGATGCGCCAGATCCGAGCAGTGGTGGCTTCGGAACTACAGCTCCTGGCATTAATGATCAGTCCGGATCGAAACCCACAGTAAGTCGCTCATTTGTCAATGGATTCTCTAGTTCTTTGCACAATTACGCTTCGGAAATGGCATGAGAGAAACGTCGAGGTTTGCAGTTTTCGAAGTGTGAGTCGTTGCATGGACTTAAACCAACACCCACAAAGAAAAAAAAAACTCCACCACCTTTGTTATGTGTTTTGCAGACAGATGATCCAATTGCTTCGCAGACCGGCACTGGCGACGGAACCGTCCACAAGAAGCACCACCGCGTGGAAGATCTTCTAGGAGCTGGAGCGCTCGGGGTGGCTGGGTACGAGACATACGAACACTTTGAGAAAAAGGATGATGATCAAGCTCCAGTAGTCGACAGTAACAACAACAAAAATGGATCAGCAGCTCAGATGTTAATGTGCCTCTTAAGAAAAAATGGTGAAGCAGCAAGCTGCTGCAGTCATATCTAGCAGAAAAGTTTCATAAATTTCCAAATGCTTACAAGAGATCATAGAAGCTGGGCTAGTCTCATCTCACTATTGTTCGCGTATGTTTTTGGTAAAACTGTAGTTCCCTTGTTTGAAATATGATCAGGTATATATGATGATGAGCATGATGTGTGATATGTGAGATCATGAAAAACAGCATGATCCGAACGCTGTGATTATATATATGCAGATAGCTAGCTAGGTTGTTCAGTAAGCTGGTTTAGTCCTTATTATGATGGACATAATATTTTGCTCCTGTCATTGGAAATCCAAACAGCAGCTGTCTGCCTGTGCGCATTTTTCCTCTGCTCAAAAAATGGATCAGCAGACTTTCTTGATTACTAAATGCACTTAATAATATAATTCAAAATCCTGAAGATTGAGTCATTTGCACTGTAACTCTGTAGAACTTTGTACTGTCTTATAACCAGTGTTGGCTGGTTATTTCTTTTTGGCAATAACCCGCTGGTTAGGTTATAAAAAAAAAGGTTTTGAAATTTAGACTTGTTGATTATCAATTTCACTGTCTAAGTTATCCCCCAGGTTCTCAATTCAGGCCGGTCATTAATCATCAGTTATGCATAAGGACTGGTTCATTGATTCTACATTGGTTATAGGATTTTTAAAAAATTCAAACTTTAAAAAAAAAGAAAAAAGTTTTTCATTGTTTTTCTATTGTCTATCATAAAAATGTTTAGTGTTTTAGGATTTATAACCTACCTGGATGATAACCAGGTCATTAAGGGGTAAATGAGCGATTATGGTGTCCCTTTATTTTGTGTCACAGTGTAAAAATTTCTGACCCTCCAATTACATGATGTTTCTTAAGTTAAATTTTTTTTAATTTAAGAAAAGGGACTCACATATATGATCTATATTATTATAAGAATAACATATTAAAAAAGAAAAATCATATGTTCATTTTTTGGTTTAGGGTGGACTTTGAAACTTGTGTTTTACATTCAATCACGATTCTTATTTAGTCCCTAAATAATTATAAATGGACTCATAGATCTTGGGTTATTAAATTATTTGTTTAATAGTATTTTGCCACAAGTTGTATGATCAAAATGAAGAATAAAATTCTTATTAAGAATGTCATTATTAATGAAAGTGGCCACTTGAGTAGTTTTCAATATGTATTTTTTGAGTTTGATTCAAATGTTTTCATTGAATGTGTTTTATAATGTTTTACAAAAAATGTACAACACATAGTTCTTGCAAAAACTTAATTTGTAATCTGAAAACTCATTTTAAAAGTGATGATAACACCAAAAATAGTGTAGAAATGGACTTTTTCAATGCATTTTTTGGTCCCTGTAGTATCCATTTGGGTGCAAATTTTATAAGGTGTACCAAAATCTTGTCACAATGTCATCTTTTTTTGTTTTTCTTACTTAGTCTTCTTTTACCATGTTAAGGCACATTTATGGATGATTATGATGGAATCTAGAATTGTAATGGTTTGAAATGTAGTCCTTTTGAAAAATTTGACAACTTTTGACTCATTATTTTTTATGAAAATCAAAATATAGGGTAAAAAAGGACTACATTAAGGACTAAGCCCTTTTTGTCCTATGTGGGACACCTTAAAGGATTTTCACCCATTTACCCTTAGGTAGATTATTACAATTTGAAATTTCAATACCACATGGGTATCTAGAATATTCACCCTTCTTGCAAATGAAAGACTATTGATATCATTCAAGCTTCGAAACACATTCACAAACAAATGAAAGGTCTCATGTGACTGAAAGATAATCTTCAAAAATCAAAGATAGGCATTGTGATTCGTGACATAAAATAAGTAGGCCAAAAAAAAACTTCACTTTAAACAAGAACATTTAATCTCCCCCAGTATCTTCAAAGAATCTAGGGACAAGCAAATTAAATGTTTATGCCTCCCTTACATGTCATTGGAACATACAAAAAACTAACTATAAAGGAATGATATTACTCAATAACTAAAAGAAAGGTATCACTTTCATGCACTCATCATTGTATGGTGCATCTAGTGCCAAAATCAATGCACACTTCTTTCATGAAAAAACTACAAACAACTTAACATCTAAGTCTTTATGTTTCAACAAATTCATAAGCACCATACATCCAAAACACCCCTTCAATGTAATTACAATGCTATGATGGAAATAGTTGCATGCAGAATGCATACTTACTATTTACATTTACCTTGAAGCTAACTTGCTTAAGTACTCAATCAAAACTCTTCTTTATAACACAATGACCAAGTAATGAAAAAATTGGCCCAAAAGCGTTATAACTTGCAAAAATACATCTATTTGATTTGTCTACAAAACTACACTAATACTAGAGCCCAAAACAATTTCAAAATATACTTTATAAAACATCATGCACCCAACAACTACAAAGTGAAATCCATAATAGAAAAGGAATAATCACTAAAAGTTCTTGTGTGAAGTTGGGAATGACTACCAGAAAAAAAAATTGGACAAAAAAATAACATGCAACAACTAGAAAAAGAGTATCCTCCACCTTCAAGCATTCATTAGGGTGAATGCATGGTATGGTGGTTCATTTTCGATAGATGATCCACTCCATACGAGTCCAAAAGTTTTTACTAAAGAACATGGTTATTTGTTTATCATAACTTATGATTATAACCATTTATAAGTTGATGTTGATACATTTGTGAACATTCATATTCTATTTTTAAACTTAAATAAAATGATGATGACATTAGCTATTTTAATGGATGCAATTTCTTTTAAATCATAATACTTGGGGACAACGTTTTATAAAGTCCATATGAATAATGGCCACTTTAGATATTTCATAATCAAACCCAACAAAAGGTCTAGGTTAAAGGGTACCAAAAACATAATTGGTTTTGTGCAAAATTGACAATCACATAATAACTCAATCATAGTGTTGATTGGCTCAAGCAAAACCTAGCAAAAAAACCAAACCAAGAACCTCAAGAAAGATGGGCAACTAAAAAATGGGGAAATACTAGTGTCTATGAAAATCTACCAAAGATGAACACATGGTCTCCAATGTCATGATTGTTTTTCCACCAATAATAATGTGCTCCACAAAATATAGGTTATTTTAATGGGTTTCTAGACCTTATCACTAAAAAGGACCATTGTGTCCTTTCAAATGACCTTAGTCACCATGACCATTTGTTGGCTAACGCCACATAGACTTGCCAAATGTGCCATTGTAAAACCTCACGATCCTTTGTGGGGCCTAGTTATGTTTTCAACCACCACCTTGTTACTGTGCCCAAGATGCAATATCCATATTACAACTCCAATTTGAAGGGTTGTCTATTCTCCCACTATAAATGGTCCCATACCACCCCAACCATACATTATTACCATAGGTTAAAACATTCTTCTAAAATTAATGATGAAATCTAGATCAGTTAAATATACTTGGATCTTGCGAGATGACAATTTGGGTGGGGTAACATCACATTTTGACTCTTGATTACAAGTTTTAACATCCCAAGTGGGCTTAAAATTGAACCTTGTAGTTGTTGCTCCCATTGTAGAATATTGTTGTGGATTGCTAGCATGCACAATGGTTTTTTTTTTGGTGTTTTTAATTAGTGAAGCTAGTGCTATAATCATTACACTCTAATTACCACTTACACCTCTCCATCAAATTGATCCATTTGGGTCTCATCACCAAAATGGATGGGTTCGATGTTGTCAACCACAAATGCTTCCTATGTGCATGACCTTGGTTCTAGTTCAACTTGTGGTTGAACAATATTTCTTATCTTCCTCTTACTAGCACGAAGATGTGTTTGACTAGTTTTGCGCTATTTAGAACTAGTGATAACACAATCACTTTCATTGCCCCCCTCTAGGGCTTGGTTGCCAATGGCATCTACTATTAATGACCCCCTTGTTTTGCCTAATTTGCTTACTACAACCTGAACTTCCATTTCTTCCATCTAACTATATGGTACAATTGATATGTGTTCCACCTATTATGGTCATGGCTACTAGTGTAAGCAAGATAAAGTGAACAACTTGATTACCTTGTCAAACTAGAACAAGTAGATTTTAAATAACAACAAAACCCATTATAGAATTGTGGAACATTGAATGTTTTCATTTCAATGAATAAATATAAAATATGTTTACATTAATGTGCATTGATTTTCATATTTCAAATTGTAAAAGTAAGTTTTTCAAAATACAAGTAGCTTTTGACGTCTACTTTTCACTATGGGCTTTTGGTGAAAATAGGTTCTTACAAAAGGAAATAGATTTTTTTTTATGACTTACTAAAACATATGTTGATCTTCATTTCCTAACTTACGACATATCAATTTCATTAACTTTTCTAACCAAAAAATAGGTTTGAACACATATTTTTCAGTCAGTTTCAAATGTATTTTTTATTTACTTTTTTAATTTATTTGCTTTTAATTTTTTAAGAATTAGATTCTTATGAACTTAATAGAACAAACTAATGCTACTTGACACATTGTTTCACCTAATTTGATGTTATTTTATGGTAGTTATATGAACAACACAAGGTTAAAGTGGAGACGTCTACTTTTTCTGTATATTTTATCTTGCTTTAGTAGGTAAAGATGGCTTTAAAAGTGTGGTTTCTTTTAATCTATCTGAAAAAGGACCATTAATTGCTTGGGCAATTTCATTTTGAATGTTAACTGCCTAGGTGTCATCTAGTACATTAGCTAATTGGGTGTCAAATGATTAGCTGTCATTTATAGCCTCATTATCAACCACTTCATTTGTTGCATTTTTCTCTAAAAAATGGAATGTTTAGGTGGAGTGTTAAGACCACTTGATCCACTACAACATGGGCCCCTCCTTCCACCCAATTCTAATTGATTTCTTGCAATGGAAGCAACCCATTTTGCATGGCCACATTAGCAAGTTGGGCTTCATCACCTTAGCTAACCCTAGCTACCTCATTCTGGGGTGTGAACACTTGTTTTGTTGTCCCACAATGCCCAACTCCATCATTATGAACATCAATGTCAACTACAACAATGGATTCTTCAAGCACTCCCTTTGGGTGGATTGGTGTGGGTGACAACCCTGTTGCTTCTTGAAGAGATTAGGGGTCTAAATGTTATGGTCGGACAGTGCTACATGAACATGTATTTAGCCCTAAACATTGTTGTTGTGGTGTATCCACACCTTGTCCACTTGACCCCACTTTTAGAGAAGGGGGGGTGGGCTTAATAATTTCAACCCCAAGGACTAATATGGTTGCAATCTTTTTTAAGGTGATTCCTTTTGGGGCACATCATTTGGTGGTGGGTCCTCAGGGGTTACCAATTTGCACCCCCTACCTTTGTTCCTTTTTTGGGTCAAAACTTGTGATTAGGAGCCAAAGGGATTACTTTGGAAAAGGATTACATGTCCTTTCTCCCCCAAAAACTTTTACATGCAAATGAATTTTTGAATGAATTTTTTTGTAATTTGTTCTAAAATATATTTAAATGTTCCGCAATGCATCACACTTTTTTTGTTAGTCATTAATGAATAAATATGAATTTATAAAAGTGTGAAAATTCCTTACAAATTCAATGTTTCATCTTGAAAAATGATCAAAATTCTAAATCATCACCAAAAGTTAAAATTTCACATTTGTTAGTTTTATTATAATCTAAGCTATAACTTTTCTTCATACATCATGTACATTATATAACCCATTTATATGTGGTAAAGAACTTTTGAAGCTCTGAAATTCTTAAGCAATTTTAAAACATTCTTTGAGTTTTTAAAGTTTTAAAATTCCACATTTTAAAAAATATGAATGTTTTTTGAGTGTGGCTAATATATTCTTATCATCTATATTTTTTTCAATGAATTTTTTATATTATATTAATCCTTTCAATAGTCTTTTGCCAAAATTGGCTCCATCTGATGTAGTAGGTGTACATTTTCAAATATCATAAATTAAAACCAAAACTTAAAATTGGTCAAATGAATTTTTATTCTAAATTCCTTGACATTCATATGAGGGGAAAATGACTAACTTGCCATGATTATTATGGTTTTAAATGGTAATAAGAAAATAAATGTTTGATTTTGATTAATTATGTTTAACATCCAACACCCTTTTTGGCTCCTAGTTATGTGTTTTGACCCTTTTGCATTAAAAGGTATTTGATAATACATATAGATTCTGACATGGTAGCCACATTAGACTCCACTGAATCCACTTCGGTGCCCATGGTTGCAGCCTTATCTTCCATTGATGCCTTCCACTAAAATTCAACAATTGACAACATGGTAGCCTGACTCTCCTTGGGGTGCAAATTACATCTAAGGAAGCATGTACATCATAACCACTACTTAGGATATCCCAATTTAATTCATAGTTATTTCTTGGAAATAAGTGATCAAAAACAAAATGGATAGCATTATTAATATGCTAGTGGTACATGATATATAATTTTTTTAGATCATTTGATTGAAAATTGATTAGCCATAAGCATTACTATATGTTGTAACCATAGGTTATGTCCTTTTTGTAATCCTTAACAATTCAAGGTTTTCGAGGGAATATAAAAAAAAAATCATCATTTCAAATTTACATAAACTATATAAATTCTTTGTGATATATTAGGGTCATCTAAATGTGATTGCCTTGGTTTCAATATAGGAATCCATTCACCATACATAGTGGACCATTTTGAATCCTATTTTATTTGACCTATTAAACAAGTGTGGTTTACAAATACACATCTATGCATGTATGATAATTTCACCTATATACATATGCATGATTCTTGTTGACTAACTTATATCAAGATTACACGATTTGAACCTTGTCATGCAATAACAATATTCTTGATTTTGAAATTGTAAATTGATAGATTGTTAGGGCTCATGTATACACATCTATAGAAGGTACTTGGGTGGCTTGGACATTTTGTCAAGTTCAATTTAGGTGTTTTTGAATTTTTCATAGTTACAAAATCATATTAAAATATTCTTGAATCCAAAATGCAACATAAGCTAGAGCTCACCTATTTCACTTGTCTT
>Ga0116229_10006866_pt1 | contig 18222 bp, 18 predicted proteins | sample S1TSphgellanicum_3_FD_87313 | JGI IMG/M metagenome (GOLD analysis project Ga0116229, IMG submission 87313) | Host-associated microbial communities from peat moss isolated from Minnesota, USA - S1T2_Fc - Sphagnum magellanicum MG | ecosystem: Host-associated > Plants > Peat moss > Unclassified... | reverse complement strand
TATTTATTATTTTTGTGTTAATTTATGTGTATTTTTATGTTTATATTAATTTTTAGATCGGGGGTGTTATGGGAGTGTGGTTGTTGGTGGGGGTTGGGGGGGCGGAGGGGGGGGAAACTGTATCCAACGAATATTATACTTTGTGAAAACCAGACCTGATGGGTATCATAAAATTATGATACCCACCCAACACTGGTTCTATCCTGGCCACCAAAGCCAAGTTCCAAATGCACTTTGGGAAGCCTAGGCTTTTCGAGTCTTTTGGTCCTCAAAAGCACCAAATTCACCAGTCCACCTAACATTTGCTTCAAAAACTGATACCCTACCCTACTTAAGTAGGTGGCTAGACCTCATTTACATGGAATAGTTATTTATTTTTTATTATTATTATTTATTATTATTGCAATTATTAGGTTTGGGGTCTCTTTTCCCACCCTAAACAACCTATGTTATAACAAATGAATGAAAACTTTTGCTCTTTTCTATTAGGTGGTTAGATGGTAAATATGAAGAAGGTTTTGGAAAAATAATCAATTCCTCTACCTTCTTATGGCCAAGAGTAATGGGGGAAGCCCACCATTAGTCATCGCCTTGCAAACAAGAAGGCCAACCTTAGAAATAGCGATGTCAATGCTTTAGAGGTTGGTTCTCATGAACATTGTGCTTCAAACATCTTGTTGAGTTTGAACCATTTGCCTAATGCTAACCCAACATGGTGATTAACATCGGTTCAAAGAACCAAATGGAAAAAATCCACCCCATCCGGTGGATAGAGCGATCAACTAGGTATTGTGTTGGTGGGTGTTTGGTTCACTATCGCCAAATTTTTATGTTCTCTAACTAAATCCATGTTGTAAAAACCTTCAATGTATCATGGAGTAAGTACTAGGTTCCAATAATAAATAGCCAACAATATAGAAGGATTTTTAAAAATTTTCATATTTTGTTTATAGCCAAAATTTGGCTCAATCATCTTATGGATGAATCATCACTACTACGACATCCATCACAACATCAACTAAAAGAAAAAGAAAAAAAAAAAAACAATAATGGGTTGATGATAATGTGATTCAGAGGAACTAATGATCCAAATTGAGGTATCATATTGCAAAATTAATTAATTATGAAGTTTTCTATCTTCGAGTTCCCCTTTCCCCATCCGCACCCAAACCCTAAAATTGTTAAAAACTAGGGTTTGGATACCTAGAAAATATTTCCCTAATGATGATGATGATGTTCGGCACCCCCTTTTTGCCTGGGATAATAATACCACGGGCAAATGTTGTGAGATACCCTACTACCTGGATGGGTTTGGCATACAAGTGCCAAATAATTAATTAATTAATTAATTTTAAAATATAAGATTCGTCATGTGAGTTTTTTAATTTTGAACTTTTCAGGATATAACAAGTTTAAATATTAAATTTTAATTAAACTTTCAGTGGTCTTATTGTTCTTATTGTTTAGTGTGGTTACAACTCATGTGTTTAGGGTTTGATTCCAAATTCTTGCAATTTAAAATTTTGAAATTTTCAACAAGTAAAAGGTTAATTTATTTTCAAAAATTTTGAAAAAATGAAAAAATAATTTAATTTATGCTGAAGTCACCCATGTACTACAATAACTTACTTACTTACACATTAGAAGAAAAACATTGTATAAATTTTTTATTTAAAAAAAAAGGCAAGAATGAGAACCCATTCACAAGAAATACAAGACAAATAAAAAACCCAAAAACACATATCATGAAAAAACATAACAATCAAGACACCACTAATACACTAATAAAATAAAAGACCATTGCTATTATTTGACTTAGAATGAAGAACGATTGAATGTTATGTTTTGCAAGACAATTTGAAGAAAACTCATGACGGAGAGAGGGAGTCGTGCTTTGGAAAGGAAAGCTTTGGTTGCGTTCTCTTAAGTATTACACTTTGTTGGCATAGTAGCCTAGATGTGCAAAAAGAAATCATTCACTTGTTTAAGGAAACAAGCACCTTTACCTTTTCAAAACATCTTTTCTTAATGTGTGATTTTTTTTTGTTCATCTCCTCATTTCTCCTCCTTTTGTGTTTTTCTTTGGAATTTTTTTTGGTGACAAAATTTTATTTATTTTTTCAATCTCCTTACGTGCTACAATTGTAAGCACATATATCATTTAATTTAATTTAATTTAATTTAATTTCCAAATTTAAGTAGTAAGTCGGGAATTGGGTGAAGTTTCAAATCACCATCCTTACATGATTCAGGCTTTTATTTTATTATTTTATTATTTATTTTTGGAAAGACTACAATTTTTCTAGTGTAAAATTAGCCAATTTTTTTGACATAATTTTCATTGATAAATTTATTAGTAAAATAAATTTTTAAAAATTAAATTTTTAAAAAAAGGAAAAAACCCCTACTTCACCAGTCATCCACTCATCGAGGCCCCAAAAAAAAAATTACCCCAAAAAATTGCCACTTTCAATTGGCATGTACCATGGTACATGCTAATAAAAGCCCTTTTTGCAAGAGAAGACGCTTTTTTGCATAACAAAGGCCCAAAAAAAAAATTAAGTGTGTAAAAGCAACGGTAGATCATTTTTTGTGTATTGTGTGGAGGGCACGTTATTAAATGGAATTTGTCCAATTTTTTTCCCACGATACTTGGTGGGTATATCAAAGGAAAAAAAAAAATTAAAAAAATATTTTTGCTAGTGCTTTACGCATGATACCACCACTTAGAGTGGGGCATTTCCCAAAACAAAGCACCCACCCGAGGAGAGGGACGTGCCGAGGGGGGCCACTTATTTTGAGAAATGCCCCCTACTTACCTTACACACATTACACAATAACAAAAAGGCCATTACTTGTAGCCCACCCACCCGGCTATGGTATACAATATTCTTGTGGTTAGGGGTAATTTCCAAATGGGGGGGGTGGGCGGGCGGGCGGTGGGTGGGTTTTTTTTTTGGTGTGGGATATTAATTGGGTATTAGAACAAGTATATGCATATATATGCTCGTTCGAGCTTACTTTTTCAAAAACTCGAACCCTTTCTTACTTAGCATTTTCTAAAAGTTAACACCCGGCACCCCCCCCTCCCCCCCCCATAATTGATGATTTTAAAATTTCAAAATATTCGTAACTGGACCCAACCTCGGAGAATAATAGTGCAAGAACATGTTTCTCAAAAACCACCCCCCCCTCTTAGGGTTTCTTTGACTTGGAAGTGTGCAATTTTTTTAAATCTCCTTAAAAATAAATGAATCAAACCCAAGTAATTCTTTGAATTTTTTATTTTCAATTACTCGGACTTGACTATTACCTCGAAGAAGAAGAAGGAAAAAAAAAAAACCCCACCCTACAATGGTAATGGCCTTTCTTCTTTTTTTTCTTTTTTTTTTGGCTATGGCAATTGGTGTTTGGTTCACTCAAAAGGCATGTGGTGGGGCCTTTACCAAAATCAAGAGCATTAATTGCCATAAAACTCTAACTTTCAAAGTTGGTTTTCTCAAAATGGTATATATAAAAAGCCATGCATGTGATTCTAGTCAAAAAAGGTGTGTTTGGAAATGTGTGTGTGTGTGTGTGTGTGTATGTTTGTCTAACAAAGTTTCTTCCATGGTTCACCTGAAATTGGGGCCTTCTTTTTAAACTAAGAACATAACATAATACACCTTCGAAAGTACTTCCTTCCAAGTTTCCAAGTTCCCCAATGATGGACATAATTTTTTACTTATGAGAAACCATTGTAAAGTGGAGTTACTTTGTGAGTAGAATGTCTACTTTTGTCATCATGGTGGCAAAAAGAGTTGTATATAGTAAAGGGGGGCCAAGCATCCAATGAAGAGATTTTTGGGTGGTATTCGGCCAATATGGATATGGCAAGAAAAGGGCGGTCAAGGTGACTTGAAGTTCGTTGGAGATGGAGTTGCACCGTGGTTGCTTGCTTTGTCATGCATGCACTTGAGAGATCCAACAAACAAAATTGTGACACAAAAGAAGCACCTTTTTTTGTGCACCCTTTTGTGCATTTGGTCGGGGTTTTGAAATTTTTCTCAAGTTCAAAAGAACATATGTTACTAAAAGACAAGCCCGCATTTGCAATACTCAAGTAAGTGGCCATGGTCCATGGATGACACCAACAACACACCTCCATCATTTTGTTCAGCTACTAATGCTTCATGGCCATTACATCACTTGTTTGAACTTTCATCCTTTACGTGTAGCGGTATGTATGCCCCAAAGGAGTGTAGTGTTTGTTGGCCTTCAAGCCTACCAAGGCAAGGATTATTATGTTCAGATTCATTATAGAGTATATAGTAGCTTAAGGGATTTTGGGCTTGTGTTGAAACTTGAGATTAGTTGTTATAGAGTTCTAATATCTTGAAGGATTTTGGTTTATTTTAGGGATTTTGGGCTTGTGTTGAAACTTGAGATTAGTTGTTATAGAGTTATAATATCTTGAAGGATTTTGGTTTAGGGTTTAGGGATTTTTTTGAAGATTATATTTTTGGATGGTGAAATGTTTGAGTTTTGATCATTTTCTTCTTTTGCCTTAAGATACCCTTTTTATGTAAACTAGTGTGACATGTGCCGATTGGCCCAAGTGTTACCACGTCCTCAACTGATTTTTCCTTTCAAAACCTGGTTTTTTTGGAATTTATTTTGAATTTTCAGTGGCAGAAATCACTTCAAAAAATCAATATCTCCCACATTCTGAATCCAAATCTTACCAAATAAATTCCATTAAATCCAACTCGCCAAGATCTTTCCAAACAACACCAAAGGCACAATCCAATTCTTCCTAAAATTTCAGCTACTATTTAATCTAATTTAATTTTCAGCGAAGAAATCATTCAACATTCAAGAACTTTGAATGGTTCTCACAATTTAATGTAATGAATCAAAGAAAATTGTTCAAAACATGCCATAGAATCCATATTCCTCACTCATATATATATATATATATATATATATATATTCCTTAAAATGAGATTTGCATCCAACCAACTGAATTCTCCACGGTTCAACAAGACTTGAGGACGGGAATTTCGAACAAGAGAGGGAGCCCAAAGGGACACGCATTCCCTTCTGTAAAGATCTATTTGTGCTACTATGCAGCATATGTATGTATCGTATGTATGAAATGATTGAATTGGCTGATTCTGCCTGAAAACTCGGCCGAATCAGCAAGTGTCATTCAGGAGAATCCTCAACTCACATATGGGCCACCACCACCATCGATGCTTTACAAGTTGTTGATGTCAAAGCTGCTGCCTCCTTCACATGAGGTTGGCCAAAAGTGAATTGATGCCACTTGTCCACTCCGATCACAAAATTGCAAAGTTATTCTTCAAATCAAAGAACCTTCGTAGTAGTAATCGAATCAATCACAGAACATACAAGAGCCCTAAAATTAGTACCGACCAAACAAAACCCAAAACCCCCCATGTACATACATAGTAATGTAAAGAGGAAAATCAGAATCAAAATGGGTATTTATTTTTCTTTTAAATTTTTTATTAAAAAAAATTCTCTCTCCTCAAAATTTTAGTAATACCCACCAAGGACAAACAAATGGTGTTTGATCCCAGGTAAGATCCTATATTCATACTAGGGTGGTAGCTCACATACCTACCTATGAATTTTGTTTTAGGGAGGGGGAGGGGAGTAACCCAAAACTTTTCCCAAACATGCACCACTTTCAGCAATGCCATGACAATTGTCAACAAGTGCTAACTAATTTAATGATAATAATAGTAATAATAATAATAATCTTCTTCTTCTTCTTCTTCTTCTTTAAAAAAGATGCATCCTATTTTCAAGTTTTGTACATGAAGACTTGAAAATAGGTTGCATCTTTTCAACCCACCACATTGGTGTTGTGTGTGTGTGTTTGTGTGCTGCTGCTGCTTCATGCACAACAAAGTCTTGAATCTTCTTTCTTGTTTGTGCCCACAGAATTTGTGGAGCTGGGGATCTGAAGCAAGGTGGTCTTTGTTGTAGTACCAATTATCATCATCTTATTATCAACCCATGGATTGGAATGTGCTCAAACAAGCAAGCAATTAGCAGCCAGCAGCTGCATCAGCACAAGAGGAGCAACTACAACTATGTACAAGCAGTTGTAGCACAAGAGGAGGAGGAGGAGTTGTTGTTGTTGTTGTTGGTGTTGGTGTTGTTCATGATGATGATCATGACACGCCACCCAGTTAGAGCGATTTGAGGGATTCAACGCTCTGTTATTGGTGATGATGATGAGAGAACACGACCCAGTTAGAGAGTTTTGAGGGATTCAAAGCTCTGTTGTTGTTGATGATGATCATGATGAAAGAAAACCACCAAGTTTTGAGGTATTCAAAACTCTGTTGTTGTTGTTGTTGTTGATGATGATGATGAGAGAACACCACCCAGTTAGAGAGGTTTGAGGGATTCAAAGCTCTGACAGCAGAGAAGAGTAAGGAGGAGCAGGAAGAGGAGGAGGCGGAGGAGAAGGACGGGTGTGAGTTTGCACTTCTAGAATTGGCAAGGAAGATGATGAATTGGGTAGTCATGCCATGGTCCTTGAAGTCATGGACAAGGTGGTCTTCTTCTTCTTCTTCTTCTTCTTCTTCTTCTCATGTTTCAGTGACTGTGACGGTTTTTCTCTTCGCTTTGTTCAGCTTCCTCCTGTCGTGCACTACACTTTCTCTCTCAGGTAGTGCCTTGGTATCCTTCACCATCTCCAATATGACCGCCTTCTTCATCAACGACGATTTCAGCAACAACCCGATGATCATTGCAGCAAATGCAAGCGACAATATAGCAGCAGCAGCAGCTGCTGCTGTAGGAGGAGGAATTCATCAAGGCAGCAGCTTGAATCTTAGTTACAGCAACTCAACGACGACTGTAACAGAACGCAATCCTTCAATCCAGTCAGTTGTCACAGATGATGATCTACCAGCTGCTCCAGGTTTAATTCATTGGGAAGAAGACAAGTCCAGCCGCCAAGAAGAATCAGAAAGTCTTGGAAGCAACTCCACCACCACAACAACAAAAGCTCAGGTCCTGAGTGCTCCTCCTTCAGTCCTGGAGTCATCATGGGTCCTCACGGCTCTCACTCCTGCAGATCAACAACAACAACGAGTTGTTCTTGACAGCCGAGAAGAATCTGAATCTGGTGATGCATCATATGGAGTTGAAGATCAAAAGAATCTCTCTTGGTCGCCTTCTGTTGTTGTCGTGCTGGGTCCTTCTTCACTTGTGGACGAGACCACGAAGCCGGGTCACATGAACCAAGCAGCAGAAGATGAAGAAGAAGAAGCAGAAGCAGCAGCAACAGCACCAGCACCAGTTTCTCCTACTCCATCTCCTGCAATCTTGCCACTCCCTGAGAACTTCCAGCAGCAGGTGGAGAAGTTCTTGATGCCAATTCTGAGCTACCAGGTGGGTGCTGGCAACCAGCTGATGGAGTACATGTCGGCTGCCATCGTTGCTCGTGCTCTCAACCGCACTCTCTGCCTTCCAGACTTCTTCCCAGGTCCCACCAGACACACAGGTACAACAATACACACAAATCTACACACCCATCTTCTTCTTCTTCTTCTTCTTCTTCTTCTTCTGCTTTGATTTTTCCACCAGAGTTTGGTTGAAGAATCTGATGCTGCAAACCCAGCTTTTGAATCACTTGCCAATTCCATGTTGCTTGCAACAGCAGCAGCATCAGCAGCAGCACAAGTGTGTTGTTTTTGTTACAAAGTTCAAGTCTAGCAATTGGGAGAACTTTCTTTGTTTCATCTTCTTTGTCTTCTCCTTATGGAGTTGGGGATTGATCAGGGATATCAGTCAAGGGAGGAAGAGGAGAAGAGGAACACGGCTGGTTGGCAATGGAGAATCGGTATGACAAGGCAACTTTGTCAAGATTCGTACGTGTTGCATCCAATGACAATTGCTTGAAGCAGTGTCATTCAAAGCTTGATGCACGTTGGCTGCTGAAACCTATGCGTGAGCCCATTCTCAGGGACTGGAAGTCATTGCCCGCAACAAAAGTGCGCCTGCCATCTTCTACTCCCTCAAAACCTTCTTGCACAATTCTTTCTTCCTTCTTGTTGCGAGAAATCATTCTATCTTCTTGCAACAAGAAATTCTTGTTGCTGCAGTTCGATGTCAAGATTGAGGTTCTTCTTGTTGTCTTGATGACAAGCTAAAGGATCCTTGTGAAAAAAGATTCATCAAGGAACAAAGAAAGAAACAGAATCAAGACATTCATTGCACATCAATCATGCATGCAGCAGCAAAGAATGAAAGAAAGAAAAATCCACCAGATCTTCTTGTGAGGGAATGAATAGCCCCTGTGCCAAACAGATGGTCTAGCCTTGCACCAAGATAGATGCATTCCAATGTTCTGTGGAAACCAAAATGCAAACCCAAACAATTGAAAATGAGCAGCAAGCTGATCAAATCTCTGACAATCTCCACAATCATATATTGCAGTTCACAAACTGGGGTCTCACATCCAGAGACAGAGAGAGAGAGAGAGAGAGAGATTCAATTTGGGGATTGATGTATGGTGGTATTTGCATACATTGGCAGGAAGCTCGGAAACTCTCTTCAGATTGGGTGAAGTGGCAGACACCAGGTGACATAGCTGAATCGCTGGGGAGTTCAAATGAACACTGTGTAGGAGTGGGCGGCTTATACCCAGGCCTAAGGTGGAGAGGAGGATTTCTAGCAGTGTCTGCATTTCTGCAACCTTCAAAAGCAGTTGCAACTCTGGTAGATAAACTGCAAGAGTTGGCAATTGGAATCAATGTCCCGTACCTTGCAGTCCACTGGAGGTTTGAGGAATCTGAATGTGGACCTCACAAACTTGGGCTATGCTTTGTTCGCTGTAGTGATGGAGCTGTCATTGACTCTGGCCTGCATCCTGATGCAAAAGAATGGATTGGACTGTCCATAGATCAGTGCAAGGGCAATGGCCATGCCTCGGGCCATTTCCGAGGAGTGGGTCTTGATAAATTCGACGTCTTTGATGCCATCTTTGATCATGCTCAAAAGAACAATGTCAAGACTGTGTACTTGGCCACAGATGGGTGGATCCGAGGTGAACAAGGTGTTGCACTTGTCCAAGAGGTAAAGAATTTGTGATGTAATGTAATGTTGTTGTTCAGACATCATATTTGTTGCAAGTAGACTGCCTGACATGCTTTGATTTTCCAGCTTGGTAAGGAATTTCAGAGGACTCTCAGGTTTGAACTTTTACCACATTCATGCTGACTGGTACTCGAAAAACTCCATGCTACAAATTTGGTGTGCAGGCTGTAGAGGAGTTGAGGAATCGTGGGCTGGCAGTTGTTGGACTGTGGAAGATTAAGAATCTTCCCAACTTTTCAAATGGAAGAACTTTTGACCCTGAGTCAACTCTTGGGGAAATACCGGTAGATCTTCACCCCATCATCTGCATGGCCTGGTGCTGTGTGTTTCCAGATTCAAGGATGTTGGCATCAATCATCTTCACGCCCACTATTATAATCTTCACTTTCTTAATTTGAGTGGAGAATTAACCACTTGGAACCACAAGACAAGAAGGAGAAGGGGAAGAAAAATTAATGTTGAAATTATCATGTCTGTGTTTCAGGTATATAGTCAGCAAATTGCACTGATTGAGCAGGAGATTTGTACCAGATCGACTGTGTTTCTTGGCAGTGGGCAATCAACCTGGAGCCTGGCAGTATTTCGGCTGCGGCTGGCTCGTCGTCGTGCAAAACAGATTCTTGAATCCCGACAACAATTGGACAGCAGCAGCAGCAGCAGAGGGGGAGCTGAGGAGAAGCAAATACAGGAGGTACTAATCAAGCAAATAGAGGGAGATGAAGCAGTAATCGAAGAATTGATGAGAGACAAGCATGCTGCAGGTTTGGCCTGTAGATTTCCTCGATATTTCAACAGGATAAGATTTAATGCAACTGTGGAAACATATGTGGATGAGGCACCTGATGGCTGGCTCGACCTTGAAGCTTGTGAAGGTCGCATTGGGCGGGGTGGAAAGTGTGAAGTCGCAAAATGCTTTTGATACCCCACATTGCAACAACAACCACAACCACCGTTTTTTCCTTCTTCAGACACTTCAAAGAAATGCTTCAGGTCTACGTCCAAGTCAGTCTTCAGGGAGCAACAACAAACAGACAGCTTTGAAGCTCAACATTCAGCAACCAAGAGAGACATAGGCAGGTAGCTAGATTGGTGCACATAAAAAATCAAGGACATACAGAGACACACATTCAAACCAACAATGTTAACAACAACAAGAAGAGATGTACATAATTCAAGTTCAGGGTAGAAAGAAACATTCAATAGATGGATATACCCTGAGAAGAGAGGGATTGATTGCCTACTGTCCCTAGTAGTAGTAGTTTGAACTTGAGATTATTGTCAGAGCAAGCTCCTGTTGGGGCAGATTCAAAAGGTGGGTGGGTGGGTTCACTGACAGAGGATGGACATCTACATTCCCACTACAACCAGAAAAAAGAGGTAGCAGAAATTTGCTATCTATCAATCAATTAATTCAAAGAGAGAGAGAGAGAGCATCTGTTTCTGGGTGTTCCTAGCTCCGCAGTTGCTTATAATTAGCACCACCCACAACAACAACAACAACAACAAATGATTGATTCCTGTATTTGGCCATCAACAACAGACATGAGAAGAAGAATAAAACTCTTTGCTGTTATCTGTGGCAGCAGCATAGAAACTCCAGGCTTTCTTCATGTGAGATGGTGAGCTTTTCCACAAGTGGTGGTGCATGGGTGTGTAATATACGTATATGGGTTTGCTGTTGTTACAGTTGTCATGATTCATCCACCAATCTCACCAGGTTCCATGGATTCAATGGGTTATCCCACACCCACAAGTGCAGCTTTGTTTATTTGTTTGTTTGTCTGACCTAATTGCTTTCACAGGGTTTCTTTTGTTTCTTCACGAATTTGATCATGAGATGTGTTTTCTGAGTCCATCTGGCCTTGCGTTGCGTAGAACAAAATATGCTCACAAGTCTGAACCCAGAGAGGCAGAGGCAGAGATATGTTGCACACAGATAGAGACAGAGACATATATACACAACCCATTGTCCGATTTGTGTCTTGAACCTGATTCCCGACAAATCCATGTCGCCAGCAACCAAGAAAATGGTTCTGAACATACGCAGGATGTCGCGAACACGGGCCATTGGATCCTAGAACAACCATAAGTGGTTACAAAGAAAGAAAGACACAAAGAAAGAATGGGGGGTAGCTTGCGCACCTGTTGGTTCTTTCGTCCGGATGTCTAGTCTGAAGACAGCTTCTTGTTCCATGGTTTTTTCCTCTTCTTCTTCATCTTCCTCCAGATCTAGTGGTGTATGAAGGAGAGAATCAGCACCCGAACAACAAGCAGTCTAGCCTAAAGCTTTTTACTAGATAAGCAGCATTTACCAAAGAGGAGTAGCAAGAACCAGCAGCAAAGAAGAAGAAGAAGAAGAAGATGGCAAAGCTACAGAAGAATTTGGCATCGATCAATGCAAAGATGCGCTTACTGGTGCCGAAGAAAGTGTCCGAAGATGATAAGCTTATAGAGTACGACGCATTGTTACTGGATCGTTTCCTTGGCATTCTTCAAGGTTTGCATGGCGACGACGTCAGAGAGACGGTAATCATCATCCTCGCCATCTCCTCACAGAATTTGTATGCAAAACACACAATCTCGCTGCTACTTCCTCGAGAGAGCCTTTCTGGAGATAACATTCCGTCAAGAATGCTGCAGCAGATCAAGCTCTGCGTGGTCGTGTCCATCATCATCTCTCTCTATCTATTACTGTCTGTCTGTCTTTCGTGTGACCGGAGGACGCAGTGTTCCGTTCTCGCAGTGTAGACTGTCTTGTGATCGGAGGATGGAATCTTCTTCCGTTCTCGCAGTGTCTTTCTTGTGATCGGAGAAATGGAGTATTCTTCCGTTCTCGCAGTTGTCGCACAAATCACCAACACAAAAACACGATTGCAGAAGAATTCGGAGGAGAATCAGAGAGTAGACTTCCGTTCTCTCGCAGTTCCTCGCACAATCAGCAACACAAAAACACAATTGCAGAAGAATACGGAGGAGAATCAGAAACTTTTTTCAAGAATCCAAACAACAGATTGATCGATTGATGCATGTGTGTGTTGAAGCGCGTCTTGAGCTTCCTTTCCGGACGTAAGCAATTGCTGTGACAAATCGAGACAGCAATCAAGCAAACAAGCTTCGATTGCTCAATGACTAACTGACTGACTGCTGGAGAAGCAGCAGCAGCAGCAGATGAAGCTTTTTGCAATAGAAGAAGAAGAAGAAGAAGAAGAAGAAAGAAAGAAACTGCAAAGAATGTGAAGAGCAGATGAAGCTTTTGGCAAGAGAAGTTGAAGAAGAAGAAGAAGAAAGAAGCTGCGAAGAATGCTAAGAAGAGCAGAAGAAGCTTTTGGCAATAGAAGAAGAAGAAGAAGAAAGAAAGAACGAAAGAAACTGCGAAGAATGTGAAGAAGAGCATGCAAAAAAATTGCGCTAAGGCTGTATGCAATTGTTGTTGCAGGTGCAGAAGTGTTACGAGATATCGGGGATGTACAGCAAGATCAACGATGATGGAGAACAAGAAGGAGCGGGGGATTTCCGAAAACTGGAACAACTGGGAGAGCTTCTCAACGCGCTGGACGCAGGAGACTCCATACTGGTGGCCAGTTCCTTCTCGCACCTGCTCAACTTGGCGAACCTGGCGGAAGAAGTGCAGATCGCGTACCGGCGACGCGTGAAGGAGGAGGCCAAGAAAGGCGACATCGGAGACGAGAACAGTGCACTCACCGAGTCGGATTTGGAAGAGACTTTCAGACGCTTGGTGAACCAACTCGGCAAGAGTCCTGTTGAGATCTTCCACGCCTTGAAGAATCAGACTGTCGATCTGGTGCTTACTGCGCATCCTACGCAATCCGTTCGCCGATCTTTGCTTCAGAAGCACACCCGGTGTGTGTGTGTACCAATGCCTCCTCATTCCTCTCTCTCTCTCTCTCTCTCTCTCTCTCTCTCTCTCTCTCTCTCTCTCACACACACACACACACACATAGAATCTAAGAAGAATCAGAAGCTTGTTCACAACACTCTGCTGCGGCACTCTTGGCAAGAAGCTTTGTAGGAAATTGGAATGGATGTTCAAGCAGGTATTGGACATTTCACTAGGAAGGAAGTCTGCAGACAAACCAGTAGCAAGCCAGCAAGAAAGCAAGAAAACTTCGATCTTGAAGAGTTTTGTTGGCAATCCCAGGCGATAGTCGTATGCATGCAAGCAAGCTCAGAGCTTGAAAGAGTTTTTGTTGCCAATGAACACTCAACAACTGTGTTCGGGTGATGATGATGATGGCAGGATTCGCAGTTGCTTGTCACAACTACACCAAAGTGACATTACCAGTGACGAGAGGCAGGAACTGGATGAGGCTCTTCATCGCGAGGTAGGAGATCATCTGATCCTTTGCTTGTTTGGCTTGGCTTCTGCTTTGCTTTGCTTTGTTTGCTTGCTTGTGCCTTTGAATCTTCTTCTTTTCTTTTGTGAATTCTCAACATTCTCCAACATCAACTAGGCATTCCCATAAATAAACCACGATGCCAATGAAGCTTGACATCCTGCTTGCAAGTGGAGTAGGGTATAATTTTTTGTTAGGCATGGATGGCGGATGTGGCTGTTTCACATGACAGGGTCCATCATTTAGATGCAAAGAGCGCATTTATGTAAAGCCTTGAAATTTGTTAAGGCTGACGTTGCAACACGTTTACACCCAACCCATTTATGTAAAGCCATGAATTTGGTAAGGTTGATGATGTTGCAACATGTTGTGCAATGACATCTATTACACCCACCTACTGTCAGGAGCTGATGGAAGTCAGAGGTGCTTGGTAGCCATGGCAGCTTATTATCAACACTATTCATGATGAAGAAGGTGATGATGGCTGGTCTGATACCTTTGTGAGTGGAAAGTCTCTTTCTCTCTCATAAAGGTTATGACTGCCACACTCAAATTGTCATGTTACCCCTTCAACAATTGTTTTTGTTGTTGTTGTGATTAATCTCTGCAATGTCATAGAGATGATGTCCTATAACATGGAGGGAAGATTGAAGCCTTTGCCTTTGTTGTGGAAACACCAGTTTATCAGTAGAATATCCTACTCTAGAAATGATAGGATTCGCTTAGGGGGGTGTTCTTTGGCTGTCCAATGTGTGTATTCACATTGTAACCCACAAGCTGGGCCTATTTCAATACTTGAGCTGATGATTTGTAGTTTCCACGTCCCTGTCATACCTGTTTGGTGGCAATTGCCGTTTTGCATATGATCATCCTTTGGTTGATGAATTCAGATTCAAGCAGCATTTCGAACAGATGAAATTCGACGGGCACCACCAACACCTCAGGATGAGATGCGTGCTGGCATGAGTTACTTTCATGAGACGATCTGGAATGGACTGCCTACATTCCTGCGCCGTGTGGACACTGCTCTTAAAACCATTGGTGTAGAGGAGCGATTGCCATACAATGTACCCCTTATTCAATTTTCCTCTTGGATGGGTGGTGATCGTGATGGTGAATCTCTTTGCATTCTACCTCTCAATGAGCTGCTTCATGGATCTCAAGACAGTTGGTGTAGATGAATTTTTTTATTCTGTTATTATAGAAAAATCTATTCAATTGGTGGTTTTGGAATTATGTTTCTGGAACTTGTCATTCCTATAGGTTTACTGACTCAATTCAGTGCTCCAAAGCTCCTTCTGATCAAAAAAATGTGTCAGTTGGGCAGAACATTTCTGTTGGAGATGCTTGTCACAAATGAACACTGTTCAGCTTATATGCCAGCTTGGTATGGAGCATTTTGCAGGGAATCCCCAAGTCACCCCAGAGGTCACAAGAGATGTTTGTCTTCTGGCAAGACTAATGGCAGCAAATCTCTACTTTGGACAGATTGAAGATCTCATGTTTGAGGTTGAGCAGCAGTAACTTCTCATAGTTGCTGAAGTAATCCAAACTATTTATGAGGCAAAGATATGATTTTTTTTGCATATGATAATGTTCTCCCTCAATCTTGATATTTGCTAACTAAATGTTGTCACATGATATCAACAAGCTGTATTAAACTCTTCACCACAGCTGATAAAACTCATGGTAGATTCATCACTTTGAATGGACATGATTATGGTTGCGTCCTTGCAGCTGGCACAAGCAGCCTGAGAGTTGGTTACAAACAAAATGCAACTTGATGGGTGGATTTTGCAGTTATCAATGTGGCGTTGCAGTGAGGAACTCCGTGCCAGGGTTGTCCAGCTAGAGGTATCCAGTAAGAAAGAGGCCAAGCATTTCATTGGTAAAGTATCTTGGTCACATACACCTATGTTTCTGTGCAGCACATTAGTACCCTCAAGTGAAACTGTTCCTGTGAACTATTACTCTCTCATTAATTGGGGCCTGCTGGCTCCCCTCCCTCCAGGGTTTCTTGCTGTGAACTGTTACCAACCAGGTTTTCCATAAGTCAAATATCCTGATGTGTGTATGCACTTATTGAATCCATTTGTGTGGAAAAAGTTCTGTCGTTTAAAAGCTTGATAATGAATTCTGATTCATCTGGGTCTACAGGTGAGAGAGACTTATTGATTGTGAGTTTTATTTGGAAGATTTTGATGGAATACACTCCTGGTGGCAGAATTTTGGAAGACAATACCAGCCACTGAACCTTTCAGAGTGGTACTAGCAGATATTCGTGACAAGCTCTACCAGACCCGTGAGCGCATGCGACAGCTGCTGGCCAGTGGAAAGAGTGAGATCCCTGTGGAAGAAACTTTCACTAAAGTGGGACAGGTGAGATTCCCACCATCATGTAGAACTCAATTGATGATTGTCATTTGAAAAATCTGAATAAGCACCTACGACAAAATATTTACTGATGTTTCTGTGTCTGTGGAACAGCACCTCCCAATCTTGAGGCCATGGGGAGGGAAGAATTTTAAGGCGTTCTGTACTAGTCCATGTGTGGCATGAGTTTCTAATCTTTCTATGTACAGGTGTCTCGCTAACAAACAAGATCATCATTCCCACCCCTTCACAATACTATCACACATCCAACACAAAATATCCTTACAACAACAGGACCTCAAAGAGGCCAAGAGAATTGCTAATTTTCAAGGATTTTGGTTTTTCTGGTTATTGCTGGCCCTGAACTCTCTCCACATGGATATTTTGAATCCTGAAATTCTACATAGTCTTGGTGCTGCTAAACAAATTCCTCTTGGGAATGCTTGGTTGTACACTGCAGTTTCTTGAGCCTTTGGAGCTGTGTTATAGATCACTCTGTGAGACTGGTGATAAATCCATTGCAGATGGTAGCCTGTTGGACTTCATGCGTCAGGTCTCATGCTTTGGTTTGAGCCTAGTGAAGCTGGACATTCGGCAGGAGTCTGAACGGCACACTGATGTCATGGACACCATCACCACCCATCTTGGCATTGGTTCATACAGGGACTGGCCTGAAGAACAACGGCAGGTATACTGACAACATTTGCAAGACTTCAGTTAGAGATGTTCTTAACTTGGGCATTGGACTCCTGTATAGCAAGCAAAGAATTCTTCAGTTAGCGGCACCCCAGATTCACTGGCAGTTAGTATGACATCTTTAGCATTGTTGCACAGGATGCTCAGAAATAACATGTCATGTGGTGGTTGTTTGGTCCATGTTGCCAGGAATGGCTGATCTCTGAGCTCTGTGGCAAGCGTCCACTCTTCGGTGCCGACCTACCTATGAATGCTGAGATCAAAGATGTGTTGGACACCTTGCGAGTAGTTGCTGAGATGCCCTCTGATTGCTTTGGGGCTTATGTCATCTCTATGGCAACAACACCATCAGATGTTCTTGTTGTTGAGCTATTGCAGCGTGAATGTTTAGTTGCCAAGCCCTTGCGAGTGGTCCCTTTGTTTGAAAAGCTAGCCGATCTGGAGTCTGCTTCAGCTTCAATGTCACGTCTCTTTTCCATTGACTGGTACTTAAGTCGTATTGATGGGAAGCAGGAGGTGAGACATTCTTCCCTTGCCCACTTCAACTAAGTTGCATGTGTAGTTTCCAGAATACCAGATCATTGCTTCACAGCTACACAGACCAATACAACTAAGAAGCATGTGCTTAGCTTTCTGACTGTCTCTGTAAGTGCTGTGAATGCAAAAAAATTTCTTGTTCCTCTAGTCTTGTCTTCTTCTCCCCTTGGGTGCAGGTGATGATTGGATATTCCGACTCAGGGAAGGATGCTGGAAGGTTGTCAGCAGCATGGCAGATGTTTAAGACCCAGGAAGATCTTGTGAAAGTAGCTAAACAGTATGGAGTCCATTTGACCATGTTTCATGGACGTGGAGGAACTGTTGGCAGGGGTGGTGGTCCCACACATCTTGCCATATTGTCACAACCACCTGACACAGTCAATGGGTCACTGCGTGTCACCATTCAAGGAGAAGTCATTGAACAATCTTTTGGGGAAGAAAACTTGTGTTTCAGGACACTACAACGCTTTACAGCAGCCACCCTTGAGCATGGCATGCACCCACCAATTGCTCCTAAACCAGTATGGCGTAGTTTGATGGATGATATGGCTGTGGTTGCAACTGAGGAATACCGCTCAATAGTTTTTGAGAACCCCCTTTTTGTGCCTTATTTCCGTGCGGTAAAATCTGTTCCCGAGCTTTTTATTTCAGGGTTGCATTATAGAGGTACAATGTCATTATGCATGCCTCTATTCGAAGGGAAGAACTCAAAGAAATGTGGAGAAAGTTGTGAGATCACTCCACCCAAGAGACAGAAAACCAAGCAATTGATAACTTCTTGTCCATGATGGTGTAACAGTGAAATTTTCCATTGACAATGCTGTGATATTCCTGTCTCTTAACTCCAAACTTACAAGTGCTTCATTGCATTCCATTGACATCTTGTATCTGCAGACATTTGTGGTCTTTCCCAGCATTGATCAGTAAACTGACATGATATTCATCCCAAATGTGTTTTGCTGCATGTGGCAGTGCACACCAGAGCTGGAGTATGGTCGCATGAACATTGGTAGTCGGCCTTCAAGGAGAAAACCCCAAGGAGGCATCAAATCACTGCGTGCCATTCCTTGGATCTTTGCATGGACACAAACCCGGTTCCATCTGCCAGTGTGGCTGGGACTTGGTGGTGCACTGAAGC
>Ga0116229_10006865_pt1 | contig 18224 bp, 8 predicted proteins | sample S1TSphgellanicum_3_FD_87313 | JGI IMG/M metagenome (GOLD analysis project Ga0116229, IMG submission 87313) | Host-associated microbial communities from peat moss isolated from Minnesota, USA - S1T2_Fc - Sphagnum magellanicum MG | ecosystem: Host-associated > Plants > Peat moss > Unclassified... | reverse complement strand
TTGCGACCTCCCAAAAACACGACCGGAGTTCGTTTTCCCTTAAGAGAACGCGAAAACACAAGACCATTCTTGCGAGAGCAACTGGCGCGTAAAATTCAAGTTCTCCACTCGTATTCACAGTCCTGAGATTTCTTCTCTCTAAGTTTTTGTTTTTGGAAGCACAATGACAGCAGACCCGACCTGACAAAGCCCATTACCAGCTCCAAGTCTCAATCTCAAGACCATTTTCGCGAGCTTGCAACCAAGAACAACTGGCGCGGAAAATTCAAATTCTCGACTCGAATCCGCACTCCTGAGATTTCTCCTCTCTTCATCCTCTTCTTCTTTCTTTGTGTGTATTTTTTTTTTTTTAGGAAGCACAACAAACAGCATCAGACCCGACCTGACAAACCCATTACCACCTCCAAGTCTCAATCTCAAGCTCATATTGGGCATAGGGGCAGACAGGAGTTTCATTCACTTACTTGCACACACAGTACTGGGTTTGAAACCCAGAACCTTCTTTTTGTGCTTCCCAGGGAACCAGAAGCTGGGGCTATTCCAGTGAGCCATCACCCCTGGGGGTGGTGAATTCTGTTCTCTCTAATTCCATCTCAAAATGTTAGAGGATTCAGAGATTTCCGAAAGTCGAAGTTTGACAGATATAGTACAATCCTTGGACTGGACGACTGTAGATTATGGCGATGATGTCAGGGATTTTCCTTTCTTAGATAGCACTGTTGACGTTTGTCCCCAGCTGCTAGACTCAGAGACATGTTCTCCACAGGGAGCACAATTGATGCAGATGGCGTCTGTTGCAGGAGTTGTTACGAGTATAACTCCTACTGCAGTACCCGAGCTGCCGGAAGTAGACATGGGCTTTCAGCCTCTAGTTCTCCCTCTCATGAACCATCAGCAGTTGCTGCAGCAGCAGCAGCTGATGAACTGTAAGTACATACCAGACGATTTCAATGAATCTCTGAGGAACTCAGGCACCATTCTCCGATCAGAGGAGCCTTACTTCCAGTGGACTGCACAAGGGAATCAGTCCCTCTTCTTCGATGATGATGGGTCGCAGAACTGCTTGTTGGTCGATGAGCACCTTGACAGTACTACTACTACTAGTGATCACAAGTTCATGTTCAGAGGTTCGCAGCTGGATAGTTGCATTAACGATCATTTAATGATCAAGACTTCCAGCAGCTCGTCGGACTGTATTGTAGCAGGCGATGCTGTGCTCAGCCCCGTAGCTTGCAACAAACGGGTCGATCCTCACATGCTCGTAGGCAGCTCCCAAGAGCTGGTTGCAACGCTTGTACCAGTGGAGTCTTTATTTGTCGCTGCATCTACAACAGGACTAATCTCAGAGCAATGTTCCAACGGGGTGCATAATCCATCACCTTCTGCCTTGCAGCAGCGTTCTTCTTCCTGCAGTTTCTCTCATCTGCGTCTCGCAGAAAAAGAAGAAGGAGAAGAACGCAGCCGCCTCTGCTACTTATATGGCAGTACTGATCATGAGGCAGCTTGGCAGCTGATGGGCACAACTGCAAAGCTAGAGGCACCAGCTTCTGCAAACCCCAGTGATGATGATCCGTTCTTCCACCACCTGCGACAAACGTCGACCCAGTACTCATCCGCTGCCAGTAGCTTCACACAAAGCCTGCTAGCGAGCAGTTGGGCTTCTGCCACCGATGGCTCCAGTCCAACAATGGATCATCTGCATCATGTGCACAACAACGTCGAGCTTGCTGCCTGGCCAACACCTTCCCGTTTCCTCCATAGCCACAAATCGCCATTTACAAGAAGATGCGGATCATATTCTAACTACTCCGACCCGCTGCAAATGCGCGGCGTGGGAGATCACAATAATCCGCGACATTGGGCGCCGCGACAATCGTTGTTGCGCCGATGGACAGAGAAAATAGTCCCTATTCTTCAACAAGAAGCGCGACGACAGAAGCAGCTCGATGATCTAGAGCAACTAGAGCTGGCTGCTAAATGCAACCCAAATCCAAACCTGACTTCTTGTGCAGGACAACAAGCGACAGAGTCCGCGATGATGAGGTCAAATCCAGCTCAAAACCAAGCTGCAGCGCACATTCACAAACTTGCGGAGCGAGGTCGCCGTTCCAAGTTCAAGGAGAAATTGCAAACGATACGCGCCCTAATGCCTCTTACCAAAAAGGTAATTACCTCCGCGACATGTTCTACGTAGTCGAGGCGCTCTAGCGCAGCTTCCTGTGCATCTCTTAAGATCAAGAAGCCGCAATGCAGCCGCCTTCAATGCATGCCAATCTTGTTGATCTTGGCCTGACGTGATCTATACCCAAGTTTGTATTCGAGATCAGGACTGACCAGCAGAGTTAATTTTGGTTTTACCTCTCTTGCCTTCTTCAGAAGGACAGGGTATCCGTACTCTCGCACGCTATTGACTACATACTCCAGCTCAAGACGGAAGTTGCAGAACTGCAAAATTCACAGCAGGAACAACAAGCTACTGCTCAAGAATGTGATCTTGCAGCAGAAGCTGGCAGCAGCAGCTTAAGGATAACTGCAGATTCAGGCAGCGGCACGTCGACGACTAATGCTACTGCAGCGCCTGCTACTAGTAGACTCGACCTCAAGGTTGCGGTTTCTTGTCCAGGCAATGAATCTGATGATGATCAGTTGCAGCAGCAACAACAGCAGCAGCATCTTGTCATCAATGTGAAGGTGGCCCACAAGCTCCACGCCCAGAAATTGATCAGTCTCTTAACCACCTCCAAAGATTTGGGATTGGAAATCAGATCTCTCGACTGTCGTTGCATCAACGACGAATTCCATGTCGCTGTCAACGCAGTAGTGCAGGTATGCATGTCTCCTCCTTATCTCTCCATCTCTCTCCTGCATCTCTCTTGTATGATCTAATTAATTCTAGAAGTTTTTTGTCTCTAGCTACTGTCCTTTCACCAACACAAAAATATTTCTCTAGCTCAAACAGCAGGTGCTGTGTTTAGCTCCAGATTCTGTGACTTCTTCAGAACTACTGGCAGCAATTCTTGATTGAAACTGAACAAGTATCTATCTATCTATCTATCTTTCCACAGTTACTTTGTTTTTCATTCAATTCCCTGAGTCACCTGCATGAATTAGCAAATAGGTGCTTCATGTCAAGATCAGCTGCTGCTGCTGCTGCAATACACTACAAGAGAAGTTGGATTCTCACACAAAATGTAAATTTATGTGCCATCACCGAATGTCAAATTGCCATTGCAATGTAATATATGCGACAATAAACATCACATAATATTGTGCATTGTAATGGATGATGCCACAAAGTTTACCTCACATGTGTCATGAGCTGCAGCAGCTTTTTTTGTGTGCGAGGAAAAACCACATTCTCTTGTAGTGATTGGTATTGAAATCATGGAAAGCAGATGATCATGTGTCATGTGATATCCCTCTATCTTGACAGGCATGTGATCAAGGTGCAGCACTAGAAGAGCATGGAATGCAGAATAATATGGTGAGGAGGAGCTGCAGCCTGGAGCAGATGCAGGAGACACTCACAAGAGTTTTAGACTTTCCATTTGAGAGCAGCCCTGGTTCTGTAATTCCTTCTTCTGGCTAGGACCCATGATTCAGATCATGATCCTGCACAACTTCAAAAAAGCTGTGACAAAGAAATTTCCACCAAATTTGAGATCCATCATCAACAACAACATATGACAAATCTTTTGCAGTTTCTTAAAAAATTCCAAGGAAGATCATGGATTCATCAAGCCAGAAAGATGGGTCCAACTTAAATGACTGCTCCTGGCAGTGCAGTTTTTGTACATGAGATTTCCCTAAATGTGTACAAATATTACAAATTCTGCTGCATGTTGAAAATTCTTTGACTGTGCACAGGATGATGGATGGGTGATCCCCAGATCAAACCTGAAATTACACTAGTGATCCAGCTGCATTTGAAGAGTGCAGCTGTAACCCTAAAAATTCTGCTGCATGGTGCAGCTTGTTTCTCAGCATCTCCACACCAGAGCTGATTATAAATATATTCTAGTCCAGGATCTTAAGAGTGCAGCTGCTGTAAGGTCTACCTTCTGAGATCAGATGCTGCAAGCTGCCTTGTTTTTTCCTACTTTTGTGCATAGGATGATCTCCTGGAGAGAGTTTAATACAAGTTTGAGAATTTTGAAGAATTTGCTACCAGCTTGAATCTGGTGCTTGTTTCTCCTGTTGCAGCTTGGATGATTTCCAGAGACATGAATACTAGTCTAGCATTTGAAGAGTGCAAGCTGCTACCAAATCACATCTTCTGCTCATGAATTTTGTCCAGAGGGACTTTTTAATAATTGAACATAGTTTGAAGATTTGTTTTGCAGATTTTTTTCCCCAAGTCATTTGTGCTTGCTATATATTTTCTTCTAAGTCTATGTATGATATCATAACAAGGTGTTACCTTATATCAATTGTGACACATCTTTTCGTGTTGAATAAGCCGTATTAGAGAGAGTCATTGAGATAAACTTTAGGGTTTACGTCCATTCTTAAATAAAACATATGTGATGTTTTTTTGTAGTATGACATTAGTGTAATACCTTTGCCATTACCATGTTCAATTGTAAGGGCCTAATGGAATTCTAACTCCCACGGGCTCTCACTTCAAATTCATGTAATGTCTAGGTCTTTCTTTCAAGTGGATGTCACTACATTTGCCTCAATTGGTGGCAAATTTCCTTTAGAAATTAGGACATATATAACTGCAACAAAAACTGTTGGGTGGGGCAATGGGCATACTGGGTATACTTATTCAGTTGTGTATTAGCCTACAGTGTGTGATGAACATAGAAAAACACCCAAATAAAATTGTATGACACATATTACATGAATGTCAAACTATGCTATCTATCACACAATTTTCAATATGATATTTCAATCACATTAGAATGGAGAAAACCACAAAGTTTACATCACAGTATCTTTTTGTCACATTGAAATGAATGAAACCACAAAGTTTACATCACATGCCTGTCTTTTTTCACATTGAAATGGATGAATCCACAAAGTCTACATCACAAACATGCCTTTCTGTCACATTGAAATAGATGAATCCACAAAGTTTACGTCACACATGTCTGTCTGTTTGTCACATTGACGCAGATGAAATCACAAAGTTTACATCACACGTGTATTTTCATCACATGGAAACGGACAAAATCACAAAGTTTACATAACACACATATTTTCATCACATGGAAATGGACAAAATCACAAAGTTCACATCACACTTTATCTTTTTATATCATTAAAATGGATGAAACCACAAAGTTTACATCACAGATATCATAAACCATGACCCACAATCATAGGAAAAACCATGCTGTGCTGTCGTATCATACAACTCTTGTAACTTAAGACAAGAAGCATGTGGATATCCTTCTGCACAAAACGAGTGGAATGCAAGCCAGCATCTGACTCTGACGATTGAAGAATCTGTATCTATCTATTTTGACATAGAATGAAAGACTTTTGCAAGACTGGGTCCACAATACATTATAGCTACTACAAAACTTGGGAACTTCTGCACAGTCATGAAAACCTTGTGAAAATTCATGGAACTTTTATACTAAAAAATCATGAATTCAGTACACCAGAAGCAAATTTTGAGTAGTCTATATGCCGGAATTATTGGGTACTCCAAATGTTTACTCACAATAGAAGGGGAGAGCCTGTGAATGCGCAGTGCTTTGAGGACACATGAGAATCTTTGTTTGGATCATGAGGCACATGAGAATTTGTGTTTGGATTTGTGACCATTTTGTTCCAATTTGATCCATAAGATTCTTTTACCCAACTGTGAAAAGTTGCTTCCTATCAATATGATGTCCCATGTGTGGGGGAAGAAAAACACAAATGTCAAAGATTATGGCCCACTTGCATTGGCCAATCCAAAAGTCTTTGCGTGGATTTTGGTGTTTAGAAAAATGACAAAAAAAAGATGCAAAAGGTGTTTTCATGCACTTCGTGATTACTATTATTTTACCATTAACGAAGATGTTATTTTACATGGGGTACCTTTTTTTTTCCCCCAATTTTTTGATTAGCCAAACTGGTGATCATCCACAAGAAGATTAAGCCAAATTTGGCTATAGACAAGATATGAAAGTAAACAAAATTTATGAAACCTTTCATATTTTTGGGAAACCTACTGTGAAAATCTGGCAAAAATAAATAAATAAGTAGAAATCTGGCATTTAGGGGCCATCTTTTTCACAAAAAATCCTTTGTTTGTTTGTGTCCGAATTGTATTTTTCAGCTTGAAGAAATGAGGAAATTTGCCAAAGAAAAAACACTGGAACCTATTTTGTTATAAAATGAGTTGTGGCATTCTCCAAAAAGCTTCCTCTACTTGAGAGCTTCACAAAAGTTTTGTTGTGGGACCTATCATATCCACTACAATGCAGCAGCAACTTCTTAATATATGGTACCTATTATTGCACTTGGAGTTTGGAGCAATTGGGCTTGTAGATAAGGCAATGTAAGTTGGGGTTGTTTTTTTTCTTTGTTTCTTTTTTTGAAAAACACCCAGCAAGGGAACAAGAGAAGAAAAAGGAAAGGACAGAAATCCAAACAAAAGATCACACCCAAAAGTGCAAAATGCACAATGGGGAGCCCTAGGAGGAGAAAACACGAAACCTAAGACTTCAACCCATCACTAGGAGCACGATGCAAGTCATGGAAGGAGATAGGCGAAAAACCTAGAAGGAAGGTGAAACCAAGTGTAGGGGAAGCCTCTCCAATTGCCACAACTGCCTGATCTACAAGATAATGGCGGCATGAACTTTCTAAAAAGCCACTAACATCCTTTATCTATAAAATGAATGTATAATCAAAAGAAGAGGACCTCTACAGCCCTTTGCGAACCATGCCATGTGGCCACATCAATGAAGGAAGTTGTCCGCATGCTAATGTAAACATCCATATATTTCTACTACTAGAGGGATGAAATCATCCTCAGCGTATCAATTGCAATATGACACAACCTTTGCCTAAGGCGCAATTGTCACAACCACTCTTAAAGTAAACGACTTATGAAACAAGATCCGAATCAAATCAATAATGACTACGTTTGCCAAAATGTAAATACCATCTAATGTAGACACAATATCCACTCATCATTGTGATGACTACAAAGATGGCGTCGAAAGAACATGTGTTTGCTTGCACAAAACATGAAGCCCGACATCCCTAATAAAGGAGGTGAAAGAATCTCAAACTACATCATGTGTGGCCATGTGCTCTCCCCTGTGAGCACAACAAATTAAATGTGTCCTTGTTAGATCTATGGATTGGCTGCATATGCATTTAAAAAAAACAAGGAACCACAAGATGGGGGAGGCCCAATTTTGTGCATAATGTTAAGGAAAAAATGGATAAGGCCATCTTAAAAGATGGGATGACTAAGTGAGCAAAAAACCAAGCATTTGAGCCTAGGCTTGCACAAAATTTCAACCAAGTGTGATGACAATCTAAAGACAACTCTAAGAGGATGCTAAAAGATGAATGTTCGTGCACACAAGTGAAAACATGGTAAAGTATACCAAAAAAAGTTGACAAAAAAATATCAAGTTTAAAAATAAGAAATTTTTTTCGAAAACACAAGAAAGTAGATTCAAATTTTACTTAATTTCATAGTGAAACTATGGAGCCCTCAATTGGGTTTATTGTAAATCAATGACAAAATTTCAAAAACTTTGGAATAATAAAAGTAGGGAGTAAGTACATTTGAAATTAACTCATCAAAATGGTGTTTAAACCTACTTTTCCATTAGAAAAGTAATGAAATATACATGTATGAAATATGGCATAAAAATCATTGTATATTCAAGGGCATCACCAAAAAAAAATCTACTTTCTCTTTGGTAAAATATATTTCACACATACTAGAATCAAATCTTACATTGCAAAAAGTAGGTTTTAAAAGGTACTTGCATTTTTAAAAGTCTACTTAAAGCCTACTTTTATAATGAAAAATTTAAAAGTTAATGCATGATAATGAAGAAGTATCTTGTTATTTATCATTCAACTAAAAAGATTCAATGTATAATAATTTTGTGATGGGTTTTGGTCCTACTTTTTGTTCACTTAACAAGTAGACTAGCAAATATTTTTAGTTATACACTTTATTGTGCTTTCACCACACTCTCTAAAATGCTCTCCTAAAAACGATCTGCTCCTCTTTGATAACTACTCAAATGGTGGGATGGAAACTTGAACAAGTGGAGGTAGAAGGTCATGAACCCACCTAAGATGAGCCTAGAATGGAAGTGGACCTAAACTACTAGCCCCTATAACCCCCAATAAAAGTGGGCTACCATCCTGCAAAAATTTTAATGCAATGGTTAGGGCAACAACCCCTTAGTTCTTCAAGTATGTTACCAAGGTGATAACCTTCACAAAAACAAGAGGTCTAACTCACCTCTAGAAATGGGAAAAAAAGTTTGTCGACAAACTAAGGGAACCTCCAAACACTCCAAAAAACATGGCCCTGAAAACCTTCCAAATATGTGAATGAAGGTCGAATCAAAGGAGACTGAAATTTATTTGACCTTCAAGCTAAAAGATGAGCTAAATGGATGAATATTGACCTAAACATGTCTAAAAAAGAATCCAAGTCTACTTTTCACTAAAACTCCATTAAAAAATTTAAGCATGGCAAGGACGAATCTAAAGGATGAAAAGCTCGCAAAGTAATTATGGTCTTTAAAAAGACCAAAACAAGTGTTAGGGGGACAAAGGCCTTTACAACATGAGCATATTCCTCAACTCACCCTAGGGCTAAACTCCAATGAAAATGATGGGAAGAGAGGGAAGATGTTATAAATATTTGTTTGGCTTTCAAGTGGATGCCCTAATTTTGACATGCTACTTAAAATCCAATGTTGGGTGGGCACCCACTTTGGTAGGTAAAAATCACTAATTTTGGTTAATATGAACCAAATTAAAACACAAACTGCATTTTTTTTTAAAAATCCAGATTCAAGTTCTATTTATGTGTGGAATTGGGGGATTAATTGGAGGTTAACCAAACATAAACTATCAAATCCGTTCCAAGTTAATAAAAACCAGACCAAAATTAGAACTCAATTTTTTTTATAAACCTAAACTAGAACCACATTTCCAATTCCATTTACATGTGGAACCAAAATGGACACAATTCTAATATTATTTATTTTAGAACCAAAACATGATGTGCTTCCTAAAAGTAAAAAACCAACCAACATTGGTTCAAACCAATGTTAGGTGGATATCTAAAAATTCGGATATCACAAATTGTGATATCCAACCAGATATCTTAACCATTAAATCTCAAGGTTATCAAATCTAGACATGTAATATCTAGATTTCAATCTAGATATCACAACTAATGAAATCCAAGCATGATATCAATTTTTGGCCTGGATCCAAATATCACATTAGGTAGTTAGATTTGAGTTTTAAAAATAAAAATTAATTCAATTAAAAGTTAGGTTTGGGGGAAAAAAACTAGTTTGAGGGTTTGAAATGGCTACTACTCAAAATGCAATTTCCTCAAACCCTATGTGTTACGTTGTTTATCTATTAAAAAGCTTGATATCACACTTGGGCCCCATTTTTTTGGGTCTTCTTGTGTTTGTTTTTCTTTGTCATTCACTTTTGTTCATGTGTCATGCTAGTGCTTGCTACTACTTCCTTCATGCTATTACTATTTTGCTTCCCTTGGCATAGTTGCTACTTTGCTTCCTTTTGCCATTGTTGCTTCCCTTCATGCTATCATCATTGCTTCCCCTCACACTACTACTATTGATTCCTTCTATGTTGTTTCCCTTCACATTGTTACCACTCCTTCCCTTCACACTGTTATTGTTCCTTCCTTTTGTTGTGTCCTTTCATGCTATATTATTGATTTTTTTCTCACTTCTATTGTTGTTTCCCTTCACATTGTTATTGTCATTGTTGTGTGTTTCAAATACATGTTTATTCACATTATTGTTGTTTTGTGTTTCAACTATTTCCTCCACATTATTGTTGTGCCTCCTTTTGTGTTGTTATTGTTGTGCCCTCCCTTTGTGATTTTCGAACTTATATTGCCTTCTCCTTTTCACACTTTGCAAGTTACAACTTGGAGTTTTTTTTAAGACAATTACCAACTTTTTTTTGTGAGGTAATTTTTTTCCCCATTTTTTTTGTGTTTTTTTAATCTTGTCTTTGTTTGTTGTATTTTCTTATTTCTATATTTGATTTGTGGTTAAATTTTATTTATTTTCATGGTTAATTTTTTTATGTTTTCTTGTGCAAGTTTTTTATAAGTCATTTTGTGCATTAAAGTAATTTTTTACAACACCACTTTTATAATGAATACTAAGTTTTATTCTTGCTTGTAAATGTTATAAATGCGTGCAAATTCAATTTTTTTAAGCATCCATATTTCACCTTAAACCCTAAACCAAAGACATTTGTTTGGAAAACATTTTGTTTGCCTGAATTTCTCTAACCTTAGCCTTCTTTAACATCATGTGAAAAATGGAAAATATAATGAAATGAAAATAAATTAATCCAAAATGAAGTTTGTTGTGAATGTGAAGCTCTAAGCTTGGAAGAGAACTTTTAGGGAAAAATATTTTGGACATGTTTTCTTCAAAGCTTGCCAATATGCCACCAATGATGAAAATGTTTGTAAGGGTTTTAAATATGTTTTCATAAAGTCTACCCAATCAAATTTTCAAAAATGCATCACTTGGCCAAAGAAATTTGGTAAAAGCCAAGATGAATGGAACAAAACTCACATTGAAACTACTTTGAAGCCATGAAAATTGAACACTCCAATGAAATCTAAATATTTTTTTCAAACATCAATGTGATTTTTGTTTTTGTTTGTGTAAGTTTTTTTTGTTTTGAAATTTGCAAATTGTTGATATTTTATTTATTCTTGTAAATTTGCAAAGAAGGTCATATTATTTGAGGAAACATTATAATTCAAGGCAACAATTGTTTTATGTTATGGTCACCAAACATCAATGAAGATTTCTAGTCATGTGCTTCAACCTCTAACTTGGGATGTCTTTCAAATTATTGTTGATATTTTTTTCTTTGGTTGTGAGTGCTTATGTGTGTAACCAATCCCATGGGCATTTATTATTTTCTAATGACTTGCATGCAACAATTACCATGGCTTTGGAACTAAAAGAAAAATCTAAAATGGCACCTTTCATGGTTAATTTGGAAGATGATATGGTTGTGGTTTGGAGTTGTCTATGTTTATTTTTAACATTAAAAAACAAGTATGTGATGTTTTAAATGATTTTTTTTAATGAAATATGAAAATAACAAAACCCACAACATGTTATTTCTAATGTTAGACTCAAAATTGAAGATCTTAAATTGGTTTCTTCCTTTAGTGGTTCAAAACAAATTGTACCAAGGGTGGAAAATGATAAGAAATGGTCTTTGTTTGCATTTCCATTGAAATGCCACCATGTACTTCACCTTGTGTTAGAATTTGAAATTGTGGTACATTAACTAAATGATGAATTTTTTTGTTTTGACAATAAAATGACTATTGGGATTAGTGAGCCAACCAAGGATTTGGTGAATAGGGAATTGCAAATGTTTTGGAGGTATCAAATTGATGCAAAGACATTAAGTGTACTTTGGAGTGGTGGGGAAAACATGAGTCCTTGTTTTCAATTATTGTTTTCCTTGCCTATTAAATTTTCAATATTGTGAGATCCCTAATTGAAATTGCAAGAATTTTTTCCTTGGTTGGGACATTGACAAATTTGAAAAGATGTAGGCTACAAATAGATAATTTAAATAAGTTAATATTTTTAAACAAGAATTGACCAAATGATCCTAGGGTGGGTTCTTATTTACCTTGTAACTTGATAGAATTGATTGAAGTTGATGCATCTTTAGAAGAAGAATATGAGGGTAAATTTGAATTAGATGAGCTTGTGGACATGTAATTTATAATTTATAATTTCATTCCTTTGTATATAAGTTTTGTAATAAACTTCTTACACATTGTTATTTAGGTTGTGAAAACCACTTTGAATATCTAATAAATAGTATTTTCTAGGATATCTAAAAGTGTGAAATCCAAATTCTAGTGTTTTAAAAGAAATTTGATATCCTTGATGGATAGTATAATTGAGATCATTTTTAAATAAATTTAAATTCTAACCCAATTCTTTAAAATCATTTGAAAATCAAAACTAACTTATATAAAATGAAATTGATATCCGCCCAACACTAGTTAAAATCCTAAATCCAAAAATATATTGTTCATGATCCAAAAAGGAGAATATTTTCTTATCACATGATCAACAAGGTGTGCTATACACAATGGCCTTGTCATTCATTTGATATCAAAAATGGATATTGGGTGATAAATTTGTTAGCTAGGGGAATTTTTTTTAAAATTTTATTTTAATATACATCATCATGTTGTTGTAAAGGAAAAATTGTGATGCTTATTTTTTTCAATTTTTGACATCACATTAATTACAAGGAACCCAAAAAAGATCTTATGTTAAATGATGACAAGTTGTAAAAACCTATCTAAACTTTTTTTTAATTGTTGCCAAACCAAAACCAATAGGGAAATGTTGCAACATGATTTTCATTTTTTTGAAAATTTAATGAATTTTCAAAAATTAAGAAATGATCGATTATTCCTTTTTCATATTTATTTTTCACATTTGTGAAAATTTTCAAACCGAAAAAAAAGACTTATCATGACATGTGTATTTGAATGTGTTTAATCACATCATCACATTTTGAAAGAATTACATGAATTTTTGTGTATGATGAGTTAACCATTTTTTGGTGAAGATAGTTTCATAATCTATAATTTTGTGGGTTATGAATTGGTGACAAAGTCACCTGGGGTTGGGTGGACATTTGAAGAGGCGGGGCAAGGGAGAAAGCAAAATGTCAAAAGATGAATGTGAATCTTTTTACAACCAAATTTAGGATGAATCATCTCACCTAGTTTCTAGGGGGGCAAAATCCCTTGAAGCTACTATACTCTATAATGCTTCTCAACACAATATCCCTGCTTTACAAGGCAGAGCCAACAAAAGAGTCTTCTGTTGGAGTGTTTTAAACAATTATTGTGATCAAGTCTGGAGCTGTTTTGCACAAAAATTAATTCCTTGATGTGGTCTAAAGATATTAGCATGGAAGACATGTTTATGTAATTGCCACTTTTGCAAAATAAGACTTGTATGTTAGCCAATTGATTCAAGGAGTTGCCTCCCACAAGTAGCCAAGGGTTGAAAAAACAGCCTATGTCATGAATGAGATTGTTAGAATGGGAGCTTTAAATTGTTTCAATGAGTCCTCTTCAGCAGCAATCTGACATTCAAATGTTTTAACAGCCACAAAAACAATATATGGCTGATGAGATTGTTCACATTGCCACCTTGAATTGTTTTTAAAGAGTTGCCTAATTGAACTTGTACATACCTAGTCGTCCATATCTGCAACTTTTCCCAGAAACTAAGCAAGCTCCTAAAATTCAGTTTGTGGGTAAGCACTAAGCACCCATCAAAGAATGCAACAAGATCCCATGATATGCCAAGAAGAAATGAGTACAATCAACCTGGACTGCAAAAGTGATGGTTTTTTATCAGTGTTGGGTGGTTCTTTGAAATTATAAAGAATTCCTGGTTCTGGTTCTTTGAAAATTTCAGAATCAAAGAATCGTCAACTCCAGTTTTTCGAAGAAAATTCAGAATCAAAGAACCACTAGTTCCAGTCATTTCAGAAGAATTACTAGAACTCGCAGCTTTCATGAAAGAATTGAAAGTTCTCTGGCTGATTATTTGACCTTTTACATATTTTGAAAAGCATGGTTACATACCAAAGTCAGTTCTTTGCATTTTTTTGAGAACCCAGCAGGTCAATGTGTTTATACCCAGGTTGACAACCAATGGGCATCTGTCCCTGATTCTAAGAACCGCTCAACACTAGGTATTGACATCAAACATGTTGATGTAGCTTAATCAGTATATGCACATCTTAGCTCAAAGGTGGCAGATTGTGCAACCTCTACTTGCAGCATCACACATCTTTTTAGGAACTTTTTTTTTTATGCAGCCTAAGTGGTGATCATCCACAAGAAGATGTAGAAAAAGTGACGACCCATCCTAAAAAAGATTTAGCCAAATCTGGCTATAAAACAGATATGAAGGACAAATCTTTAATCATCTACTTTCTTTTGGCTACTTATTGAAACCATATACAGAAATTTGGCAACTTTTCCTTTTTTTTTGACTCTTGGTGACTGAAAGTCTAAAAGTTTTGAAAGTTTTCATTTCTAATTTCACCAGTTAAAAAAAGACCATGCATCACACTGTTGTTCTGTAAATGAAGTTCTAACTTCGCAAAGGCATTCCTGAGTTAGTTGCACATACTGTATCAAAATAGGATCAAGTTACAATGGACTTCCATGCAAGCACTGAAACTCTGCAACACCAAGCTGTAAGAAAACCCATCTTTACTAAGCACATGACTGTCCATTCCTGCTGTCAATTCTACACAGATCTCAACACCACAATTGCAAAGCAAACAAAATCAATAGCAAGACGAATATCATCATGTAAAGCACAAATTTTCTTAGGAAATTGATCATTACCTATCTAACTCTGCACAACCCCTTAAGTTCCTGCCTCTGCTTCAAACTTGATAATTATGGTTTCCGATGCTCTTCATTCATTCAGTATTTTACAATGCTCTGGAAGTTCAATCCTAGATGCCATCAAACAAAAATTGTGGCCAAAAGGATTGAACCACACTATTAGAATTGCCAATGAAGGAAAGGAATGGTAATGGCAATGCACCTTGTTTTCAGTTCTAGGTTGGTACATGTCATTCAAGGCAAGTGTTGTGCGGGTATGAGAATCGACACGAAACCCTGTTGGTTATCAGGGTGGTTCTTTGATTTCATAACCATTGATCTTGGAAAATCAGAGAATTGGGTCTGACATATAACCACCATTCTTTAAAAAAAAGTCAAAAAGAACCAAAGAACTGCCCCAGAAAACTGGGGCTCTTTGCTGGTTATTTCATGAAATTTACCATTGGTTCTTAAGTTTTTGAAATAACAGGAATTGGCCATTCTTCAATTCTGGTATTTTTCAAAAAAACCAGCATTGGCGGTTCTTTGATTTTGGAATTTTAAAAAATTGGATTTGTGGGTCATTAAGAAAATCTAATACCCACACAACATCTGGTAAGACTAGTGTTGGCTTCTTCAGAAGAATAACAATCTTGTTCAGGCTAAAGTCTTTTTAAAACATGGAAGACCCTTCAATTTTGGGTTTTTTCAATGTTCTCGAAAATTAAAACCCATTTGTTCAAAGGCTAGGTTAATATTTCTTGACCGATAATTTTGGGTCTAACCAATCCAACCCTTATAAGAACAGGCATGATTCCGTGTTCATTCATGCTGAGTTAGTTCTAGCTTACATGTGGGAACTTCTCTTATACTTTCTTCCTTTCTCTACTTTTGCCCATCTTTAAGATTTCCATTTTTTTCTAACTTAATGGCACCTAGGTATCCATTTATTTTTCCCCTTCTCCCTTGCCATCCTAGAATGCCCATTCCCTTATTCTTCCTTATGCTTAGGTAATTATTGAAAGCAGAAACAATGACATGAAAGGTGGAAAGAAGAAATGAAGATGTAAGTAGTCATTCACCCAAGGCAAAATATAAAACCCATAACAATAAGAAAAGAGGGTTTCTCCCTCCATCCTTTTTCTATTGTTATTCATTCAAACTATGTTTTTCCGATCCATTATCATCAATGTTGTGCATGTAGTTGTGAATAGTTGTTTTACGTGCTATGTATAACCATGTAGGTGTAAATACTTTACACTTACACTTGCAAAACATGCATGTATACATTTTTAAAATACGTTTACATGACATTGTGTAAAATATCCACCATGTAAATGTAAACACGATGCAATATCCTCATAAGAATATTGTTGTGAAGATATTATATTACCCTCTATCCTTGGAGATTATGTTTTGCAAAAAAATGAGGATATTACAACTCATATTTTTCATAAGTTGGTAGCTATAGTTTTATAGCGGAAAACAAAACCATAATTAAATCAAAACGACAAGGGAACATTCACTTGAAACAAACCACTAATGAAGCTTTTAGAAATACAAAGGGTTGCAAAATTGTCAAAACATCACCATTTGAACTTGCAAAAAGTATAAATGAAATGGAACAACATGGGGAGCTCACCCAAAAACCTAAATCCTTAACTTTGCAAGACCAAAATGAAAGGAGTTGTAAAATAACTAGTACCCAAAAAAAATCAACACAATAAAGAGGGTAAAGATCAAAAAATTTAAAATCACCTAAAATAATTTGTTGGAACATTCAACAATGCAAAGAATTACAAATTATAACAACACCACTAACTACACTTGCAAACAACCTCTAAACAAAGAAGATAACATGAGATAAGAGGTCACAAGACTACAACAAAAGAAACTTTGCAATATATCATCCTTTCATTTTTAAATCTTGCTTTTTTACTACCTACATCTTTTTTTTCCTCATTCCCCTTTTACCCTTTTTTTCCCTGCTTTATTTCTAGAACTAACTATACTTCCATACCTCTTATTTAGTTGAACCTTGAAAAGACCAAAGGGGAAAAAGAAAAGTAATATAACATATGTTGTTTTGTGTTGTGTTCATTTATTTGTTTACATTTTGTTATATGATTTTGCATTGTGTGTAGAACCATAAAAGTCTCCATGTTTTTTTTAATGATTTACACTAATATTTGTCCCACTTTTTGCAAGATGAAATAACCTTACATGGTTTTTCACTTACATTGCAACATAGAAAGTTTTGCACTTACATGTCCAAAATTATACACTTAAATTACTCCACATGTGCATACACACGTGACACTAATGATTGCCTATGGAAGAGCATGTCTTTAAAATATCCTTTAAATATCACATCATTAAATAAGTATATATTGGTAAGAAAGATGAGCCTATAAACCTAAACTTTACAAGGTGCACCAAACACAATGGTCAATGGCATGCCTATTCTCTAAGATGAAGGAATTTGCCTCATTATGTTTTTTTAAAAGGACAATTATATTAAATTATGGTACATGACAAGGAAACAAAATTATTATATTAAATTATGATAGGAGACAATCATTATTAACCTTAGATGAGATTTCTCCAATTTGAGGAACCTTTAGAAATGACTCAATATTCCCTCAAAATCCATTAGGTTCTTGAAACTTCACTACACGGAGTGGGCGAGTACAAGTGGGACCTGGCCTTGGCCCCATTGTGGACACATAAAAAGACAAATGAAGAGCACAAGTGGGAAATTTTACCAACCTCCATTGTCGAGGAGGAGGCCTTCTGGGCTGCTCAAAAATTATTGCTCTAAGTGAGGTCATGTAGCTCGAGTTGTTCCTCAATCTTCCTTAATGTGTTTTCACAAGAACTAGTGTGGCCTGTGCCATTGGGCCAAGTGTTACCACGTCCTCAACTGATTTTTTCTTCCAAAACCTGGTTTTTTAGAATTTATTTGGATTTTCAGGAGCAGAAATCACAATTTAAAGTCAATATCTCCCACATTCTGAATCCAAATCTTACAAAATTAATTCCATTAAATCCTGCTCATCAAGATCTTTCCTTGAACTCCAAAGGCACATTTCAATTCCTCCAAAAATTTCAGCTACAATTTAATTTAATTTAATTTTCAGTGCAGAAATCATTCAATATTCAAGAACTTTTGCACCACAAGTCCAAACAGCATGGAACCAAGCCAATGCATCCCTCCTCCTCGAAAGAGACCAATAACGCGATCTGAAACATCCCAGTTCAGTGGATCTCATCGGTACAAATCAAAACAAGACAAAGCAAACAAACTACCTTGCGTCATAGATAGATGCAAGTTTTGAAACTGGGAGTTGTTGTGACGACTCACCTTCACCTAACACCAGAATGCTCTTAGTTCAAAAAATAATATTGTTGTTAACTCCAACTAAAGCATTTCTAGACAAGACCACTTAAGTGGACAATGTCATCCTTGGGCCTACTAGTCTTTTAGAAAGACAAACCAGCTGCCTTAGCATATAACTCATACATCTATGAATCCCACCTTTGGTATCCCACTTAACCCATCCACCCAGCCCCATAACTAATAACCTACATAACTAAGGAA